>Ga0209092_10004466_pt1 | contig 11680 bp, 7 predicted proteins | sample FraStrMetagenome_FD_187446 | JGI IMG/M metagenome (GOLD analysis project Ga0209092, IMG submission 187446) | Marine eukaryotic phytoplankton communities from Arctic Ocean - Fram Strait ARC3M Metagenome (SPAdes) (version 2) | ecosystem: Environmental > Aquatic > Marine > Oceanic | place: Fram... | reverse complement strand
GTTCATATATCTTCCTTCTGGTGGCACAGTAATATAGAAGCTGTGCGGAATCCTCAATTGAAGCTTGTACCGGTACTAACGGTTGGTCATTAGGTTGTCAAGTGAGGGTACTTGTTGGTTCAGTGAAGTAGACCATGGACGATAATACTGAAGTCGAAGGCAATTTGGGTCTCACAGGCAACAATGAGTATGGGATAGTTTTTGAGAAGGTTAATCTTGAAAATTCTACTCAAGGAATTAACAATACATGTTTTTCCCAAAATGAAAAAGACTTATATTTTTCAAATATCTCCGGCGAAGATAAGTCCTCTTGTAGTTTTTCGACTCAATCTCCAAAGAGTCAATTCATCGAAGCAGCAAGTACAGTGATTACGAGTCATTTTGAGGTTTCAAAGGATATCAGTTTTTTTCTGGAAAAATCGATGTATTCTATGTTTGTTTTGTCGAGGAAAGAAATTAGAGGTACATCAAATACAGATTCACCGATTGCAGTAATGTTGTACAGTTTTAGTCCATGTTTTGGGGTGTTTTGCCCAGTGATTGTAGTGAGTTCATTAGTTCAAGGATGTGGATTTGGGAAATCTCTTTTGGGTTATTTACAAAAGTTACATTTCAAGAGATACAAAGACAATCGTATTTTTGTATGGATAAGTTATTGCTTGGGTAACGATATGAAAGGAAGTAAAGGAATGGACCTTTATCATTATTATCAAAAGTTAGGTATGCATTTGACTTTACAGAGTGAGCTACCAATCAAATCTGTCATGTCGTCAGAGTTGTTTAAGAACATAATGGAATCACAGGTGTATGATGCAAATAAACATCCGAATATTGCAGATAAACAGAACAACTTCTTATTATTCACCAATTCAACATTATATGTGAATACACGGAGAAAAGCAGTCATGCTTCAATCTATACCGAATAAAAAAATTGACCGCATATTGTTGAAGAATGAAAAGAAATGTGACGTTTGTGGTTTCGAAAATAAGTACAATGGTTTAGAACAGAAGGAAACTTTGGCTCAAACACAGAAAAGAAAGATGATATTTGTTACCTGTGGTTATCATATCAAAAATTCTTCAAGACTACTGGTTGCGCCTAAGAGTAATAAGAAAGATGGCAAGGCTATTACTCCAATTTGTGGTTCATTTATGTGTTATACATGCCATAATCAATTTGGTTTTGTGGGGACCAAATATTGTCCAATTCATCTTACTACCGATGAGATCCTGAGATACAATGATGATCATAACAAGGAACTTGCGAAGAATGTGTCTAATCAAATGTCCAATTGGATTTGTAATTCCAATGAAATGCAGAAACGGTTTTTTAAACCAAAGTATTTGTATCTGAACTTTAATGAAAAGGAAGATAAAGATCAAAAACCAATGGTGTGTTTACATTGTCATTTCCAAGATCACATTTCGGCTATCAAATTACATACAAGTTATGCACAAAAGGATAGTAGAGCTATATCTGACCACAAATCTTTGGATGTTGCAAATTACGAGCAGATGCGTTTATTTCCCAAGCAAATCTCATGTGTTGTTAACAAAAATCGCAATCATGCTCCATTCTTTAATAGCAATTCTGGTGATACATGGTCTATGATTTCTAATAGTGTTTTGGGTGTAAAGACTGTTGTTGGACATGGTGACTGCGGATATCTTTGTATAAAGTATGCTATTGAATCTTTACCAAAGAAAGAGTACGAAAAAGTTACTAAAAGGTTATTCACATATGTGTGTAAGCAACTTGAATATTATGACAAGTCATTCGATGAAGAGTATAGAAATGGTATTGTCAAAATAAAAACGATGATCTTAAAGGCATACCTACCAAATGCGAAAAGATTCACGAATAAGGTGAAACATACTCCAATCAATACAAAGTATTTTGAATCAATTCCGAAGCATCAACAATTGAATATCAAATTATTGAGATTGATTATCTTTTTGACTCAAATTGACTTAGATTGTATCGATACTCAATATGCGAAATCTGATGTAGCTTTGGTTCATTTATGTACTTGGATGAGTGCATTGTATGAAGAAACTGATGTGAATGGAGACCTACCTCCAAAAACATTATCTCAGGAATCGAGAGAAAGTATTTTGATATTCCAAGAAAAGCTCTGTGAACGTTTTGCACCCAATATAACTGCTGAGCAGAAACGAACTAATTCTGAATATATAATGAAAAATATAATTCAAGAAAACATTTTCGCCTGGAGTGAAGTGTATACAAGAAATTCGTTTCAGCATCATAGTTGTCTTCAGTTGGAGATGCAAGAAGTATTGTCAATTCCGTATGTGACGAAAAATGAAATATGTATTATGATGACATGGTCGAAATCTACCGCAACACAGGACCAATCGGTATACTCAAATGTTTATGATTGTGGCTATTCAGATACTTTTAAAAAGTGCATATTGAAGGAGTGTTCAAATTTCATTTTACTTAGGAACTTGGATTCTAACCATTATGATTTAGTCATTGATATTTACAATGGGACCGCAGTTCATAAAATTCCAAACAAGAATGGTAACATCAAAAACCAGACTCCAAAATACATGGCATACAACAAAGTTCTTTCTTTATTAAAGCCCATTGATAAGGAAAAATATCTTGGAACCAAGTTGTCCAATACTGCGAATGAAGTTGACCATTTTCTCATGGTTATACCTGAGATATACAATTATTGTCTTGCACATAATGAGATGCCCAGTTCGATGGATTCTAAGAAACACATTGAAACTTGGATTGCAAAAACACCAAGCAAGAATTTGAAAGATACTCCTCTTTACAACGAGGCATTACATTTAATCCAGTGGATCGAAGATGCTTCTAAATTTGTTTTATCTATGAATGCTTTTACTGATTATTCTGATGCAAATAATATCAAGAAAGTTTTATTGGTAGAAATAAATAATGGTGATTACGTTCCTTTCATCATGGATGGATTTGACTCAAATAATGTTACTGAAAGTTTTTTTGGAGTTGGTTATTTGCAGAAACTGGTTCCCAATACCAATGGAAGTCAAAATTTTTTCTTCAAAATATGTGATATCAACAAACAGTCGTTCCGGGTCAAAAACGAGGCATTCCTTACCAAGTTTATTAAAAAAATCGTGCAAGAAAAGAATATTGGAAATCAGAAAGTAAGCGATTCTTACGATATATCTATCATAATATCACTATTCAACAAGGAAAAGAAGTTTAGACTTGTCACAAAAGATATTTGTCATTCGATGTTAGTGAATGTAGTACATTCGGTGTTATGTTTGAAGCATGGGAAGTATAGTCCTTTCCACCAAAAAATATTCCGTGACATTAATGTTACGCCAGGTCCATTGGGACATCATTTGAAAAGAAATATTCTTCAAGGATTGAAAAAGAAATGTTTTGAGTGCACAGAAAATAAGCACAAAGAGTTATATTATATTCTTTACGTTGCTTACCTGAAGCAAGAAACTTGGGTCCATGTGCATCTTATGGTGTATGGAACTGATTATATGTTTATTATCAGCGATTATATGAGACGCAAATATGCATATATTTTTCAACAATCATTTATACTGAAAACTCCTGCATCACTCAAGTCGGACATTATTCGTTTCATATTATCATCGTGGAACAATGAAAACACAAGAAAGGTCGTAATGAAGAAGGTAGCACAATCTCTGTTCCATAATTTTTTCCTACCATTAACAACTTTTGGGGATTATGTAAACTTGGAAAAAATGAATAAGTACAAGAAACGTTTACCAATATTTAGTTCTAATGAAGACGAAGAATCATCTTGTTTCACCTACACAGATATAACTACGGATAGTCACCAGTCCTCTCTTGGCAACAGTGTTTTTGATAGTGTAAATGTCAGATCATCTAAGAATTTAGCACCGAAATTACCAAGAAAAAAGTTGGATTCTACTTCTGTATGCTGGTCAGACACAACTACTGAAAACAATGATGATGAAAGTAGTGTTGGTGATGACAATGATTCTAATGTCACCAAGAATATACCAAAACTACATTCAACAAATTGGTACAAAATAAGTTTGTGGTGCAAAAATCATGATTTTGACAGGATATTCGAGGAAAATGAATCATCCAAACAAAACATAGGTGGACAACTTGATCCTATCATTATTAAGGAGGTATCAAATGTCCCAATACAAATTGAACACATTGTTCTGATATGTGTATTCTATAAGGAAATTCAACACGATGTATTGAAGTATATGGAAAAGTACATCAAATTATTTTTGATACAAGACATGTCATCCGCATTGAGACGTATAATATGGAGCGAATGGAAGAATGCAAAACTGTCAATCATGGATTTCATGGGACATGCTAATGTAGAAACAGAAAGTGGAGAACTCTTTCATATTGACCTTCATGATGAAGATATCAACAAAGAACGATTGGAATTGAATAAGGAGAAAACGAACTTAGCAAAGACGAATGATGATCCAACACAGAAATCTCATCCGAAAAGTTTGAACTGGAAAGATTTTTTCAATCAAGAACATAACAAGATTTATATGACAACACAAGAGAGTGCAGTACTGAAATCAACTGTTACACGAATGTCTCAATTGTTAAACCAGGAGTACGATGACAACCAAAAAAATAATACTGACACGGAAGACAATGATGTAACCAATATTGTCAGTCAAAAAATGAACTTTGAAAATAGACCAGTATCGGATGATTTTCAGTTAGATCCACTAAGTACAGCTGATACAACGATAATTACGATTGAGGAAACGAACATAAGACTTAGAAATATACTGGAAGCCTTGTCAGATGAAGGAAGTTTCAGATTGCAAGAAATAGATATTGCCATTCGAGCCTTCAATGCAGAAAGTAGTGGTGAAACAAAAAATTTTTGTCTACCAATGAGCATTTACATAGATTATTATCAAACTATGGAACGAAAATTCACACATGGTTCATTCGATAATGGTTTGATAAGTAATATAATAAACGAACTGGGTGCATTCATTCCCGAAGGAAAAACATTTTATGACATCTATGATGTCCTACTTATGATTTCCCCAAACCTATGTTCTAATGCCTTCCATTTCAATCTCATGGTCTTTGATTTGAAGAAGAAGATTATCCAGTTCTTTGATCCAACAATAAATGATACCATGACTCCCTTAATGAAACAGAGAAACCGAATATTTTTTTTCAACATTTTCAGTATTTTCTTAACTTTCTTTCATACTTGGAAAGACTTGGCGGATGCAAACCTTCTAAAATTGTCTAAAACTTACAAATACCCACCAGCACACTCCATTTCATCCTACCTTCCATGTACAACTCAGAAAACGTCATCAGTTGCTCTTTTAATGAATGTTTATGCATGGATTTCGAATAAAATGACATTGTATGAGGATACCCTTTTTTCCACATTCAATCTCCTTCATATTGAGAACATGAAATTTTTTCGCAACTTTGTTATAAGTCTTTTCCTTCAATACAGTGGGTGTCGCAAAATATCTATTGTTGCAGAAACTGTGAAGACATGGTCTGCTAAAGGAGCAGCAAAAGAAGACACCTTTCATGACCAAAATCTCCTGTTGGATAATATGTTTTCGGAGCTCTTGAAAAAAAATTCACTTCCCAATTCTATTGCTTTGAATAAGAGTAACAAAAATGATGAGAAGAAAACAGATGAGGATGACAACAAATCATCAAGTAGTATAAGTGCTGTGACGGGTACTAGTAAAGACGGACAATTTAGTTTTGAAGATGAATATCTTAAGAATTTCAAAAGTACCAAGGAAAGTGTACAAAAATCGAATACAAAAAAAAAGCTTCGTCCCAAGAGAAATAGGGAAGAAAATTTAAGTTCAAAAAAGAAAAACCAATACCTCCCAAACTGCATCAACAAATCAGTACACACTTGTGATAAAGTAAAAGAATACAAGGATTTGTATTATGAGTTAACCAAGGACCAGAAGCAGGCAATGATCAAACTTCCTAGAACGAAAAAGGATAAAGCAAATAAAGATGAATACAAATATGAACAAACTAATGTTCATCAGCAGATTCAATATATCATCAATAAGGAACCATGCCGTTTTATCTGTTATGTGTCAGGAGAATATTATGTTACCAGAACAATAACTCCCAAGATCAGTTTCGACAAGAAGAATTCCCGGAATATTACATCATTGGTAACAAGTAATCGAAGTATTTACCCATTGGAGAAAGACTGCATTTCAGCAATATTGGCTCCAGTTACAACAATAAAAGCAAAAAAGAAATTGACCACATTTCAACAATTCATTAGATTTGTCAAGTCAAAAAAAGACTGGCATGACATGCCTACAGAATTCTGTGTTCAGTATAAATTGGTCTTGAAGAGGAAGAAGGAAGCCTGGGCGTACCATTTCATGAATTATCATGCAATACAATACAGTCATCAAAAAAATCAATTAATGGGATACTGTTATCACAACAAAAAGGTAGTGTACAAGGAAGAACTTTCAATAGAATGGATACGCAATATAGAAAAACTTAATCGTCAGTATATGGTTTCGGTGAAATTTCCTGGAACATTGGTTTCATTAAACATAGGTGCCGGCAGAGATTCGAAGTTGAAACAAGAAATTATGTCAACAACTACAAAACATAAGTATCCTAAACCAGAAATCATTGCGAAAACTAAAGGTGATGAACTGGATACTATTTCTGATGATAGTGTGGAGACTTTAAATGACTTCCAAAAGGCAGATAGTAGTGAAGGATTTCAATGTATTAGTACAATAACTTATACGCAGGGAAGTCAACATACTTGCTACGAATATTCCATCATGTCAGCGATAGACAATCTGATTGCCTATTACAAATATAAGATGAAAGATTCAAGCAAAACCCTAGTTGAATCTTTGAAAACTTTGCAACATGAAATCAAAGTTACTATCAACGAAAATCCGATGAATACAACGAAATTATTGCATACCATGAAAGAGATAATGGATAGGCACAATTGGAGTACAGAAGTTTTAACATCAAAAAACAGAAATTTACTTCAAAACATACAACAATTCAAAGAATTTTGCCACAATAATGAAATGAGTATAATCGCAATTAGAATAGATGACCATGCAAAATCGAATAATCATTGGGTATCAATCAATAACTCATACATCTTCAATACCAATTGGGCAGAACCAGTTCTTTTGACTATCCATAACCTTGAGTCATGTGCAGATAATAGGAATTTCAAGAAATTAGGGCAAATTTATAAGTAAGTATTTTGATAATTTTTCCAAAGATTACATTTTTTACTTAACCAAAACTTTTCCTTTATTTTATAATACAAAACATGCATGCATTCACAGATACACACGAAATAAGGGTAAATTGAGACGCAAGAAAAGAAAATATGCAGCATCAACATGTGCAACAATGGACAAGAACAAAACTAATTCTACTAATAAACATTTGAAAAAAGAGGTTCAATGGTTAGATGAGGTTGGTGATTATCGAAAGGCATATAAAAACAATCTACAAACATTGTCGTGTTTATGGAATGATGTTACTCCAATACAACTTCAACACTTGAATGAGTTCATTATACAAACTGAAATGATGGACTCTACGGATACATGTCTATCATATAAGAATGAATCTATATCAGCGAAAGGATTTCTTTCATTATCAGACCAAACATGGGTTACTGATGATGTAGTGAACTTTTATTGCAAACTTTTGACGGACCGAGACACAAAATTGGTAAAATCACAACTACATAAAAAACCAAGCATATTCTTAAGTTCTTTCTTTTACAGCTTATTAGAAAAAAATCTGGATGCGAAAAATTATTTGGCAAGAAAGGAGAAAAATCTAAAGATTAATATGTTTGAAGCAGACAAAGTTTACATTCCAATCAACATAAATAACATACATTGGCTAATGGTGGTTATAATGATGAAAGCAGAGGTTATAGAAGCGTATGATTCAAAAGAGAAATTATACAAAAATGAGAAACATGAGGCATTGCAACAAATACTAAACTTTGTGGGATCAAAATATGAAGATACTTATAATTCAACATTGCCATCCTCATGGAGGTTAAATCATGGCAAAAGAACGATACCAAGACAAAACAATGACAATGATTGTGGTGCTTTCATGTTATCTTTTCTTGACATGAACTCTGTTGGTGATGACTTAAATTTTACACAAGGCAATATTTCAAAATTCAGGAAAAGAATACAATGGTCCCTCATTACAAATAATTGTTTAATGTAAATAATATTATTGAACATTGTAAAATTTAACAATAATGATGATCTTTCCATAATCTTTGACAATACTTTATCGCAACATTCTTACCATATCCCAATATGATTATTCGTGTGTTACATGAAATAGTACTTACACCAAGAACACCATTGTACTCAGATGATTTACAATTGTTTGAGTCGGTATGACTAACCAGACATTCATCGCATTTTTGTAGACATATAGACATACCTTCTAGAACATTGTCTGGAGAAATCAAATTAGAGAATAAAGAATTGCGGATCGGATCGCTAAAGACATTTTGCTTTATTAATTTCTTGTCTTTCAACAATACAATTAACTTTGATAAGCAATCCATTTTTTCCACCAATACAGAATTATTTGTACCTTTCAAAAGTCGAGGTTTTGGTACAGATGTTTCTTTATATGTTGAATAACTTTGAGAACTAAAACCATAGGACCTCTGTATATTGTTCCGTTTTGGATCAACATCATTATCGTGTAGATTGATAACTCTAGCAGTATGGACAAGATTCAATTCATTATGCAAATCTTCAATATCATCTGTCCATTCACTTGACCCACCATTTATAATAAGAATGAATTCGTTCTTGTATGATTTGTAACTACTGTAAAAATGAACTCTTCTCATTTTCTTTTCTGTACATAATTTGTTCACTAAAGCAAACAAATTATCACTTTTTATAGAAAAATGATTGTGAATGTGCAAATCCTTAACAAAATAAATTTGTTTCTTACATGGGAAAATAACATGACGTTCATAAATATGGTCCCATTTCGTAAGATTTGTATTTTTCAGCCATTTTTCCTTCTTATTTCTTGGTGTATTCATAATAACTTCATCAAAAACCAAAATTTGCGAAAAAGGAAGTGAAATCAGATTAGAGGTACTCATTATGATATATTTCTTTGGTGCGAAAATATGATAAGAAACCACATCCATCATTCGCTTAAAATATAATAAAAATTAATAAGCTTGACATGCGAACTTAGCATATTACATGCAACTATATTATAATCTACAAGAAACATATAGATCAATATACACACCCTTGTTTTTCCTAACAAAAAAACTTACTATACAAACAATACATACCTATTAATGCTATTAAAACTATTACTTACATGCATAATTATTAGGAATTTCAAAAAAACAGCGCGATGTATACTTATTACTGCACAACACTGTATTCTTTATCGTATGTACAAAAATACCATAATATATAATACATGCTTACTTTACATGTTCATTTTTCAGGGAAACGACAATTTATTGCACATAAAATAGATAAATTTATTGCACGACGTCACTTCATATTTGCTTCTAGACGATAAAATATCTAAAATGACAAAGTCAATTGATCAAAAAAAAATCCAAAAAAACCAAGTTACAGCAAGTACAAAAAAAAACCCAAAACCACGATCTCATTACTCAACACCAACTGGCACATCAAACATACAGCTTACTATAGTAAAAAACCGAAACGAGGAACTACAGCAACAATTATTGAATATGAAATATACTGTACAGATGCTCATGCAACAAAAAAATCAGGATACCAAAACAATCATAACACTACGACAAAAAAAACCTAAATCCAACAAACGAAAAAGTAGAAAACCAACATGTCATTTTGATTACATTGCAAAGAATATTGCAAAAAAAATTTTGTTCCCAATGATAAAATTCGTAAGTACTCAAGACCTCAATAATTACACCCACCATAGGAGCATTGGTTATCAATTTCTGAAGGCCTTGAAAAATGAAGATCAGGTTAAGGATAGTACATTGTTTGATGATAATGATGAACTACTTTGGCTAAATGCAAAAGATATTGTAAAAGATGGTTTATCCGAAAAAAGAAATTCAAGGCAAACACAAACAAAAAAAGCATGGAAAGGTTTGTTATAAATATACCATTACTTGTCATCACACCAGTTACTATGTTTCACTCACACATACAATTTCTAACTATATTCTTGATCATATCATGATGTTAGCTATGTACCAGAGGACCAAAAGTTGCGATTTTGTAAAGCAACATTTTTGTAAAAATACAATTGTTAACATCATGACATCTTTTGCAAAAGACGAACAAAATACAATTATCAATCAAGAGGATCAAGGCAAAATCTTTCATCTATTTATAGATTCTTTTGGTGCAAGCATGGCAGAACATGCAAGATTCAATGAAAATGAAAAAGGTAATAAAAGATTCCAAAATTCTTGTACAGTAAGTGATGAAGCATTTGGAATTTTTACTATTGAAAGATGTTGGGCAACCTGGATGACAGAAGTTACAGAAAATATTAAAGTACCGCCCAGATCTGCAGAATTTACAAACAAAAATTCCAATTCAAAATGTGGTGGATGGACAAATGAAGGCTTACAACATTTTACTAACATTGCTAAGAAAGTACTTCAATCTAGGAACACAGATATGAGAAAAAGTGAAGAAGAAAAGTATAGACTTACACAGGCGCAAAAAAAACTGAATGAAACAAATAATCTACCAAATCAACAAGTACATTTTGATAAACACAATGACAACACGTTCGAATCCTTTGTACCATACAATGATTTCCCAGAACATACGCATCAAGACAATATCAAATCCAACGAAGGTAATGTGTTTGTTTGCAATGTACATATCACATGCATAATGATAATAACACAACTAACTCTTCTATCTACAAACTCTAAGCCACAGCACCATATTCCAAAAATGAAATCAATCAGAACATTACCAATATCATGCTGGCCCCTGATGATGCGAGTAACAAAAGCAATGATGACACAGAAATAGATACACAAATTGTGGAAGTATGTAATCCAAAAAACATTAACAAGAAACCAAATGCCCTAACAAAAATCAAGCAAACCCAATATCATGTGAATGTTGACAGTGAAGGCAGTACTACAGGTGACAGTGAAAGTACAGAAAACGGTGGAGAAATTCATGTTTATTCCCAAAGAAGAAATGCTTACATGGTTGATCAGTCTCCTCCTGACGCTAACAATTATTTTGCTCAATCTCTTAACCGTCATTTTTCCCGAGAAGACTCCTTCACAAATACAGATGCTAATTGCTTTGAAGAATACTCATCTACACCAGTATAAAACACACAATAACTGTGAAAGCAAATATATATATTCTTCGTTCAACTAAAACATAGCTATGATTAAAACAACATATTTATGATTTCTTTTCAACATATTCATTCATTTCATTTACTATTAATATCATGCATCCATAACAATATTTTGTTTCGAATATACATAATATTGTATAACTGCCTCTCTCTACCTACAATAATTTAGTATACTGACAATAATAATGGTAAAATATATACATAATCTGAAATATATTGCCAAAATATGACT
>Ga0209092_10004463_pt1 | contig 11683 bp, 8 predicted proteins | sample FraStrMetagenome_FD_187446 | JGI IMG/M metagenome (GOLD analysis project Ga0209092, IMG submission 187446) | Marine eukaryotic phytoplankton communities from Arctic Ocean - Fram Strait ARC3M Metagenome (SPAdes) (version 2) | ecosystem: Environmental > Aquatic > Marine > Oceanic | place: Fram... | reverse complement strand
TCAATCAAGAGGTTGCTTTCGGTACTTATTTCAATTGGCAGATATGAAGGGATTATTAGATAAACACAGATAAAACTTTGTCCGACTTAGAACACTAAATGAGTTTTTATTAATAGTATTTAGAACTTGTTGAGTTTTGTTCTATTCAGTTTCCCAAATGAATTTCTATTAAAGTCATAATGAATGCCTGTTTTGCAATTAAACGTCTATTGAAATACAAATGCATCTTATTACTAAGATTATTTGTATCATTATTTTCTGGTATTTGTGATTTGATTAGATCGAGATTCTATTAAATATCAATCTAATGAATGCGTTTTATGTTAGCATGATCATATATCATAATATGATTCTATTAAAATCAAAATATGTTAGCATGATCATATATCATAATATGATTCTATTAAAATCAAAATGCACCTATTTATTAAGATCATTTGAATTCAAATTTAGATCGTTAGAATCATGTCTCAATGTGTATTTGTAAGTTGGTGACTAGATCGACATGGACTCGAATGTCATTTTTTTGAGTGTATAATGTTGGTATCTATCTTTAATTTAGATCTTAATGAATGTATTTTGATAGATCATTTATAGTCGAGTTTGAAGCAGATTCCTAAAGCAGATTCCCGTACGTATTTGTCTGTTGATTTGATCGAAATGGAATGGAACATTAACATGTTGAGTGGTATGACTTTTTTGTGTCTTGTTTTTCTTTTTCTTGGGTGTAATGAATCTTTGTTAGTTCACTTAAATATTTTTTCATAGGTGTTGTGCTATATAATTTCCTCCAGGGTATTTTGAACCACAGCTGATACATTATCTATGAAGAGAATCGTGCCATCCAAATACAAGATAAAGGTACTTTAGAAACTATTTGACTATTTTCTTTGTTTTAATTGAAATCTTTCATACTTGTCGAAGTACAAAAGCAATTGTGGTATTAACAAAAATGTAGATGAAAGAATTCTTGCGATAGCGAGTGTGAACTCTATATTACTTTGACATCAATTCCTGTAGTAGGTTTCTCCATGCTCGGCATAGCACCATCCTCAAAAATTTTCCTAGTATCGAAGCGGAAATCTATAGTCTCAAATATTATTATTTCAAAATGAATTCAAACTGTGTAATGACAGTACCTGTTTATTTCAGAAGATTCGAAACGAATTGTTTTATCCGGATCTCCTCGATAGCATTACCTTCACCTTCCTTCCTGCCTAAATCGTATTCCTCCGGTGTCCAACCACAGTGCTTCAATGCCTTTAAGTGTTGTTCATCGTCTATCTGATGCATAACACGGTAGTTTTTTAGCTGCTCTTGATGCCCTTCCAAATGTCCATGATGTTGCAAAATATTTTCGAGAATTGAAGCATAGCGACTGTCTGTTTGCTCCTTGCGCTTGATTGTCCACTGTTCTGGGTCCTTTACTTCGTGGATGAGGAAGTTGCGCTGATTCTTCAGTTTTCTAACAATATCCCAACACAACGCAAACTGCAAGGAACGGTACAGTGGCTTATCCGTTAAGCAAAGTTCCATTAGTTTCGTTCTATTCCAACTTATACATCGGACCTTTGTCCTAGCTTTAGCAGTAGCACAAGATTCTACCCCACCAACCACCTCAAGACCAGAATGCATACCCGATTCAGAAATGAAATTCCCTTCGTATAACCCATATGTTGCAACACCATCTCTATATACAACTGCGTCACCTTCCATCATTAAACGTATATGTTCGCATGTGTCCCCCTGTTTAAACATTAATTCTTCTGGATCAAAAACTTCGATCTCACCAATTTTCATGAGTTTGGCAAAATCAGCCAACTCTACTAAAGGTAGATGTGTCTCATGCAATTGCAATACATTATCGTCCAAAAATTCCGCCATGTATTTTTCATAGAAGACTTTTCCAATCCTATAAGAGTTAATTGCGATGAAGAGAATATTCCATTTGAACGGCAACCATTGTACACGGCCATGAGGATGGAAAAAAGTAAAAATTAACATTGAAGAAGACCCTGCAACTGCCATTATACGAAGCAGAACATAGTCATCAACAGCATAAGCAATAGCGACAAGTATGAATGATCCATGACCACAAAGCTCGGACATGGTAAAACTGTGATGACGAGGGGTAATCCATCTTGGTATTGGTAGCGTTCGTGCTTTCAGTAGCTGATCTCGGATCAATTTTGGTCCATAACCCCTATAAGTTGTTTTGAATCGGATCATTCCACGTAAAGTTTTGCCATATTTAACGCTACTCTTCATCAAAGATAGGCTCTTGACGTTCGTAAACGAACGACAGTCGTTATGAATAGGATTTTTTCTATGGTATATTGGTTTTATTTGTCTCGCATCATGATAGGAGCGTCGACCGTGAATTCTTGATGAACTACTCAGCAATTTTGTTGTCGTGGGCACGACCTTTAGAATATTCAAATGGAAAGCAGACATGATTCTGATGTGATTCGCAAGAATCTAGCATAGATTGAACGATCAAAAGAGTTTTCCTGCATCAAAATATCTGGCTTTACCCATCAGTCAAACCAAGAAAGTATGTTGTTACCTTTCAGAAATGAGACTGCTATGGGTTTTATGTCATCACAAAGTTGTTTACATCACCATCATGTAAAAAGATCAGAATTCTAATTTCTACGTATGAGCATATCATATCTAACTATTTAATGAACATGCTACACAATTACTTTGTTAAATAGGAGTATCCGAATTAAAAAACAATGGTCAAGCCAGCAGTTCATTACATGGCGGATGATATAAATATTCAAAATAAAAGTAAATCGGAAGGAGTATTGACTCTATTGTAGAGAGTTTCAAAGATAATCAGGTTTCTGTACAAAGGAGTTAATAATATCTCTTCCGTATAATGCAATTTACTCCGATGATTGGTGAAGTGATGAGGAAAGAAAGGTTATTACATGGAAATCAACAAAGAAAGACTACCTAAACCTTTTTACACAGCATTTATCTTTGATGAAGAATACATGCACGTATTCTAGCACTTCTTATGTTGCTCCTATTACAATATTTGAAGGCCTAGCTACTAGACCATTTCCAAATCTAGGTATTTTTTAATGCTTTGTGGAAGATTTTCTTTTTATTATCATCGAGATTATGAGGAAGGGAAGATCATTTTCATTTATTTTAAGTTACAAAGCTAACAAAATTTGAGGTATGTATGTAAATGTTAATGTTATAGATTTGCAAGTAACCGAAAATGTTCTATCAAATATTTTTGATACTACCGAGCTATAAGCTAAAAATTGAAACAAACACATTTCTTTCCTCAATGACAAGCATGCAATTCATAAATTTAAGTTGAGGCGAGGATATTGTAAGAGAATACAGAAAAGAATCGAAAGAAAATAAAAAGCATACATTTTTTCACTCAAAAAAATAATTAAATGAAACCTGATGAGTATTGTCGTGTAATCAAGATAGTTAGAAGAAAACCATGTAATACTTTTCGTGATATTTTATTGGATAGAAATTGCAGTCTCTAAAAAGAGGTATGGCTGCTTCTTTGTGATCGAAAAAATTGAATCGGAAAGGTAAAATCAAGCATAGCACGCAAAATAAAAACATAATATCTTGATGTGGGATTCTCATGAGTATTCTGTCAATGTATTGATCTTAGTTTTATCCCCGCCTTTTATAATTACTTTTGCCCCCAAATTTTCGCTCTGAGGATTTTTTTCCGCCGACCTTTGCCTGTGCCATGGAAAGAGTCTTTTTAGCTGCTTTCAAGTTCGCGGCACCTCCCATCCCTTTCATCTGCGCTGCCCCATGTTTTCCTTTTCTCTGAGTATTACTTTTGGAACTAGGTTTTGCCTTATTATGAAGAATTCCTGATTTCCGTATCTCTTCCATCATATGTTGAATGCTGCCGGAATACTTTTGCTTGAGATCCACGCCTTGTTTTGACTCAGTTTTTCTTTTTTCCAACATAGCTTCTTCTGCTTCATCCTCACTATCATCGGGCAATCCAAATGTGGTTGTCACTATGACATCATCCCCGAACTGATTGTCTTTGGAAATAAGAGTGGTGTTTTCACTTTGTCTTTTTGCAGAAAGTTGATTATCAGATTCTAATGAGCTTATATTTTCGTTCCTTATTTCAGAATCAATCGAATCCTCGTCGTCTGATATTCCTGCCAATCGCTTCTTCTGTCTTTCGAGCTCACTTATTTGGGCTTCTTTAGCTTCTTTACTTTCTTTCCTTTCTTCTAACTTTGCACGTCTATCCTTAACTCTTTGCATGGCAAGCCCAAATGCCCTTCTCTCTTTTTTTCTCGTAGAAAATCCTGTCAAATATTCTTTTCTCTTCTCGGGATCAAAACTTATTTCAAGTTTCCCTTTCTTATATGATGATGTAGAGCACACACGTTTTGTATCATTTGATCCTCTTTTTTTCTCACCCCTGGTGTTTCTTTTTCGCTTCATTTTGTACTTTATGTGTTTAACGAAGTTGAGATGTCAGAGGTCCCCTGATTAATAATAATTGGTTGGGAATTGCTTCCCTCACACTAAAACCTCCTGATATGTTCTACTTCCGTAGATTTTCTTTTCTATTACTACTACGAGAAGAAGTACTTTAAGTCCAAATTACATATTCGATTCGCTGCAGCGCAGTAATGCATATATACTAATTCTTTCTACGTATTGTAAAACAAAAACTGTTCGACAAAATTCACATGTACATAGCTTGAAAGGCATCAAATGCTTCCGAAAATCAAAATAAGTCAAATACAAATAAGGTTGAGTGAGTGAATACTGACATTTATTTGAGCTCATTTAAAGTTTATAAGATAAGACGTTTATTAGTAAGTAGTTAATCTGAACATGAGCAAAACATAACTGCCTTTTCTTTTCAAACAACGATAATTACAAGCGTGTGTGGAATAATGAACCCATAGATGGTTCCACACTACTTAGGTTTGAATAATGGCAGAAGAACATGTATATATGAATGCTTTCACGTTCTGGAATATTTTGAATCCTGGATTTTTGACATGGATTCATTTATGCTTTACCAATTGTCTATTTCCTCGAACTTATCGTCTGCTGGAGCATCATCGACATCAAAGTGATGACCAAAGAGTTGCGCGAAAAATTCTGTGTCTGCAATCAAATCTTCTCTAAATTCACCGAAGTCCATGTTGAAGAAGTCGTCATTTTGCTCCACATTCAGGTAGTTTGCTGGTCCGACTGTGTCGTGTAGCTTCCACCAAATTATGTAGCAGCTGCTGTATTGATCGCAATTCTCTTCAGATGAACAACTTGGAGAATATGATGTTGACATACTGTCATGTATACAGCAAAATGATGGTTTACAATCCATGTAACATGATCTGAAGTCACCGCTTCTCTTGTCACAATGTTGTTCTAAATCATCTGGGGCACATTCCAAAACATTAGAATGTGGATCTGGGCATGTAGTCCTATTTTGGAGTTGGTGAGAATAATAGTCATCATCGTCATGATCGTAGTGGTGTTTTTTCTTTTTTTTCTTTTTTTTACTTGTTTTGCTTTTGTAATAGGTATGTTTCCCTGCTTTCTTTAGATTTCTTCTTGTAGTATCTTTTTTCGGATTGTTGCGTAATTGCATCGATTTTCCTTGACCATCTACCGTTGGCTGATAAGCAACAATGTTCGGCAAATATATTTCCTCCTCAAGCTCCTTGAATAACATGGCAGTTTTTTTAACATCACTTATCTGCATACATAAAGGGAGCAATGATTAGGATTATTAAATTCAAGTCAAGTGAACATGCTTCAACATCTACATTCCCTCAACTTACAAAATCAGTATTTTTCAATTCGAAATCATGTTCCAGATCCTTCGATGTTACTAAACTTTGATGCATAGGTAAAAGAGCTGCTCCAATTGCAATCAAACTCATCATCATTCTTGATGGCATCGCATGACAACGGAAAGGTATCATTTTCATGGTCTTTATTGCAACTTCGGCAAATGAATTGAGCTACAAAAGGTTTCAATTTATATAAAAAAATTGTGAATAGCTTTTGTTACTTACACAATCTAAATTTGACTTTTTACTATAGTACTTAGTCATTTTCATACTATAGTACTTAGTCATTTTCATTTATCTAATAGTTCAATTCTCCTATATGTTTATAAATTTGATTGTATTTAAAAACAAGTATCGCCAAATAATCGACAATATTTCTTAATTAAAAGATGGAAAATATTGTATTGGTGGTCACAGGTTTACGAATCGCTTAAATGTATATATCGCACATACACACAGCAGTATGAGAGTATAGATAAACTAGAAAAATAACAAAAATGGGCGACGGTCATCTATCGAGAACTCTGCCGTGGGGCAACATATAAATAGCATTAGAGATGTCATGTAAAACTATAGACATGCTAGCAACATGATCTCTCTCCAACCACGACTGGTTCTGATTCTCTAGTACTGAGTACCGTATATGAATGCCTTATGGAAAAAAATCGCTTCGTAAGATTACATGGCCAACTATCTGCTAACTGCAGCAAACATACTTCGGCACCTTTCGCACCTATAGCACCCGCTACTAACCATCGTTTGGATTAGCAGTATTTGAGACCAACTAATGACTAGTTGCTGAAATAGTTATGGATTGGACCTCAATCTATGCAGAAGCTGGAGATGAAGAGTTAGTATTACAACCACTTATTCCAAGTGTAAACAAATTGAGAGAGTCAAGATTGGCGCGACTTGTTTCGGTAGTATATGTTGAGGAAGATCCAAAGACTGAAAAAGGCGAAAACCACATAGGATCTTCTAAGACCCCATCAAGTTATGATCTATCCGCGATATACTTCTTGTCGATAAATTATATCTTGGGTGTTGGGTGCCTTGGAGTGCCATATGCTTTCGCAAAATCTGGACTTATTTTGGGTTCTGTACTAATAATTTTGGTCTCGATTATTTCATTTGTTACGGTGATGTGGATTGCTGAGTGCGGAGAAGTCGCTCGATATTTAAATCATAAGATTACTACAATTGAAAGAATTGATCCTTTTAAAAAGCACCAATTATCCAAAATCAATAATGGAATCGTTGAATACAAAAACGAAAATACTGAACTTCTCCAACGAGCACAATCCAATTTTTCTCAAGCACAAACTAACAGTGACTCAGATGATCATTACGAAGTAATTGAACTGATTTCACGTTTTCTAGGCCCTATTCATCAAGTAATATATCAGATATCTCTAATGGGTCTCATGTATGTTGGGCTTCTTGCTTATAGTCAAGTATTTACGGGATCCATATCAGCAATTCTTCCCCAGGACACACCAGATTTTCTTTCAACCATTTTATTTTCAGTTATAGTGATCCCACTTTCTTGCATTGAACTAGATGAACAGATAACGCTCCAAGCATTAATGGCTGCTTTCCGATTCGTTGCAATCTTTATCATGATTGGTGAAAGTTTGATAGCTTTATGTGTAGATCATTATGGTATTAATAGGAGGACATCTTTTCCTTTTTTTGCAGAGCCTAAGCTAGATGAAATGAGCTATACTGTGAGTTTTGCTGGATTTGGAATTGCATTTAGTACGGCTTTATTCAGCCAACTGTTCCAGCATTCTATTCCCGGATTGTTGAAGCCTCTAAATGAAATTAAGTCTAATAATTCCATAATTGGATCATCTCAAACAAAAATAAAGGATCTCAGAAATGATGTTCCGGTGAGTTCCTGTTTCTCTCGTTAGTTTCCCTGATACAAATTTAAATAACTGAAACGTTTTATTTCGACAGAAAACCTTCGCCGCAGCTCTCCTTACAACAGCTATTATTTACCTGTTTCTAGGGTGTATAGCTGCTTCATATTTTGGTGCCTCAACAAGCCCTAGCGTCAACCTCAATTTCGTTGATTTTAAATATGGAGTAGCTACGGCGTCGAAAAGTGGATCAAGTTATTACCTCAATCATTTAATATCCAACATAATAGTGTTTTTTCCAGCTTTGGACACTCTATCAGTTTTTCCACTTATTGCTAACACACTTGGAAACAACCTATTAGCCTCGACAGGTAATGCCTCTTCAGAATTACCAAGTTGGATTGACAAACACATCTTGACTGTATTTTATGATTCTTTGATACAAAGTCCCAATCAGGATATGACATCCGAACGTAGATACAAATCTGCTCGAATTACTTCTATTTTGTTTCGTCTTGTAGCGGCGGTTCCTCCATTATTTCTTTCACTTTATGTCACTGATCTTAGTTTCAGTCTTCAATTAGCAGGTTTATGCGGTCTCTACGTTGCTTTCTTTGCCCCAGTTTTATTATACCTTGAAAGTTCCAAGAGACTAAGACAGGATGGACATTCCTTTACAAATATATACTTTGGATGGTGGAGTAATGAAACTTTTTGTGCTCCTATTTTATTTTTTGCTATTTTCAGCTTCTGCAACGTTGTCTATCACATCATAAAAATATGCTTGAAAGTATCATAAATATAATTACCTATTGAGTGGATTACTTTAGGCATCACCTTCGTTGACCGCATCCATCATAAAAATATGCTTGAAAGTATCATAAATATAATTACCTATTGAGTGGATTACTACAGTCATCATCTTCGTAAGGCTCAAATTATATCATAAGAATAATAATTTCCGACTGAAATGATTATTACAGTCATCATTTCGTCGAGAGAAAAAAAGTAACTTCGTCAAGAAACAAATATTTGACTCATTGGTTGTTGTTTTACACCCTATGATGTGAAATTAAAATATTGTTCACGAAAAAAACAAAATCATTATGCAAGGTCACATGTGTATGGTAATTCAAATTTAAATCTTATGATCATTTATTTTCATCTAGTGATACATGAAGAAGGAAGGTGAGATGTACTTGTCACACCTTCCTCTTTTGCTCTTATGAAATATGAGGTTGATATATTTAGGCAGAAACCTTAGCATCAACAGCAGCAACGTGCTTCATCAAGTCAACAACACGGCCAGAGTATCCCCACTCGTTATCGTACCAGGCAACAACCTTGACGAAAGATGGGTTAAGCATAATTCCGGCTCCGGCATCGAAGGTGGAAGAGATGGCATTTCCCTCGTAATCGGTAGAAACAAGTGGCTCGTCAGAGTATCCAAGGAATCCCTTCATGTCACCCTCAGCTCTTTCCTTGATGGCAGCACAGATTTCTTCGTAAGTGGTCTCCTTGGCAAGTTTGCATGTAAGATCAACAACAGAAACGTCGATGGTGGGTACACGGAAAGCCATACCGGTAAGTTTACCTTGAAGAGAAGGGATGACCTTGGTTACGGCCTTGGCAGCTCCAGTGGAAGATGGGATGATGTTTCCAGAAGCGGCACGTCCTCCACGCCAGTCCTTACGGGAAGAAGAATCAACAACGGCTTGGGTGGCAGTCATAGCGTGAACAGTGGTCATAAGAGCCTCCTCAATTCCGAAAGCATCGTTGATGGCCTTTACCATAGGGGCAAGACCGTTGGTGGTACAGGAAGCACAGGAGATGAAGTCCTCAGATCCATCGTATTCTTCTTGGTTAACACCCATAACAATAGTTTGGGAATCATCCTTGGCTGGGGCAGAGTAGATAACCTTCTTGGCTCCTCCATCAATGATGGATTGGGCACTCTCCTTGGTAAGGAAAACTCCGGTAGATTCACATACGTATTCGGCTCCCTTGGCTCCCCATCCTACTTCAGTTGGGTCACGACAACGGGTGGTCTCGATTTTCTTTCCATCAAGAATGAGGAAGTCTCCATCAATCTCAACAGATCCCTTGGCGATTCCGTGGATGGTATCGTATTTGTATTGGTAGGCCATGTAATCGGTGGGGGCAGATCCAGCGTTGATGGCAGTGAGGTCGCATTCCTCGTCTTCCATCATGATCTATTTGAGTAGTTTGAGTTGGTTTGTGTTTGGCATTCAATTTGGGTTCACATTTTCATAAAAGAATGAGTAAAAATTGATAATTGCAAACTGGTACATGATTACTTCAGAGTTGACTTACACGGGTGACAAGACGTCCAATACGTCCGAAACCGTTAACTCCCATTCCGGTAGCCATTTTGAGGCTAGACTCAGATTTGGGGGTGGCCTTGAGGGCGGATCCAGAGAAGCTGTAATTTGGAAATATATTGTCATTGAAATATTCAGTAAGAACATTTGAATTAAATTGCAAGATGTAGTAAATGTTTGCAATGCTATGGTCAACTTACGCAGATGGGGACCAGGCAGCGGCGGAACCGATGGTGGCAACAAGAGCAAGAGCGAGCTTCATTTTATTTATTAAGTTTGACGAAAAAGATAATCCTTGAAGTATGTGATGTGAGAAAGTATTCTTTCATTTTATTTTCTCAACATCATTCTGATCATAGTTTCTTCTCACACGCATCTATCATACATACGTGCAGACAGACGTACTTCATCTTGGATCAGCCAACGTACACTAAATATTATATCTTCCACACATTTAAAAGGGCTGATCAAACCGTTTCATTAAGTATTTTCAATGACATACGTAATATAGATAGCTACGTAGCCTTATATAGAGTGTACGTCTCTTTAATTCAAACATCATTCCGTTTCTTAAAAAATTGAGAAAGATACTGCTGTTGATTGATTGTGACTACCCATTCAGAATGACGTCGTCTTAAATGATAACAAAACCACTAGCAACACAACGTTTTTATGAACTCTAACCTCACCATGTCAACCACCAAGATACGAGATCGCATGAAGTATTGCTTGGTGATAAATAAAGAATCTTGGTAAACATACTAAAGAGCTAGTTTTATGCTATTATTGAGGCTCTAAAAGTCCTCGATTATATTTAACTTATTGTAAAACATAACCTTCAGAAGATTGAGTTTTTTGCCCTCGTTACATTTTAGTTTTATGAAAGTCATAGACTTAATCAATTCTGCAATATTCTGAAACAACCGACGATTTGCATTATTTCTCAAACATAACTCAAAATAGTGTTTTTATAAGCGATTTCTGTTGAGTCTCTTTGTCATTCATAGTTTTCTATAAATAACTGCAAAGTTTTGCCACAAGGAAGTATACGAGTTGTTAGGGAGAATAAAAGCAGTCAATTTTGAAACTCTTTATATTAGCCTTAACGGATGTCCAGCAGGTTCAAATTGTGGAGATGGATGAAGATAATTTATTTTTATTCATTCATCTCTTTCTAAATTAAATTACCTAAATTCGTTTCTGATTGCGTCACAAAATTTGACATTCTTGACACCTCACATCTACAGAATAATTCATTAAAGAAGGCGAAATGAAAAGTAATTCAGTTGTTATCTCTAAAACCAAAACATCCCCAGTTTGGTTCAGATTTAAATCCTGTTCCATTGTTTTCTTACTTTTCACCAGTTTCAGTCCAACTTCTGCAGGATTTTCGAATCGAAGCACTTTTCTTCAAAGATCAGGTATAAGGGATTTGAATGCAAACATGAATCACAGACAAAAAACAGCTATAGACCCAAAGACAATTCGCAGTCGTGGAAGTTATGAACTCCTTCAAACTCAAGGAGGTTCTAGTTCCAGGATTTCAAGGGCTATGAGCATGACAACTTTTGACAATAGCTTCCTCTGGCAATCAATCGCAATTACCTCTGGAGGGAATGCGTTAGGATTCATTGTAAGCCTTCTG
>Ga0209092_10004462_pt1 | contig 11684 bp, 9 predicted proteins | sample FraStrMetagenome_FD_187446 | JGI IMG/M metagenome (GOLD analysis project Ga0209092, IMG submission 187446) | Marine eukaryotic phytoplankton communities from Arctic Ocean - Fram Strait ARC3M Metagenome (SPAdes) (version 2) | ecosystem: Environmental > Aquatic > Marine > Oceanic | place: Fram... | reverse complement strand
AACAGAGGTTACCTTTAACTGTGAGTTTACGAATAATGAAAAGGCTACTACTGAACAGCAGTCTGGAAGTGTGAATAATCAGTTAGCGAGAAATATGTTATCTGGTTTCAGTATTTTGGTTGCTGAGGATAATGAGTTTAATCAGCAGCTATTAGTCAAACTTTTAGAGCATCATGGAGCGGTTTGTCATGTGGCCGCTAATGGTCAAGAAGCCATCAATATTGCAGTGGCTGGTTCATTTGATTTAATCCTTATGGACCTTCATATGCCGATTATTGATGGCATGGAAGCCACTAAAACCTTGGTTAAGCATATTGGTAGCCCACCCATTATAGGTTTAACTGCGGATATTACGGATTCAGTAAAGCATCAATTAATAGATGCGGGAGCAAAAAGTGTTCAGCAAAAACCGATCGATGAAGTCACATTAATAAAAACAATTTTAGATATTTTGGACCAAAAATCTAAGCCGACGCATTTTTCCGGACAGGGCATGCTATCTTCAGTGATCCCCGTCGCTGATTTAAAAAAAGAGATCGAAAAAAACCTAGATAACCTTGAAACGGGTCTGCGAGAGGGCGATCAGGATACAATTAGATCGTTACTTCATGATTTGATGGGCTTCTGCGGTCTGTATGGGATATCTGAAATACGCGACCAGGTGGTTGAGCTTAAGAGTTTGGAGATGCAGTCAACAGATACAAGCAGTAAAAGCTTTGAGATAATTAATCTAATGCGTCAATCGCTGATAACTTCAGAAAAATTTAGACTGGATGACCCTGTAAAATAAATCCAATACCTAAGAATTAGTACATTAGTATTAACGCATCAGTGTAATATTAATTTGGTTGATTATGTTCTAAATTTAGTAGTACAGGATCAACTGTCCCAGTAGGAAGCTTTAAATGGATTTACATTGGTTAGCAAGCACAATCCCCAACACCATTGTTAAGTCTCTGCAGTTTCATCTTCTCGGTCAATAAATTTGTTCGATGGATGTCGGGGCTGTTGTTTCATGGTAGTCATTATATGGCAACAGGGTAGTTGCTATGTACCATAGATGGTACAGGTTGATCCTGTTATTTACTCCCTCTTTAAACCTCGCTCCCGCGAGGTTTTTTTTATCAAAAAAAAACTTTGCATAAAATTTACAAGAAGTTCTTCTCTCTAAGCCGTATCCGTCATAGACTGTTAAAAAATTTAATTTGGATGAATATGAAAAAAACCAAGTCCAACAAGGATGCCTTTGCCGAGCGAGAGGCATCTAAATATGAAAATCCAATTCCTAGCCGAGAATTTATCTTAGATTATTTGGAGCAGAGTATTGGTCCATTGACCCATGAGGCCATCTGTAAAGCGCTGGAGCTTTTTGATGCTGATCAGGTTGAAGCCATGCGCAGACGACTCAATGCTATGGAGAGAGATGGTCAGCTTGCACGCAATCGACGTGGCGGTTTTGGTACTCTGGGTAAGCTAAATTTAGTAAAAGGCCGAGTGATAGGTCATGCTGAGGGTTATGGCTTTGTAACGCCGCTTAGTGGTGAGGGAGATGATATTTATCTTTCTAGCGCTCAGATGCGTCGAGTTTTTGATGGTGATATTGTACTAGTAAGAATTGCAGGCTGGGATCGTCGTGGCCGTCCCGAAGGGTCCTTAGTCGACATTGTAGAGCGCTCAACGCAGCAACTTGTCGGTCGTTATTTTCGTGAAAGCGGAATTAATTTTGTGCGGCCAGATAACCCCAGAATAAGCCAAGACATTTTAATTACCGGCGAGCGCCCCTGTGCCGCAGAGCCTGGTCAAATTGTCGTTGTAGACATCTTAGAGCCGCCTACACGAAATAACTTACCAGTTGGGTTTGTATCTGAGGTGCTGGGTGAGCATTTGGATCCTGGGATTGAAATCGATATGGCGATCCGAAACTATGGTATTCCCCATCAGTGGCCGGATGAATTGGTAGCAGAAACTGATCAAATTCCCTCCGAAATCACCCATTGTGATCATAGGATTGATCTAAGATCTGTTCCACTTATTACCATTGATGGCGAGGATGCCAGAGACTTTGATGATGCAGTTTATTGTCAGCCAGTAGAAGGCGGCGGCTGGCAATTAATTGTTGCTATTGCTGATGTATCGCATTATGTCAATGTTGGGTCGGCACTGGATAAAGAAGCTTTTGCAAGGGGCAACTCTGTTTATTTTCCTAACCATGTTGTTCCCATGCTGCCGGAAAAGCTATCAAATGGCTTATGTTCTCTTAATCCTGCTGAGGATCGGTTTTGTATGGTCTGTGAAATGCAGATTAGTAACAAAGGACTTATTGAGGATTACCAGTTTTACGAAGCCGTGATGCATTCTCATGCCCGCATGACGTACACACAGGTTGCGCAAATAGTTTCTGAGCAAAACCAACAGGAAGAATCTGCCGTTAGGCAACAATTTTCAGCTATATTGCCTCAGGTTGACGCCTTACAGAGCCTTGCACAACAGTTACAAAAACGTCGCAATCAGCGTGGCGCTATTGATTTCGATACCCAAGAAACCCGTATTCTTTTTGATAGTAAGCGTAAAATTAGCCAGATTATTCCCGTTGATAGAACCGATGCTCACCGCTTAATTGAAGAATGCATGCTGTGTGCCAATCTATGTGCCGCAGAATTCTTACAAAAGTCGAAATTGCCCGCCCTGTATCGTGTTCATGAGGGTCCCAGCGAGGAGAGATTATTGTCTGTTCGCGACTTCTTAGGTGAGTTGGGTATTGGCCTAGGGGGTGGCGATGAGCCATTGCCAATGCATTATAGGCAGGTGTTAAATGGCGTTAAACATCGCGATGATGCACAGATTATACAGTCTGTATTATTAAGATCGATGAGCCAGGCAGTTTACCAATGTGAAAATTTAGGTCACTTTGGTTTAGCCTTTGATGCCTATACGCATTTCACCTCACCCATTCGAAGATATTCAGATCTGTTGGTTCATCGTGCAATTCGTAGCCTAATAAAAAGTGGCAAAAAATCGCCACATATTCGTCGACCTGATCATTCTTCAGTTGATGACAAACAGGTTTTTTATCCCTATGAATTGGGTTCTCTCGAAGAGGTGGGTCAGCATATTTCGGTGACTGAGCGTCGTGCTGACGAGGCTACCAGAGATGTGGTTAATTGGCTGAAATGCGAATTTCTTATGGATCATGTTTCAGAGCAGTATACCGGTGTTGTCAGTGCGGTAACTGGTTTTGGCTTATTTGTAATGCTGGATGAATTGATGGTTGAAGGGCTGATTCATGTAACCGGCTTGCCCAAGGATTACTATCATCACGAAGCCACACAGCATCGTATGGTTGGTGAAAGAACGGGAAGAGTTTTTCGTTTAGGCCAAAAGGTTCGTGTTAAGGTTGTTCGCGTTAATTTGGAAGAAAGAAAGATTGATTTTGAGCTTATCGATACAGGCTCAAAGGATACTGAAAACCCTAAGTCAAAATCGACAAAAAAACAGCATGATGATAGGCCGAAAAAAAGTAGAGCCAAGAAATCCCCGAAAAGTCGACGCAAGCCCACCGGTAATGGAAATAAAGCAGGTGCTAAACGTAAGCAAAGATCTCGGCGTTAGACTTTGAAATGTTTGGGAATTAGCTCATTGAGTAAGGCGCCAATATAGTCAATAAATACTGTGCCTATATCATGGCAATAAAAATCGGCATCACTACTGCCAAGTGCGAGTATGCCGAGGGGTTCCGATGAATGAAGTGGAAGTGCAATTGCCGAGGCTACGCTGCTGGCTGACTGTTCAAAAAGAAAATTTACTTGCTCTTCTTGCAGAACCCCACTGACGGCTTTTTGCGTATTTAAAAGGCTACTAATTTTTGATTTCGCTTCTTCTTCTGAGACTAAATTAGCGGTAGTTTTGGATGTAAATAAACCCTTATCTATGAGGGTAAGGCTATAAAACTCAGTATTAAAGTCATTTTTAAGACTAACATCTAGCGCCTCTATTAAGCTATTAAGGTCTTCAGCCTGTATTAGTTTAAGCACTAGTTGATTGGTTTTAGCCAGTAATTGGTCGTTGTTTTTTGCAGTAACCATCAGCTGTTCTGTCTGACCGCTTAGGGCTTTATTCTTGTCGCGCATAATAGTGATTTGGCGTTCAACTAATGAAATAGCTTTGCCACTATCATGAGAGACGTTAATCGCCTCTAGTACATCTGGGTTTTCTTCGAAAAAATTGGGGTGGTCAATTAAATAATCACGCACTAATTGCAATTCTTTTGCCTGCGCTTTGTTGGTGGTCATAATTTAATTTTTCCATGAAAAACAGTTTCTGCCGGACCGGTCATCAGGATAGGCTGGTTTTCTCCCTGCCATTCAATGGTCAGTTTGCCGCCCAGTAGTTGGATCTCAATAGTATTATCGACTAAGCCTTGCTTAATAGCCGCCACAGCTGCGGCACAGGCCCCAGAGCCACAGGCCTGAGTTTCACCTACACCGCGTTCATAAACCCGCAGTGCCAGTTTTTGGCGATCCATTATTTGCATAAAACCTACATTGACACTTTCCGGGAAAATTTGATGTGCCTGTATAAGCGAGCCAATGGTTTTTACATTCGCATGATCTATATCTTCAACCTGAAGCACGGCATGCGGGTTGCCAACTGAAAGAGCGGAAATCTGCAGGTTGCTGTTATCGATATCAATACTATATAGGTCATTTTGCTGTTCAGATAGTAAGGGGATATCCGCAGGAATAAAGCTGGGTGCACCCATATTAGCGGTGATCATATTTTTGGAATTGGAATGAATTTCCATAACCCGATTTTTGGTCTGTATGCGTACAGTTTTTTTACCAGAGAGCTGCTGATCTGCGATGTATCGCCCAATGCATCGTGCACCATTGCCACATTGCTCCACTTCAGAGCCATCGCAATTAAATATGCGGTAGTTAAAATCAATATTTTTATCGGTAGGCGGCTCAATAACCAGCACCTGATCACAGCCAATACCTAGATGCCGATCAGCTATGCGCTTGATGATATCTGTCGTTAGCCTGATACTTTGTCGAACAGCATCAAGCACCACAAAATCATTGCCTAACCCATGCATTTTGGTAAATCTTGTTTGCATTCTGCGACGCTCCATTAGGATTCTTCTATCAACTGTTCACCGCGAACAAGATCTTCTAGGGTTTCTCTTGCTCTCACTAGATGAATGGTTTCATTGTCGATCATCACTTCAGCAACTCTCGGGCGACTATTGTAGTTGGAGCTCATGGTGAAGCCATAGGCGCCTGCAGACGATAGATACAGATAATCACCCTCAGATATTGATAATGCTCTGTCTTTAGCTAAAAAGTCGCCAGTTTCGCATACGGGGCCAACAACGTCATAAATTTCATTATGCTCAGATTCTGTTGCCACTGTATTGATATCCATCCAGGCGTCATAGAGGGCTGGTCGCAACATATCATTCATTGCGGCATCTACGACGGCAAAGTTTTTATCGCCATTTTTCTTAATCACCTGCACCTGCATTAAGAGGATACCTGCGTTGGCAGTAATAGAGCGACCCGGTTCCATTATCAGTGTTTCCGAGCGTCCCTCTAGTAAGGGGGCTAGTGCATCCATATAGCTCTCTAGTGAGGGCACTACTTCGTTTTGGTAACATACACCCAGCCCACCACCAATATCGAGATGATGGAGTTTTATACCCGCATCGGCAAGGCGATCCACCAGTACTAAAAGATGTTTCATAGCATCTATAAAAGGGGTGATATCGGTAAGCTGTGAGCCAATATGGCAATCGACACCCACCACGGCGATACTGTCCATCTGTGCCGCCTGTTGATAGACATCAAAGGCTCGACTGATATCGATACCAAATTTATTTTCTTTAAGCCCTGTAGAGATATAGGGGTGAGTTTTGGCATCTACATCTGGATTGACTCGCAATGAGACTGGAGCAATTTTGTTAACTTCAGCAGCAGTCTTATTTAATAATTTCAGTTCAGATTCAGATTCAACATTAAAACAATGAATACCCACTTCCAGTGCACGACGCATTTCATCGGCTGTTTTGGCTACACCAGAATAAACAACTTTGGCTGGATCGCCACCGGCCATCAGGACGCGCTCTAATTCGCCAGCGGAAACAATATCAAAGCCCGCACCTAGCTTAGCAAGGGTCTGTAATACTGCAATGTTGGAGTTAGATTTGACGGCATAGCAAATAAGGTGGTCGCGAGTCGCTAAGGCGCGTTGGTAATTCAAAAAATTCTCACTAATGGCGGCTTTGCTATAGGCATAACAGGGCGAACCATGTTGTTCGACGATGGTTTTTAATGCCACCTGTTCCATTATTCGCTGATTGCCAACTGTTTTAACTGAGCTATGCATGCTTATTTTGACTCCGCATTTTGTGAGGATGCTATTTCATCCGGTAAGTATAGGTCACCCGTATTACCGCAACTAATGAGGCCGCAGACTAACAAAAGACAAAGAAGCGTAGGGAATCGTTGTTGCATGTTCTGTTTCCATGGAAAAAGCAGTAGTATAGCGGTAGTAACCAACCACACTCAAACAATTATGCACAGCACTTGCTGACAGGTATTTTTAACCATGACTGAAGCCCAGTTTAACCAAATCGTCGACGAACTTATGTTTTCAATTGAAGAAAGTATTGATGACAGCGGTGCGGATATAGATTACGAAAATACTGCCGGTATGTTGACCATTACCTGTGAAGCTAACGGCTCGCAAATTATTTTGTCGCGCCAGCCAGCTCTGGGTGAGGTTTGGTTGGCCGCAAAGTCAGGTGGCTTTCACTTTAAATTAGACGATGAATCAAGCGGGTCTATTTGGCGTAATACTGTTAGCGGGGAGCCACTAATAGAGATGCTAACCGCTGCCTGCCTTGCGCAATCCGATGAACAGGTTAATTTCGACTTTTAACCAGCGATAATGCGCGTTTGGCCGCAGCTTTTACCTGCTCTGGTGCTGTGCCACCCTGGTGGTTTCTGGCCGCTACTGAGCCTTCTAAAGTAAGAACCTCAAATACGTCTTGATCGATAAGGTTTGAAAAGCTTTGCAGTTCTTCGAGGCTCATTTCAGACAAATCTTTATTGTTTTCAATACCATAGGCAACAGCATTGCCGACCACTTCATGTGAGTCTCTGAAAGGGGTACCCTTACAGACTAGATAATCTGCTAAATCGGTTGCTGTGGAGAAACCTCTGCGCGCCGCTTCATACATAGAATCACGGTTAGCTTGAATGGCGGGGATCATGTCGCCAAAGGCACGAAGACAGTCTTGAACAGTATCCACTGCATCAAATAAGGGTTCCTTATCTTCTTGGTTATCCTTGTTGTAAGCCAGTGGCTGTGACTTCATAAGTGTTAGTAACGAAATAAGCTGTCCGGTAACTCTGCCAGTTTTTCCTCTCACCAGTTCGGGCACGTCGGGATTTTTCTTTTGCGGCATAATCGAAGAGCCTGTACAAAAGCGATCAGGGAGGTCAATAAACTGAAACTGTGCTGAAGCCCACAGAATTAATTCTTCAGAAATGCGCGAAAAATGCGTCATTAAAAGACTGGCAAATGCGCAAAATTCAATAGCAAAATCACGATCGCTGACAGAGTCCAAGGAGTTTTCTGAGGGCTTGGTAAAGCCGAGTTCAGTGGCGGTAAAGTTTCTATCAATAGGATAGCTAGTACCTGCTAGTGCTGCCGAACCTAGTGGACTTTGATTGAGTCGTTTGCGGCAATCACATAGACGCTCGTAGTCACGCTGAATCATTTCATTCCAAGCCAAAAGATGGTGTCCAAAGGTCACAGGCTGTGCAGTTTGTAGATGAGTAAAGCCTGGCATAATGGTCGATGCTTCGCTACCCGCCAGTTCAATAATATTCTGTTGTAATCGGCTGATCTGAGGCTTGATAGCATCAATTTGGTCGCGCAACCAGAGACGGATATCAGTAGCAACCTGATCATTCCTGGAACGCCCGGTATGCAATTTTTTTCCCACAATGCCAATCCGTTCGGTCAGTGCTGCTTCGATGTTCATGTGAACATCTTCAAGAATTTGTGACCAGATAAATTTACCCTGATTAATTTCCTCGCCTATTTGTTCAAGGCCATCAATAATTTGTTTGAGCTCATCAGAAGTCAGAACACCTATTTTGGTCAGCATCTTGGCATGGGCAATGGAGCCTTGAATATCTTGCTGGGCTAGACGCTGATCAAAATCAACGGAAGCAGTAAAGCGAGCCACAAAGGTATCTACTGGCTCATTAAAGCGCCCGCCCCAAGAGGCATTAGTGGCTGAATTATCGCGCTTATCACTGTTGTTCTTATCAGATTTACTCATCGAGTTTTTTGCCCAAAAGATGTAATTTAAAGCGATTATAGCTAATCCTTATGCTTGGGGGCTAGAAGTTAGCCCAGATCCATAGGTTTTTTTTAATAAACCGCTGGTTTTAAAAGGTTTACTCTGACAAATTGACTGAAATTGATGATAATGTCAGCTTAGACGTTAAATTAGGTTAAAGCCGTGACGAAAAAAGTTCGTGTAGCCACCAGAAAAAGCCCCCTAGCTTTATGGCAGGCAGAGTATGTTAAGCAGGAATTGCTTCATCATCATCCTGAATTGCAGGTTGAGTTGGTTGCAATGAGTACTCGTGGAGACAAGTTACTAGATTCTCCTTTGGCTAAGGTTGGTGGCAAGGGCCTATTTGTCAAAGAGCTCGAGCTGGCAATGTTAGAGGGCAGGGCGGATATTGCCGTGCATTCAATGAAAGACGTGCCTATGGAATTTCCTGAAGGGTTGGGCTTACAGGTCATCTGTAAGCGAGAGGATCCGACGGATGCCTTTGTATCAAACAACTATACCGATCTTTCTCAGTTACCAGATAATGCAGTTGTTGGCTCTTCAAGTTTGCGCCGTCAAACTCAAATTCGCGCGCAGTTTCCAAATTTAAAAATTAAAGATTTGCGCGGCAACGTCAATACTCGATTAAACAAACTAGATAATGCGGAATATGACGCGTTGATTCTTGCTAGCGCTGGATTAATTCGTTTGGATATGAGCCATAGAATCGCCTCCAGACTGGATACTGAACTCTGCCTCCCTGCGGGTGGTCAAGGCGCTGTGGGCATTGAGTGCCGGTCTGATGATGAGGCTATTTTAGCGCTCTTAAGCCCTTTACATCATCAGGATACAGCGAGCTGTGTGATAGCTGAACGTGCAATGAATCGACGATTGCAGGGAGGTTGTCAGGTACCAATAGCCTGTTTCGCAGAGCTTTCAGCTGACCGTCAGTCGATTGGCATAAGAGGTCTAGTGGGTAGTGTTGATGGTCAGAGCATTTTACAATCACAGCTATCTGGCCCTGTGGCTAAAGCGCAGCAGTTGGGTGAGGCTATAGCCGACCAGCTGCTTGAGATGGGTGCAGGGGAAATACTTAGCGAAGTACTAGGTAATCAGTAATGCCTAATAAGCCGGTGTTAGTGGTCAGGCCCTTGCGTGAGGAAGATGCATTCCTCAAGTTACTGGATCAGGCTAAAATTTCTTTTAATTACGTTCCTATCATGAGTATCGAACCTGTATCGGCAGACAGTGATGATTTTGCTCGCGCAACCCGTTTTGTAGATGGGTTAAACCAGTTTGATCAGGTAATTTTTATTAGCGCTAATGCCGCTGAAATTGGATTGCCGATGATTGCTCAGCGTTGGTCTCAAATACCGCTAAATACCGAGTTTCTGGCGGTGGGTCAGCAGACTGCCGACATTTTTTCAGCCTTTGATTACCCGGTTAGCTATCCACAGCTTCAACCCAACACCGAAGGTTTGTTAGAAGAACTGCCACAGTTGCAAGATTTAACAGCCAAGTCAGTGCTTATTTTACGCGGAGGCAGTGGTAGGCAGACATTAGGTGATGAGTTGGCAAGGCGTGGGGCTAAGGTAACCTACGCTGAGTTATACCAGCGTAAAATTGATGCTAAAAATCTTGTCGAAGCGCAAAATTTTGCATCACAGGCCAGCTGTATAGTTGTTCATAGTGGTGAGCTGTTACTAGCGATGGGTTCACCCGCGGATAAGCGTATACCCCTAGTAGTCTCCAGTGATAGAATTGCGCATCTAGCTCAAGAGATGGGATACCAAAGCGTACAGGTTGCCCAAAATGCCTTGCCCTCTTCGATGTATGAAGCAGTTGTGCAAGCGCTTTAATTTAAGAATTGAGAAACAAGTGAAAATAATTATATGAAAGCATCGATTTTAGCCAAGTTAGATAACCTTGATGAGCGCTACCAAGAAGTGGCTGCTCTATTAAGTGATTCTGAGACAATTGCAGACCAAAATAAGTTTAGAGAATTGTCAAAAGAATATGCTGAGATAGAGCCAGTGGTTAAGGCTTATTTAGATTATCGTGATGTGATTAATAATCTGCAAGAAGCAAAGCTTCTACTAAAAGATTCAGATCCTGATATGCGCGCCATGGCGCAGGATGAGCTTGCGGAAGCCGAGTCTCAAAAGGAACCTTTAGAGTTAAATCTACAGCGATTACTGCTTCCCAAAGACCCTAATGATGAGAAGAATGTATTTTTGGAAATTCGCGCGGGTACTGGGGGTGATGAAGCGGCTATTTTTTCGGGTGATCTCTTTAGAATGTACAGTCGCTTTGCAGAAGGTAAGGGCTGGAAGGTTGAGGTCATCAGTGAAAACGAAGGAGACCATGGCGGTTACAAAGAGATTATTACTAGAATCGTTGGCAAAGGCGTTTATTCGCTACTCAAGTTTGAATCTGGTGCCCATCGTGTTCAGCGTGTGCCTGAAACTGAATCTCAGGGTCGAATTCATACCTCAGCCTGTACGGTAGCGGTTATGCCCGAGGCAGATGAACAGGATGCGATTGAGATTAATAAAGGGGATTTACGTGTTGACACATTTCGTGCCTCAGGGTCGGGTGGACAGCACGTCAATAAAACCGATTCGGCTATTCGTTTGACGCACCTACCTTCGGGTATTGTTGTGGAATGTCAGGACGAGCGTTCGCAGCATAAAAATCGCGCCAAGGCGATGTCAGTGCTTCAGGCGCGTTTAAATAATGCACAATCTGATGCGGCGGCTCAAGAGCAGTCGGAGCAACGCAAAAATTTAGTCGGTAGTGGCGATCGCTCTGAACGCATTCGAACCTATAACTTCCCACAGGGTCGTGTTACAGATCATCGGATTAACCTAACTCTGTACAAATTAGGTGAAGTCGTGGAAGGTAGTTTGGGTGAAATTGTTCAGCCCTTAATAAATGAATTCCAAGCCGAACAGCTTGCTAGTCTCGCCGATTAATAGCCGTCATTATGGCTAATGTTTCCGAGCTTCTAAAGCATTCAGATCAGCTGCAATCGACCAGTGATTCACCTCAGTTGGATTGCGAACTATTACTTTGTTACGTTTTAGATGTTGACCGAACCTGGCTGCGAACCTGGCCGGAAAAAGAAGTTTCAAAGTCATTGGAGGCTAAGTTTTGCGCTTTGCTTGAGCAGAGAGTTCAGGGTCAGCCCATTGCTTATCTTGTAGGTTCTCGTGGATTCTGGTCGATGGATTTGCAAGTATCAGAGGATACTCTAATACCAAGACCCGAAACCGAGTTATTAGTTGAGCTTGCGCTGGGTTTAAAGTTGCCTAAAAACAGCCATGGACTG
>Ga0209092_10004461_pt1 | contig 11686 bp, 9 predicted proteins | sample FraStrMetagenome_FD_187446 | JGI IMG/M metagenome (GOLD analysis project Ga0209092, IMG submission 187446) | Marine eukaryotic phytoplankton communities from Arctic Ocean - Fram Strait ARC3M Metagenome (SPAdes) (version 2) | ecosystem: Environmental > Aquatic > Marine > Oceanic | place: Fram... | reverse complement strand
GAATCTATTTCAGTTGTTGTATCTGGAAATGAAACTACTAAATGATACCTTCCATGTAATAAATTCGAATGAACCACCTCTTCTTCACTAAAAGCAGAAGGCGTTTTAAATATGAATGTAGTTACCGTATCTTTTTCTACCAAAGTCATATTTTCTTCATAAGACATTGTAGGTGTCTGATCTATTGCATTTTCATTGACAATAACTGCCTTAGTTAATTCATAAGTTCCTTCCGGACCTACAACATTTATCAAGGCTTTGTCCACCTCTCCTTTCCAATCGATGTCTATTAGCATGGCATTGGGAGCAGTATCAGTTATGTCGAATTCAAAAACTTTACTTTCGTTACTGGAAGAATTTTTTGAATTTCCTCTTTCCTCATCGTGTTTTATGGTGCTCTCAATACTACTAATAGAACCACTTCCTATTGAACTTATCTTCCTCTTTCCAAAATTGTATTTAGCTCCTTCATGGTAAGTGTGCCAAAAAGTCTTAATTTTAACCCAAGCAGCTCCAAAACTTCCATCTAAATCTCCTTTTTTATACCGCACCGCACCATCAACGCTTCCATAATGTTTCCCTCCAATAAAAGGAACCCAATGAGGTACAATAAACTCTACATCTATTAATCCGTCAAAATCACCATGATAGTCAGTGTAGGCATTTACTTTTGCCTGAATAAGAGGGTCTCCAGGGTATTTTATATCGCTAACTACCTTTATATAATGACCAAAATGAGCTATTAGAGCAACTCCACCATCTCCAAGAATGGCATTCCAAGAGTTTGATCCTGATCGATAAGCCCCGATATTTGCTTCCCCCTGAACAATAAATGAGTACTTGCTTATTCCAACATCTGCGCCAGCTTGTAAGAAAGTGGCCGATTTATTATCTAAAGTAAATCCCCCCCCATAAATAGTCGATATACTAGCAGCTACTATAAGACTCGAAGGCTGTGTTAAATTTTTAACGTCTCCCTCCAAATAGGTTAATTGCACCCCTTCAAACATTTCAATGGCATCTGAAATATTATTGGCTCTGTAATCTATTTTAATTTCATCAAGTTCTGCTATGCCCCTTACATCCTTAAATTTCATGATGGCATCTACTTCCCAGCCTTCAGGAAACACAACTTTTACATCAGATTCTACAATACCATCGTTATTAAATTCTAATTTAATTTGTTTAATGTCTATGGCTCCCAGGTTTGCGTTTCAATATCTATGGTAAAATCCTCTAATTTAAATTTCGGTTCGTTTCCACTGACATCTATTTCTAAACCACCTTGGTTTCCACTTCCTAAAGTTACCGATAAAGAAAACACCTCTTTGACTAAAAGCTTCCCTTTCACTTCAAACTTATTACTTGTGTATTGAACATCTAGGTCTTTGGTTTCAACTTCGAGATTCCCTAACTTTAAATCGCTATTAATATCTACCTCTAAAGAGTGTAGTTTTCCTTTTTCTATCTTAACTCCAGGATCTAAAAAAGTTCCAAAATCGGCATCAATATCATCATTTGCAATACTCAAATCTGCATCCCCATAGAAATGATAAAAAGAACCAACTTTCCAATCTACACCAACATCCGTTGCCTTAATTTTTAATCCCGAAATCTTAAAGGTTGTGGAAACTCCAATATTTACCTGCTTTATTTTATTATTTTTTAAAATCATTCCAGGATCTGAGGCATCTCCGAGGATTGCCTCAATTTCATCATCGCCAACCTTAAAAGTAATATCTCCGTACATTTCATATTTCTCTCCAGACCTACTATACATAAAAGTTAGATCTGTCGGTTTAATTTCTAGTTCTTTTAATTTAAAATCGGAAGTGACTCCAACGTCAATTTTCTGAACCTTTTTATTTTTATATTCAAAACCTGGTGTAGTTTCATTTCCTAGCTTTGCAAAAAGACGCTCACCATCAAAAGTAACATGCAATTCTCCGTACATTTCAAAAAGATCATTAGACTCATTGTAAAGAAATGTAAGCTCTTTGGGCTCAAATGTCATTTCTGAAAATTTAAAGTCTGCGGTAACCTCAGTTTTTATTTTCTTTACAACTCCTTTATCAATCACCAAACCAGGGGTAGTAGAATTCCCTAATTTAAGTTCAAGCTCATTGCCCTCTACTCTACTCTTTAAGGAACCGTGCATTTTATAACTAGTCGCTGATTTATCATACTCAAATGTTAAATCTTTGGGTTCAATTTCTAAATCCTTTATGGTAAAATCTGAGCTAACGCCCATGTTAATTTTATCTACTACACTGTCCTTATATTCTAAACCTGGTGAATCTGAAGTTCCTAAGGATACTTTTATAGACTCTCCATCAAAAGAAGTATCTGCCCCTCCATACATTTCGAAGAGGTCACTAGATTCATTATAAAGGAAGGTTAAATCTGTTGGAGTAAAAGTAATGTCCGCAAACGAAAAATCTGCAGTAACCGATGTTTCAACTTTCTTTACATCTCCATTTTTTATCACTAAACCAGGCTCAGTAGAATTCCCTAATTTAAGTTCAATCTCATTGCCTTCTAGTTTACTCTTTAGGGAACCATGCATTTTATACCTACTGTCTGATTTATCATATTCGAAGGTTAAATTTTTGGGTTCAATTTCTAGATCTTTTATGGTAAAATCTGAGCTAACGCCCATGTTAATTTTATCTACGACACTGTTCTTATATTCTAAACCCGGTGAGTCTGAAGTTCCTAAGGATACTGATATAGACTCTCCATCAAAAGAAGTATCTGCCCCTCCATACATTTCGAAGAGGTCACTAGATTCATTATAAAGGAAGGTTAAATCTGTTGGGGTAAAAGTAATGCCCGAAAATGAAAAGTCTGCGGTAACCGTTGTTTCAACTTTCTTTACATCTCCATTTTCAATGACCAAACCAGGGGTAGTAGCATCTCCTAATTGTAGCTCAATTTCATTCCCTTCTAATGAACTCTTTAAGGAACCATATATTTTATAACTAGTAGCAGATTTATCATATTCGAAGGTTAAATCAGTAGGTTCAATTTCTAAATCTTTTATGGTAAAATCTGAGCTAACGCCCATATTAATTTTATCTACGACACTGTTCTTGTATTCTAACCCTGGTGAATCTGAGGCTCCTAATGATACTGATATAGACTCTCCATCAAAAGAAGTATCTGCCCCTCCATACATTTCGAAGAGATCACTAGATTCGTTATATAGGAAGGTTAAATCTGTTGGGGTAAAAGTAATGCCCGAAAATGAAAAGTCTGCGGTAACGGTTGTTTCAATAGAGTTTAAGACACCATTACTTATAGTCAATCCAGGAACATCAGAACTTCCTAATGATAAATTAATGGCGTTCGTTTCTAAAGTACTATTTAAGGTTCCATACATTTTAAAGTAATCGTTAGAAGTATCCCATTCAAAACCTAAATTAATAGGTTCAATTTGTAAGCCTTTTAGAGTAAAATCTGAACTAACATCAAATAAAATATGATCTACAATTTTATTAATAATGTTAAAATCAATATTGGAACTAACTAAATCACCCTCAATCGATACACTTACCGCTCCAGAAATACTAAAACTATTTTCTGAATTGCTATAGCTTAACGAAAGGTTTTCAGGAGCAATTTCTAATCCGTAGGCTGTAAAATCATCTGTAATTTGAGCAGTGTAATCTTGGTCTGACTCACTAAAACTGATCCCAGTAATTCCATCAATAGCAAAATCTTGCCCAGAAGAACTCTGTGAAACAGTAAAAAAAATAAGTAAAAAAAAGTAACTAAATTTTTTTATCATTATATTAATTTTTTGCATTGTAAAACTACGAATTAAAAACTTATAACGAAATTTTAGTAAATTATTAGACTACTTGGTCTAAATCGGCATTATATTTGTGAGAATTCAGATAAATTAAAAAATTATATGAAACCAACTTTAAGCACCCTACTTTATCTTTACGTCGCATTTTTATCACTTCAAACTAAAGCCCAATTAGATAATTCTAATACTGAAAAGGGAAAAACAAAAACTATTATTACCGCTAAAGGAAAAGTAGTTAATAAGCCAAAATCTATAAAAGTGGATGGAATAAATGGCTTCAAAAAAGCATATAAGAAAGAACAAGAAGAATTAAAAAGAAAACAAAAAGAACAAGATTTTAATAACAAAGGAATTCTTACGCAAGCCAAAATAAGTGAAGAACGTTTTTTAAAAGCCTTTAAAAAAATAAATGGTCAATATCAATATCCAAAAATAGACCAAGATTTAGGGAGTTTTAGAACAAATTCTGCAAGTGTAAATATCATCTGTAGAGATTTTCAATATCCAGATGGAGATAGAGTTACTATTTATGTTAATGACATACCAGTAATTGTAAACATTCTTTTAAAACAGAGTTATCAAAAGTTTAGCATTCCTTTAGATGTTGGAATTAATAAAATTGCTTTTAGAGCTCTAAATCAAGGAACCTCGGGTCCAAATACTGCTGGATTTAAAGTGTATAATGATTCAGGTATGCTTATTTCTTCTAATGAATGGAATTTAGCAACAGGCGCAAAAGCCACTCTGGTTATCGCAAAAGACAAATAAAAAACTTCTCGAAATCGTTCTCGTTAAATTACCCTAAATCACTTTTTTTTATTCTATTTAAAAAAGTTATTTTTGTGCTTAAGATTGTTAAATCAATCAATAAAACAACAATAATAATTAGAATGAAAAAAGTAACCAAACAAACCTATTTAGATTGGTATAAAGACATGCTCTTTTGGCGGAAGTTTGAAGATAAATTAGCATCTGTATACATACAACAAAAAGTAAGAGGTTTTTTACATTTGTACAATGGTCAAGAAGCTGTTCTGGCTGGCGCATTGCATGCAATGGACCTATCTAAAGATAAAATGATTACAGCTTACAGGAACCATGTTCAACCCATAGGTATGGGAGAGGATCCTAAACGTGTTATGGCAGAATTGTATGGTAAAGTCACAGGAACCTCACAAGGAATGGGTGGCTCTATGCATATTTTTTCTAAAGAACATCGTTTTTATGGTGGTCATGGAATTGTAGGTGGTCAAATTCCTTTAGGAGCAGGACTTGCATTTGGAGACAAATATAAAGGAAACGATGCCGTTACACTTACTTACTTTGGAGATGGTGCTGCAAGACAAGGATCTTTGCACGAAACTTTTAACATGGCTATGAATTGGAAATTACCAGTTGTATTTATTGTTGAAAACAATGGATATGCAATGGGAACATCAGTAGAGAGAACAGCAAACCATACAGATATATGGAAGCTTGGTCTAGGATATGAAATGCCTTGTGGACCTGTTGATGGAATGAATCCCATTAAAGTTGCAGAAGCTGTAGATGAAGCTATACAAAGAGCCAGAAGAGGAGATGGACCAACTTTCTTAGAAATGAAAACTTATCGATACAGAGGTCATTCTATGTCTGATGCACAACATTACAGAACAAAAGACGAAGTATCTGAATACAAAAAAATAGACCCAATCACACAAGTTTTAGACATCATTAAAGAAAAAAAATATGCTACTGAAGATGAAATTGATGCTATTAATAAAGGTGTGAAAAAGTTGGTAAATGAATGTGAGAAATTCGCTGAAGATTCTCCATACCCAGAAACCCAACAATTATATGATATGGTTTATGAACAAGAAGATTATCCTTTTATAAGTTAAAATATGGCTACTATAATTAATATGCCTAGACTAAGCGACACCATGGAAGAAGGTGTTGTGGCAAAATGGTTGAAAAATGTTGGAGATAAAATTGAAGAAGGAGATATTTTAGCTGAAATTGAAACTGACAAAGCGACTATGGAGTTTGAATCATTCCATGAAGGTACGTTATTACATATTGGTGTTCAAGAAGGAGAAACATCTCCTGTAGATGTTCTTTTAGCTATAATTGGTGAAGAAGGAGAAGATATTACCAAAATTATAAGCGGAGTTTCTGAAACAAAAGTAGAAGAACTAGCCAAAACGAGTACAGAAGCTAAAACTGAACAAACAAGAACTTCTGAAACTTCTATTCCTGATGGAGTTGAAGTAATCTCTATGCCACGTTTAAGTGATACAATGGAAGAAGGAACTGTTGCTACTTGGTTAAAAAATGTTGGAGACAAGGTTGAAGAAGGAGACATTTTAGCTGAAATTGAAACTGATAAAGCTACTATGGAGTTTGAATGCTTCTATGAAGGAACAATTTTATACATTGGGGTTCAAGAAGGTGAGACTGCTCCTGTAGATAGTTTATTAACTATTATTGGGCCAGAAGGATCAGATGTTTCTGCAATTATTGCTAATGGAGGTGCTAGTTCTTCTAACGAAAAAGCTGCATCAACAGAAACAAAAGAAGAAAAAGTTGTTGAAGAAACAAAATCATCAACACTGCATAATGCTACCAATAATTCTGGTAGACGTATTTTTGCATCTCCGTTGGCTAAGAAAATTGCTGCTGATAAAGGCATTAATTTGGCTGATATAAATGGTTCCGGTGAAAACGGGAGAATCATTAAAAAAGATGTAGAAAACTATATTCCTTCTGCAGCAGCTGTTACTCCAGTGGAAACTTCACAATCAGAATCTTCTCAACCTATAATGAGTTTTGTTACTGCTGGCGAAGAAAAATCTGAAGAAGTTAAGAATTCTCAAATGCGTAAAGCAATTGCAAAATCTTTAGGCAACTCTAAATTTACGGCACCACACTACTATTTAAATATAGAAGTTGATATGAGTAATGCAATGGCTTCTAGAAAAACAATTAATGCAATACCGGAGACAAAAGTATCTTTTAATGATATGGTTGTAAAAGCCTGTGCTATGGCCTTACAAAAACATCCACAAGTAAATACTTCTTGGACAGACAATAACACTGTTTTCCATAGTCATATTCATGTTGGAGTTGCTGTTGCCGTATCTGAAGGTTTGTTAGTACCCGTTATAAAACACACAAATCAATTAAGTTTAACACAAATTGGTGCAACTGTTAGAGACTTAGCAGGAAAAGCAAGAGATAAAAAGATTAAAGTAGAGGAAATGCAGGGAAGTACTTTTACCGTTTCTAATTTAGGTATGTTTGGTATAGAAAGCTTTACCTCTATCATTAATCAACCCAATTCAGCCATTTTATCTGTGGGTGCAATACTTGAAAAACCAGTGGTTAAAGAAGGACAAATTGTTGTTGGGAATACGATGAAATTAACCTTAGCTTGCGATCATCGAACTGTAGATGGTGCTATTGGTGCTCAATTTTTACAAACTTTAAAAACGTTTATAGAAAATCCAGTAACGATGTTGGCATAGTTTAAAAAATTATATTTAAAAAAAAAGCCTTGAGAAATCTCAAGGCTTTTTTTCTTTGAAAATTTAAAGTTACTTTTTACTCATTGTCATTGTAACATTCGATTTCAATTCTTGTCCGCTAACAGATAAGATCATATTTATACTGGTGTTTAAGGGAATTCCAGATTTTCTGTTAATATCCATATTACCATTAATCTTTCCAGATGCCATACCTGAAACATCTCCAGAAAGATCTAATATTAGCTTATCTTTTAAGATAGATTTTACTTTATATATAAAGTCCATTTTCATTCCTTTATCGTCTCTGGTCATAGTCCAAGTACTTCCAACCTTAACTGCCTCTTTAGGATAAACGACATTACTAGATTGATTTGCTATATCTTCCATTCCTGGAACATTTGGGTTTACTGATACTTCTAACACTTCTCCTAAGTTATTTCCTTTAGCAAAAACGACAGCCTCTAACATTGGCCCCATCTGAGCTTTCATCATTTTATCGGTATCATTCAACTCATCCTCATTTTTTGTTGAATCAAAACTCATTACATTTCCACCCTGTAAAACATTCATAGACATTTTAGTGAATTTCATTTCACTATCATAAGTATCCTCTTTTACATCTAAAATTTTTATATCCATATTAATAGATATGCCAGTAGACATAATAGCTCCCATATTTTGAGTCATTTTCATAGAAACATCATAAGTTGCTCCTTTTTCGTAATTTAACCGAAGTAATACAGACTCTTGAGCAACAGAAATATTTGCATAAATAACTAAAAATAAGATTAATAATTTTTTCATTTTTTTTGAATTTGAATATTTAATTTTATGATTTACGAATATAAAAATATTAACAAAAAAACGCTTGGAATTGCCAAGCGTTTTTTAAATCTATTTATATTTTATTTTTAAAATTCTTGATTTACATCCCAAGACTCTAGAGTATCTTTTAAGGTTTTTATAAACATCCCTCCTAGAGCACCATTCACAACTCTGTGATCATAAGAGTGAGATACAAACATTTTTTGTCTGATTCCAATAAAATCTCCATCAGGAGTTTCAATTACAGCAGGGACTTTACGAATAGCCCCTAAAGCTAAAATTGCTACTTGTGGTTGATTTATAATGGGTGTTCCCATTACAGAACCAAAACCACCAACATTGGTAACGGTGTAGGTTCCTCCTTGAATTTCGTCTGGTTTTAGCTGATTATTTCTAGCTCTCCCTGCCAAATCATTAACAGACCTGGTCATTCCAACAAGGTTTAATTGATCTGCATTTTTAATAACAGGAACAATTAAATTTCCATCTGGTAAAGCAGCTGCCATTCCTAAATTTATGTGTTTCTTTTTGATTATAGTATCACCATTTACAGCAATATTTATCATCGGAAATTTTTTAATAGTCGTTGCCACCGCTTGCATTAAAATTGGAGTAAACGTAAGCTTCTCTCCTTCTCTTGCAAAAAATGCATCTTTTACTTTCGTTCGCCATTTTACAATGTTGGTCACATCAATTTCTATGAATGACTGGACATGAGCAGAAGTCTGAACAGAATCTACCATGTGCTTGGCAATCAATTTGCCCATTCTACTCATTTCAATTACTTCGTCTTCTCCATTTACAGAGACCGGAACAGCTTTTGCAGCTTCTTTTTTAACTTGTGGTTTTGGTGCAACTACTTTAGGTTGCTCAACTACAGGTATTGGTTGTGAATCTTTATTTTCTATAAATGATAAAATATCTGATTTTGTAACTCTTCCGTCTTTACCAGTTCCAGAAATAGCTTCCAACTCTTGCATAGAAATGCCCTCTGTTTGTGCAATGTTTCTTACTAATGGCGAATAAAACTTACCTGAATCTGATGTTTTAGAAATCGGTTGAGAAACAATTTCTTGAGCAGCTTCGACTGTTTTTTCTACTTCTGCAATTTGTGAGTTCTCAATTGTGCTTGAAATAACAGCTTCAGAAGTAACACCTTCTCCTCCCTCAGTTTCTATAACCGCAATGGTGTCTCCAACATTAACTACTGAATCTTTTTCAAACAGAACTTCAACAAGTGTTCCCTCTACTTCACTTGGCACTTCAGAATCTACTTTATCTGTTGCTATTTCTACAACAGCTTCATCTAACTCAATAGTATCACCTACTTCTTTTAACCAAGATGTAATGGTTGCTTCTGCAACACTTTCTCCCATTTTTGGTAACTTCAATTCAAATCTTGCCATTTCTATTTCATTTTACAGAATGCAAAAATACTAAAAACTGATGATTTGTAACGACTATTTTTGATGAAAAATAATCATTAAAAATAATTATTATTAAACTATTCTTAGTAAAAAAAGAAAAAAACACATTATATTCAATATACATGAATTTATCACTTAAAAATTATTGAATTAATAATTGCTATCTGTTTAGTATTATTTATTAATCCAATCTCTAGGACTTTTTAATACTTGTACTAATCTTTCTTCTTCAGATTTTTTTTCTGGATGATGGTTGTATTTCCATTGAACCTTTGGTGGTAAACTCATTAAAATACTTTCTATTCGTCCATTCGTTTTTAAACCAAAAAGCGTCCCTCTATCATGTACTAAATTAAATTCCACATAACGTCCTCTTCTTACTTCTTGCCAATCCTTGTGTTCATCTCCATATTCAGTATGTTTTCTTTTTTCAACAATTGGAACATAACTCTCTAAAAAACTATCGCCCACTTGTGTCACAAAACTGAATCTATCTTCAATTGAAAAGTCTTCAGTTTCTTTTAAATAATCGAAAAACAAGCCTCCAATTCCTCGCGCTTCATTTCTGTGAGAATTCCAAAAATACGCGTCACAAGTTTTCTTAAACTTAGGATAAAATCCCAAATCATATTTGTCACAGGCATTTTTACACGTTTGATGAAAGTGAACTGCATCTTCGTTAAATAAATAATAGGGAGTTAAATCTTGACCTCCACCAAACCATTGTGTTACAATATTACCTTGGGAATCATACATTTCAAAATAACGCCAATTTGCGTGCACCGTCGGCACAAAAGGATTGGTTGGATGTAAAACCAAACTCAAACCACAAGCAAAGAAATTCCCTTCTTTTACTTTAAACTGATTTCTTAAAACATCTGGCAATTCTCCATAAACCGCAGAAATATTTACGCCTCCTTTTTCAAAAATAGCACCATTTTCAATTACACGTGTTCTTCCCCCTCCACCTTCTTCTCTTTTCCATATATCTTCTTCGAAGGTTGCAAGACCATCCAACGCTTCTATTTTAGAAGTAATTTGGTCTTGTAAGTTTTCTATGTATTTGTAGAATTTATTTTTCATAATTAAGTTTTTTATCTTCATGTAAAAACTGAATCGTTTGTTTTGAAGCAGCCGTTACTGATAGTGGTAAAACCAAAATAACACCCACCACTGGAATTAATAAAAAAAACATAAAGACAATTCCATTTCCAATTGCAAAACCTTTGTGGTTCTGAACGAATTTTATACTTTCTTTATAATTTAAATGACGTTCTAAGGTATAATCCATATTTCCAAAACCTGCATAATAGGCTTGTACTAAAAATAATAAAATAGTAGAAAATATATTGACTAGAGGAATAAATTTCAATAACAAAATCGGAATTGTAATTATCAGTTCTTTTATCAAGTTTCTAAAGTTGATTTTAATCCCTCTCCATAATTGCTCTTGGAAACTCGTTTTTCTATGAGTATGGCTTAAACTTCCATTGATATGAATTTCTATCCTTTCTGAAACAGGACTCATAAAGGGCGCAGATAAAGCCATAATAACATGCTTATACACAATTAAACCTAAAATTAGTATGAGGATTCCACCAATAAAATTACTAATCGAATTAAAAGTTTCTTTACCAAAATCCCAAATCCAAATTTCTGTTATAAACCCACCGATGTTATCAGATAATACATAGGAAGAAAAACCAATAATAATTGCTAATAAAACACTTATTATCATTGGTATTATAAAGTATTTCCAGAGTTTTAATTTTGAAATTAATTCAAAACCCCCAAAATAAGCTTTCAAACCTAAAATTATGTTTTTCAACATTTTTAAACAATTATTTGATTAGGATAAGATACTTTTTATAAGTCTCAAAATACATCAATAAACTATAAACCAGCAGATTTATGAACTTTATAGATAGGTTTAATTTCTAAAATGATCTCAATCTAGAAAAATATAGCGTTTAATCTAGTTTATATTCTTTTACAGCATCAATAAATGCTTTTGCATTGTCTAAAGGAATGTTTGGTAGAATTCCATGCCCCAAATTCACAATATATTTATCTTTACCAAATTCATTAATCATTTGATGCACCATTTTCTTGAT
>Ga0209092_10004460_pt1 | contig 11688 bp, 7 predicted proteins | sample FraStrMetagenome_FD_187446 | JGI IMG/M metagenome (GOLD analysis project Ga0209092, IMG submission 187446) | Marine eukaryotic phytoplankton communities from Arctic Ocean - Fram Strait ARC3M Metagenome (SPAdes) (version 2) | ecosystem: Environmental > Aquatic > Marine > Oceanic | place: Fram... | reverse complement strand
AGCTCCTGCCTTGGCTGCCAGTAATGCTTGGTTTGCAGAGAAACATAGCGTTACGTTAACCATCTTGCCTTCACCAGACAAAACTTTGCAGGATTTCAGACCGTCCCAGGTCAGCGGAAGCTTTACGACAATATTTTCGGCAATCTCCGCCAGTTTGCGACCCTCGGCAATCATAGCTTCAGCTTCAAGCGCAACGACTTCAGCACTGACCGGCCCACTAACCAAGTCACAAATTTCTTTGGTCACCTCCAAGATATCCCGACCTGACTTCATAATCAAAGATGGGTTAGTGGTAACGCCATCGACCATTCCCAGATCATTTAACTCAGCTATTGCTTCTATCTCAGCTGTATCTACAAAAAATTTCATATAAAGTCTCTCTTGATGGCTTGGGGTTTGTTCTTATACCACTTACCTCATGAATCGTTATGCTAAAACCCCTGATCTCATGGCCCTAATATGACACATTCGTTTTATGACGAGGGCATGCTCGTCACCGTAATGACTACCCAGCCTATTGACAGAACGCTAGATTATAAATCTCCCGAAGGCGGATGCCATTTGGGAGCATTTGTCGAGGTACCATTGGGGCCGCGTAAGGTACTTGGCGTAATTTGGGGAAAAGGCACAGGTGATTACGAGTATAGCAAAATACGTACTATTAGTCGCGTTTTCGATGTAGTCCCTATGCGGCTTGAATTACGAGATTTTTTAGAAAAAGCTGCAGCGTATACCCTGACACCAATGCCGGCAATGCTGCGCTTAGCTACACGCGCACCACGGTTAACTGACCCTCCCTCAACACAAAGAGTTTATCGACGGGCTAAAGGCGAACCCACACGTATGACAGAGGCCCGTGCTCGAGTTTTAACATTTTTAAACAAATCTGGTGATTTAACCTTTACCTTAAAAGAACTGACGAAACACTCAGACGTGACATCATCTGTAGTTACAGGTCTGGTGAAACAAGGTATTATAGCCGAAGAAAATTGTCCACGCGACTTGCCATTCCAATCTATGAACCTGGACCTTCCATGCAAAAAACTTACAGCCGAACAATTCGATGCAGCGGAGAAACTTACAGCAGCGGTTGCCAGCGGTAACTACGGGACAACACTTCTACGCGGCGTTACAGGCTCAGGAAAGACAGAAGTTTATTTAGAAGCAATTGCAACCGCCATGCGCCTTGGACGCCAAGCATTGGTTTTGTTGCCCGAAATTGCTTTAACTGGGGAATTCCTCACTCGTATTGAGAGACGATTTGGCGCTCAACCAGCTGAATGGCATTCAGGCGCAACCATGACAGAACGTCGTCGAATTTGGCGGATGGTGGGACAAGGTAAGGCACAATTGGTGGTCGGTGCACGTTCTGCATTATTCCTACCTTATCAAAACCTTGGATTAATAGTCGTAGATGAAGAACATGACACATCCTACAAACAAGAGGACGGCGTGATCTACAACGCACGGGATATGGCAGTCCTGCGCGCTTCGCAAGTCAGGGCTCACGTCGTACTAGCCTCTGCCACACCTAGTCTGGAAAGCTGGGCTAATGTCCAAAACGGCAAATATACTCGACTTGACCTGAATGCTCGTTTTGGCATGGCAACATTGCCTGAAATTAAAACTATCGATATGCGAAACGAAAAACTGCCTGCCAATCGATGGATATCCCAAGCACTACAAAACAAAATAAATGCGCGATTAAATGTTCGCGAACAAGTAATGCTGTTTCTTAACAGACGCGGTTTTGCCCCAATCACGCTTTGTCGCGCTTGCGGTTTTCAAATAGGCTGCGATCAATGCGATGCCCGCATGGTTGAACATAGATTTTCAAAAAGCTTAATGTGTCATCAATGCGGTGATACAAAGCCGATGATCGAGAAATGCCCTTCCTGCGAAACTGTCGGACGAATGGCACCTATTGGACCCGGCGTCGAACGGCTTGGCGAAGAGGCGGCGAAACTTTTCCCTGACGCAAGGGTTACCGTTTTAAGCTCTGACATGTATAAAACCGCCCGCGCCCTTAAAGAAAAAATTGAAGAGATAGCATCCGGTGGTGCCGATATAATTATCGGTACTCAACTGATAGCCAAAGGGCATAACTTTCCAAATCTCACACTTGTCGGCGTAATAGATGCTGATCTCGGGCTACAGGGCTCAGATCTACGTGCCGCAGAGAGAACTTTTCAACTTATGCGCCAGGTAGCAGGTCGCGCTGGTCGCGCAAAAAAAACTGGATCCGCACTTATACAAACTTACCAGCCTGAACATCCTGTAATTCGAGCGATCTTGGCAGGTGAGGAAGAGGAATTTTGGCGCGCTGAAGCCTTCGAACGCGAACAGGCTGGAGTTCCACCTTATGGACGGATGGCGGGCATTATACTTAGTGGATCAAACGTGACACAAGTCTTTGAAGCAGCCAATATGCTTGCCAAAAATATTTTTGCACTGACCCGTATAGACGCAAAAGTATTTGGCCCAGCACCAGCACCAGTTGCACGTATTCGTGGCCGACACCGAGTTCGTTTGCTTGTTAAGGCAGGAAAAGGGGTTGCCTTACAATCAGCTCTTGTAGAGTGGGTTTCTCAAGTGCGTTTAAAAGGCGACGCTCGACTTTCTATAGATATAGACCCACAAAGTTTTTACTGAAAATAGCCTGTGTTGGGTGCTCAAAAGCGATCAAAATAGACGAAAAAGAAATTTGGAATACAAATATGAAAATTTCGACAACGGGCATATCGCTGTAACGCTCATGCATATTACTCCAAAGCCTGATCACAGCGACTACAGACTGCTATATGTAGATGTGTGCCCACGTCTGGCAAAACTTTCCAACAACGAGCACACTTTTCACCCTCTGCCATTTCGAAGACGACCCCAACGCCAGTTACTTCAGGCAACCGAAACGCTTCATCAGGGGCCACATTGGTTGTTACATCAATTGATGAAGTGATACAAATATCCTCAAACGGTACAGAGCAAAGTGTCTGCGCCAACTGGGCGTTATCTACATGCACCACAGGAGCAGCCTCAAGAGATGCACCAATAACCTTGTCAGTTCGTTGAACCTCAAGGGCTGCTGTCACTGCACGCCGCACAGAGCGGATGTTCGCCCATTTATCCGCGAGTGAATCATCTCGCCATTCTATAGGAGTATTTGGCATGTCCCTAAGGTGGATGGAGCTATCAGTACCAGGATATCGCTCCAACCAGACTTCTTCTGTAGTGAACACAAGCACCGGAGCAAGCCAGGACGTCAACCTATGGAACAGTAAATCAAGGACGGAACGAGAAGCACGTCGTTGCAATGTGTCACCATCACAATAAAGCACATCTTTACGAACATCAAAATAAAAGGCGGAGAGATCTACAGTAGCAAACGTAAAAACAGCTGAGAAAACCCGCTGAAAATCAAATGCTGCATATCCAGAGCATACCACTTCATCTAATTCAGACAAACGATGCAGTACCCAGCGCTCAAGTTCTGGCATCTCCGCTGGTAAAATTCGATCATTTTCCTTGAAATCAGAGAGGGAACCCAGCATGAAGCGCATCGTATTACGCAAGCGACGATAACTGTCCGCAACCCCTTTCAAGATCTCTGGGCCAATCCGTTGATCGGCAGTATAATCCGTTTGCGCTACCCACAAACGCAAAATATCTGCCCCGTACTGTCGCACCACTTCTTCAGGAACGATCGTATTACCAATGGACTTTGACATTTTCATGCCCTTAGCATCCAATGTAAATCCGTGAGTGACGACGTTGCGATAAGGCGCTCGGCCCATTGTACCAACTGCTTGCAATAAAGAAGAATGAAACCAACCTCGATGCTGATCCGTACCTTCCATGTAAACATCAGCTATTCCATCTTCTGTACCATCGTCACGGTCGCGGAGGGTAAACGCGTGAGTTGATCCTGAGTCGAACCAAACATCTAAAATATCAGTGATCTGATCGTATTCGTCTGGATCCACTATTCCTTCAAGATAACGCTGTTTAGCACCATCAGCATACCAAGCATCAGCACCTTCCGTTTCAAAGGACAAAGCAATACGATAATTGACTTGCGAATTACGCAGTAAAAAATCGTCGTCTGTTGGCAACGTATCTTTTTTCGTGAAACAGGTTAGCGGCACACCCCACGCCCGTTGGCGAGAGAGGACCCAGTCAGGGCGCGCCTCCATCATCGAGTGCAAGCGGTTACGGCCAGATTTTGGTGTCCAGTTAACATTGTCAATTTCAGTTAATGCTCGTTCTCTAATTGTTTTTCCATAGGTATCCAATCCATCGCCAACCGGCTTATCTATCGAAACAAACCACTGCGGCGTGTTTCGATAGATAACCGGAGCTTTAGATCGCCAAGAATGGGGATAACTGTGCTTTATTTTACCACGCGCTAACAAACCCCCAACCTCCGCAAGTTTATTGATCACAGCAGAATTAGCATTACCTTCTTTACCATTAGGTTTAAGAATTGCCTTGCCGCCAAAAAACGGCAAGTCTTCACGAAAATGTCCGTTTGGATTTACGTTATATGTTATTACCTGATCAAGCATTCCAAGATCACGGTAAAGCTCATATTCTTCAAGACCGTGGCTAGGTGCACAATGCACAAAGCCTGTTCCCTCAGTATCAGTCACAAAATCAGCAGCACGAAAATCTCGAATATCGTCCCAAATACCATTTGCACCCTCCACGCCGGACAGTGGGTGTACGAGCTTGATTTTTGATAAATCCTCGTTTGTTACATCGCAAAGCCGACGGTACATCGTTTCATCCAAACGCGCACTGGCCATTACATCTGAAACTCTATTATCAGCTATAATGAACCGCTCCCCAATAGTCGCCCAGCACTCCTCAGGTCGGCCAATAACTTCATAAAGACCATACGAAATATTTGTTCCATAAACTACTGCCTTATTTGATGGCATAGTCCATGGAGTAGTGGTCCAAATTACAACCTGCGATGAGTTCAGAGTAGTATCATCCGTACCGACAACCTTGAACTTTACCCAAATCGTGAAACTGTCTTTATCGTGATATTCCACTTCAGCTTCCGCCAAGGCAGTTTGTTCAACCGGCGACCACATAACAGGCTTGGAGCCTTGATAAAGCGTGCCATTCATCACAAATTTCATAAATTCTTCGGCAATCACGCGCTCTGCATGAAAATCCATGGTTAAATAAGGGCTCTCCCAGTTGCCGGTTATGCCCAAACGCTTAAATTCCTTACGTTGAATATCCACCCAACCAGCCGCAAAATCTCGGCACTCTGCGCGAAATTCATTAATAGGCACATCGTCTTTATTCTGCCCTTTTTTACGATATTGTTCTTCAATCTTCCATTCAATGGGTAGGCCGTGGCAGTCCCAACCAGGGATATAACGTGCATCAAATCCCATCATTTGATGAGATCGGACAATCATATCCTTAATTGTTTTGTTTAGTGCGTGGCCAATATGCAAATGACCGTTGGCATAGGGTGGGCCATCATGCAGTGTGAAAGGCTTACGGTCAGTCTTTTTACGTAATTTTTCATATACTCCAATTTGGGCCCAACGCTGCAACCACTCGGGCTCACGTTTTGGCAAACCAGCCCGCATTGGAAAATTAGTTCTAGGCAAATTCAGTGTATGTTTGTATTCAGGTGTTTCAGCGCTCATGGGCAGTCATCCTTTATGGATCAGTCTTATTTGGGATGGCATCGTTTGATGAAGAGGCTCAATCACCTTTATCCGACGTCTAGAAAAGATCAGGGCGTCGGGGATATAATTCATAGTAATCGTAAAAAAAGTTCATAAAGTTCTTATAAGCGGCAGGTCTAACACCCACAAGACAGATTATGATATACTACACAATCAATTTCCTAATTTTCATTTAGGGCAGATCAGAGGGCGAACAGTAACATAAACAACAAAATATATAATTAAGTTTTAATAAACTGCAACATGCTGGATCAATTACCGCATTCCAACTTAAAGGGCATTGTTGTTATCGCTTTTTGCAAACAAACCACTCAAGGCCTGTTTCATTAAACGCCGCATACTCGGCTTATTTTTATCGTTAAAATTAATTGGGCGACATACTTCAATTGCTGCTACACCAACACGAGCGGTCAGTGCTCCATTGATAAGCCCTTCACCAAAACGGCGAGAAAGTTTACCAAGAATGGATACTCCCAAGATTGGCTCCAACATATCATCTCCAATTGCAACGGCTCCAGTAGCAACTAAGTGTGTGATCACCTTTCTGGTTAAGCGCCAGGACCCTAAAAAACCGCCAAGTCCGCCATAAATTTCTGCGATGTTACGAATCATTCTCAGGTTGGCGGTCAAAGCTACTAACACGTCCGCCAAGGCAATAGGGACTAGGGCGGTAATAGTAGCAACCTGCCGGGAAGCAACTTCCACTTCACGTTCCGCAGCTTGGTCAAGCCGTGCGAGTATTTCAACCTCGGCAAGTGATATAAGACCAACAGCATCCATTTGATCACCTCGCAATTCAGTAAATCGTTCAATACCCCAACGCAAATCTGTTCTGGACTTATAAAGCCGAATCAAATGATCTACCGCATCATGCGCTTTACTAAAATCTTCGGTAACCAGCGCACTTGCAGCAGCAATACGCACATCATTGATACGAGTAATTCGAAGTAAAGCGGCCAGTTCACGCAGTGCAACTACCATTAAAATAGCAGCCAGCGAGGCGACCATCCCGGAAAATATCCATCCTAAGATTGGGTTTCGCGCAATCCAATCAAAAGCAAATTCCCAAGCCACTGTACTGACTACCATTACCATAAGGGCAACTGTAACGAACCAAAAGAACTGCCATAACCTAGAAGGACTATGGCTAGCTAATCGAGCCAAACTCTGCATTGCAGCACCAGTTGGGATAGATTTTACCTCATCTGGCACAGGTGGAGCATCACCCACATTCTGACTGACTTTGTCTTCACCAATCTCAATGAGAACTGAACCTTTGACCATCACTTGGCCTCTCTTTTCCACTCATGACATTTATATAATTCAACCTCACAATCGATCTCCAATCAAAAATTGGATTGCACGATCCATGCGAATGTGAGGCGGGCCATCGCCAGGACGCATTTTAATAGATGCTGGAGCAAAACGCATTATTTCATAGTCTTCATCAAGCCATTTTGTCATTCCTGATCTAGCTTGATTTAATAAGTGCCCTGGATCATCCGGCAGTGTACCAGGGTAAAATGCCGCATTTTTACCACTATCTAACAAAGTACCCAGCACAACCCCCAAGGGTTTTGCTTCATGTGTAATAATTTCTTCAGTAGTGGCACGCAATGCCGCTAACGATAAAGCAGCAGTATCCGCCCCAGCAAAGCTAGCACGATCTCTAGCATGGCGAACAAGTGCATCCGTTATTGCTGTCAGTTTACCATGTTGCTCATGATGCAAATGATCAGCTTTAGTAGCCGCAAATAAGATTTTTTCAACTCGCTTGCCTTTAAAAAGCTTGTTGATGAATTTATTCTGACCAGGCTGGAAAGTTGTCAGAATATCCACCACCGCGTTACGCATATCTTCAACCGAAGACGGACCTGAGTGGATTGCGCCCAATGCGTCAATCAGTACAACTTGCCGGTCAATTTTGGAAAAATGGTCTCGGAAAAAAGGTTGGATAACTTGCGATTTATATGCTTGAAACCGGCGAGCCATTTCGCGACGCAAAGACTTGCGTGGCTCATCTCCTAAAGGAAGAGGCGCAAAAGTCAGCACTGGTGACCCGGCCAGCTCCCCTGGTAACAAAAACCGACCAGGCGTGCAGTCATAGAATCCCTCGTTTCTTGCTTCTGACAAATATTCAGTGAAGCTCGCAGCCAAGGCTTTAGCCTGCATCTCATCAAAACCTGCAGAAACGTCAGTTTGTTTGATGAGCGCTTGATAGGGTGCCCCACAGCTACGGGCATTTATTCGCTCTAACGTAACAGAAGACCAAGCGTCATAACTTTTTTCAAGCAGCCCAAGGTCCAGCAGCCACTCACCCGGATAATCTATAATATCCAAATGTACTGTATGCGGACTTTGCATATTTGAAAAAATCCCGTTTGGAATAAGTCGTAAAGAAACTCGTAACTCACTAATAGACCTAGTACTATCAGGCCATCGAGGAGGCATGCCCATCAGCGAACTCATATGCTTTTCAAATTCAAAACGCGGCACAGTATCGTCCGGTTGTGGTTGCAAATACACGGCAAGAATGCGGCCTTCTTTCTCCACAGAAAAATGTGGCATGCGCCCCCTATCGAGTAAATTAGCTACTAGTGAAGTAATAAATGTTGTTTTGCCCGAATGCGCCAAACCAGTAACGCCAAGCCGTATCGTTGATTCACCTAACAGGTTTGCGCCTGCGCCATAAATACCCCGAGCAAAACCTAGTACCTCGTCAGCAATCTTTGTCAGAACCACGCGGTGCACTCCTTCTGCGACCAAGCACATTACCTTACAACCATATTGATAATGATATAAAGCTGTAGAGCTAATTTCACTAGAAAAACTAGATTTATCGTTTGCATTTAGCCACAAGCACTCAGGCTACGTTACCAAAAAATCTAAATGTACACTAAAAATAAAATATCATTTTTAATACGTCCTACTCCCGTTGCCTGTCTTTGCCTTTGCGTTTAGGAAAACGCCCATGCCGCGTTACGCCCTTAAAATAGAATATCACGGAAAGCCGTTTGTTGGATGGCAGCGCCAGCCCAAACAGAAATCTGTGCAGGGTACAATTGAAGCTGCTCTTTCCAAACTTGAACCACGCATTCATAACATCGTTGCGGCGGGCCGCACAGACGCAGGAGTACACGCGTTAGCCCAAGTAGTTCACTGTGACATGGCACAAATTTGGAATCCTTTTCGTCTATCTGAAGCGCTAAACTATCATCTTCGACCCAATCCTATTGCAGTTATCGGATGCAACACCGTGGCCAACAACTGGCATGCGCGCTTTTTTGCAACCGAACGACAATATCAATTTCGAATACTCATGCGACGCGCACCGGCTACACACCTAGATGGTCTGGTTTGGCAAATCAAAAATCAGCTCAACATCGAGGCGATGCGTAAAGGAGCACAGCACTTAATCGGTCAACACGATTTTACAACCTTCCGATCGTCAATCTGCCAGGCCGAAAGCCCAATCAAAACAGTAGATGTCATCAATGTAAGCCAAGTCGAGGGGGGCCACGGGCAAGAAGTTCGATTTGATGTCCGTGCCCGGTCGTTTTTGCACAATCAGGTAAGAAGTTTTGTCGGAACATTGGTAAGGGTTGGCAACGGGTCTATGCAGCCAACTGATGTTAAATACGCATTGGAGGCCTGCGATAGATCTGCGTGCGGACAAGTTAGTCCCCCACAAGGATTGTATTTAGCAAATGTTATTTATCCAGATGACCCTTTCAAGTCTGAACAAGTGCAACCTAAGCCGCATGAGGTCTAGCTCCAAATAAAGAGACAGTTTTTTTGACACTAGTTTAAAAGTTATAAGGCTTTCTAAATAGGTTTGCAGCCCTATACCAAAATGCAAAAAAATATATAAACAAAAAAGCAAAATATCTACTAGTTTTGAAAGATCTGTTCTGTAATTCTGACTACAGAATACGTCAAAATAGACTTTTATTAATTATACCATTTAATCACTAGCTACTAGGTGGGTCACCGCTGCCTTTCCTTTTTTTATTTGCCTAAGAAGTACTTTTAAATTGGTAGTTGTGTATATTTTTTTAACTCAGCTCTGGCCACCTGTCGTCGGTGAACTGCATCTGGGCCATCGGCAAGTCGGAGAGTGCGCTGGTGTGTCCAAGCATGCGCCAAAGGTGTATCCTGGCTTATTCCCTGACCACCGTGCATTTGCACGGCTTCATCAATTACTTTCAGGGAAACCCGCGGCGCAACTACCTTGATTTGACTAATCCATGGTGCTGCTGCCCGCGCATCCCCCTGATCCATCATCCATGCAGCTTTGAGGCACAATAGACGCGCCATTTCAATCTCCATACGCGCCTCAGCAATAATATCATAATTGGCTCCAAGCTGAGCCAAGAGTTTGCCAAAAGCTTCCTTAGCCAACGAGCGTCGACACATCAATTCAAGGGCTGCTTCAGCCTGCCCAATGGCTCTCATGCAGTGATGTATTCGGCCTGGCCCGAGACGACCCTGCGAAATCTCAAATCCGCGGCCTTCGCCCAGCAAAATATTTTCAATTGGTACACGAACATTGCTAAAACGGATATGCATATGGCCATGCGGTGCATCATCATGACCATAGACCAACATAGGACGTAGAACTTCTATTCCTTCTGAATTAGCAGGCACAACAATCATCGATTGCCGCTTGTGTTTGGGCAATTGATCACCACCGGTTTTAACCATTACTATATAAACCTTACAGCGCGGGTCACCGGCTCCAGAAGCCCAATATTTTTCACCACTTAGCAGATAGTCATTACCATCACGGACACAAGACATTGAAATATTAGTTGCATCAGATGAAGCCACATCTGGTTCGGTCATCAAGTATGCGGAACGAATTCTCCCCTCAAGTAAAGGAAGCAGCCAATCTTGCTTCATTCCCTCAGTACCATAACGCTCGAAAACTTCCATATTACCTGTGTCTGGAGCTGAGCAATTGAAAGTTTCCGCCCCGAGAGGTGTTCTCCCCATTTCCTCCGCAAAGTGCGCATATTCTACAGTGCTAAGTCCAAACCCCCTGTCACTGTCTGTCAGCCACAAGTTCCAGAGGCCTGCAGCTTTTGCTTTATCTTTCAAGCCTTCGAGTATATTTGTTTGGCGCTTTGTATAAAGCCAACGATTACCTTTACCGACTTCAGCAGCATATTCTTCTTCCATCGGAAGGATGTCTTCACGGATCATTGTAGATACTCGATCCAATAGACTACGATTTTTCTCTCGTATGCCAAAGCTCATGTTCATAAATTTCTTATCCATTTCACGTCCCTCTGACTTGTGCACAGCGTGGCTTGAAATTAAGCACGTGTCTACTAGGAATAGACAACAGGCGGCACTATTTTGCTGTCTTTTTTTATTTGCGATTTAGTGCGCGCAAAAGCTTACTGGATCAACGAGCACATTTTAAAATTGCAGTTATGTCCAAATGATTTTCCAACCAGTCAGCCAAGTCGTTTAGCACAAGATCTACGGCCTCGGCATAAATAACATTAGAACCAGTAATACCAAAACTTGCGAGCCATGCCTGACGGAAATCATCACCACGAAAAATCCCATGCAAGTAACTGCCAACAACTCTGCCATCCAAATTTATTGCACCCTCGTTCTGACCATTGATTCGGGCAAAAGGCCTTGCACTATCAGGCCCTTTACTTCTCCCTATGTGCATCTCGTAGCCCGTAATCATGCATCCAGTCAGCACGTGACTGGCATGAGTTTCCGTAAGCCGTTTGTCATTCGTCATTACTGTATCAATATCTAATAGGCCGAGCCCATGTGCTACCCCCGCGCGACCTTCAATGCCATCAGGATCGGTTATTGAATTACCAAGCATCTGAAAACCACCGCAAATACCCAAAACGTGACCACCACGTCGGTAGTGCGCGCGAACGTCTTCGTCCCAGCCTTGAGCGCGCATGAACTCAAGGTCTCCCCGAGTAGATTTACTGCCCGGCAA
>Ga0209092_10004459_pt1 | contig 11691 bp, 7 predicted proteins | sample FraStrMetagenome_FD_187446 | JGI IMG/M metagenome (GOLD analysis project Ga0209092, IMG submission 187446) | Marine eukaryotic phytoplankton communities from Arctic Ocean - Fram Strait ARC3M Metagenome (SPAdes) (version 2) | ecosystem: Environmental > Aquatic > Marine > Oceanic | place: Fram... | reverse complement strand
ATATATTTTGTTAACGAGGGTCCAACCAGCCAATTACACAGCGGTAGTACAAGAGTTTCCCCCAGTAAGACTAGGCGATAGGGCCCCTCTAGGAGGCTAGGGTGACTTGTAACTCTCCATTACTCAACTGTACGTATATTAGTACGCACTAAAAACATATCAGATACTAACTAACTAACTAACTAACGTATATTAGTACGCGCGTTTGATTTGATGGTGGATAATTATAGTTATTATCGCGTCCGTCGTACCAGGCTAAAGGAGCCCCTACGTAATGGAAAAATCGTCATGATTATATTTGAGCAGTATGGGGTTTTATGTAGAAAACCTTCAGATTAAAATGGGATGTATTAATAACTTTTATAGCGTCGATTATTATTATTAACGTTGATTGCATCCGACACCATATCATCATTTTATCAACAATTATTATCTTTCAAACGAAGCAACATTCCTCTGGATCAATAAAAGAACACATCACAGGAACATTTAAGGAATGGGTAAACATATTTTAAGACCAAATGATCACGACAATGAAGATTCTTTGAGAGCTTTCTTAAAAGACCGCCCCAACAATGCGAAAGGAATGTGTAAATTGTCAAGCCTCTTGTGGAGAAAATACAACGAAAGCAAGAGTGAAGAATGCCTGGAAGAATCTCTTTGTTTAGCGAGAAGGGCTGTGTTGATGAGACCCCAGAAAATCTTTACACATGCAACTTTGTCTCAGGTAGCTATTGAATATGAAGAGCGAATGAGGGGATTAGAAAATACAGTTCATACCATAGAAAAAATTAACAATTCAGAAGGAAAAGGACCAAATAAAAGTCTAGAAGAAAAAGATTTTATTTATGCAGTGTCATTAGCTCGGTTATTAGTTGAGCCTAGAGAGAGATTGCGTGATGGATGGTTAAATAAAAAAAAGATGGGTAAAGGTTTCGACAAGAAAAACCCAATTAGGAAAGATCTTAATGAAAAAGAAAAGGTTCTTTATGATCGCACGAAGTTGGCATTAGAAAATGTTTGGAGAAGTTTAGATCATTCTTCATCCAAAGATCAACCCAGCTCAGATTTGAATGCTCAAATTCAGCATCTTGCTTTGACAGAATACAGACTAGGTGTTTTTTTTCGAAAGATGGAGCCAGAAGAAGAACACCGGGGCTCTTCTAGGCAACATTTTCTGAAAGTTATAAACAGTCTCGAAAAAAAGAACAAATTAGCGAAAAAGTCTTGTTTCTGGATAGCTACTTTAAGTAAGGAATTTGCTTCAGAAATAAGTTCATACGTTCCAGAATTTGATCGATGTCCAGAAGACTACATTGTGTCACTGTATGCTACTTTCGCATCTAACTTTGATCACCTTTTGGTCAACAAATTAGACTACCAGACACCTACAATCCTGCGGAATAAACTGAATTTTAAATTTCCAGGCATGGACAATTCTGAAAAACGGCCAAGAGGATTAGATTTGGGTTGTGGTACTGGTCTTAGCGGAGTGGCTTTCCGCGATTGTGTGAATTACTTAGAAGGTGTGGATCTATCACCAGAAATGGTCGATAAAGCTGAACAAAGAGGATGTTATGATAAGCTTTCGGTAAACGAATTAGAGAGGAATCTTTTTCAGCAAACAAAACAGTTTGACCTCGTCATAGCATGTGATGTCTTTGTTTATATTGGTGACCTTGATTCAGTCTTTGCTGCAGTAAGAAAGGTCATTTCAACCTCAGGGATTTTTGCATTTTCAACAGAATTACTAGATGCAACACATGAGAAAGGCTTCATACTTCAGCCAACTGCCAGGTTTGCGCATACGATGAATTACCTTGAGGATTTATGCACCAGGCATGAATATACTATACTTTCCGCTGATATCGAGACAATTAGAAGAAATAAAGGGAAAGACATCAAGGGTGTATTGGCAATACTCACTATGACAACTACTTAAGTCGGCAAATTGAATTAGGTGATAAATTACTTCAAACTGTAAAACGGTTGAAGCTGTAAGATTAATACACCACTTAGATTATTTTGTTACTTCAATGGCTTCCAAATTTTCGTCTGTATCTACTCGTAAAATACTACCCTCTGGTAACTCTTCAACTAATTCTTCAAGAGCAAGCTTAACATGAAGATCCATCTCCTCCTTTGTATAGTACACATCTTTATCCACTTTGCTTGTATCAACTGACTTTGGAATGTCATTACCATGACTTTTCTTGTATTTACGATAATCTATATTATCATGACTGTCCTTTCCTTCTATTGTAATCACAGTTTTAAAATTTGGATGACCAATAAAAGGATAGCTGCCGAAAGAAACCGTGGGATGATTGGTAACAACCTTATTCAATGCATCCACAATTGAAGATTCGTCAACACGTAAGACGACTTTGTAATGTTCACTCCTATCTAACTCAGCAGAAAGATGAGCTGCAACTAATTCGATTTTTGCAGCAAAAAACTGAGGAACCCCTGGAAGAACAAAAATATTTCTACATTGCAAAATTGGCCATTCCTCTTTTCCTGCCAAATATTTAAGTTTTGAATTTTGTGGTAAAGTTGCCATTTTCATTTGAGCTTCGGTAAGTGATGTTACATCTTCCTCAGTGTCATTATTCATTTTCCGAAGGAGCAATGATGCCATTTCCTCATGCACTTTCAATGGAGACGACAATGCTGTGCTTACACTCTTCATTGTTACGTCATCATGAGTTGGTCCTACCCCGCCACTAGTAACAATAATGTCAACCTGACGATGCATGCGATGAATCTCATTTACTATTTGATCATGATCATCAGACACAACAGAAATTCTTGCAAGAGGCACATTATGCTCTCGCAAAGCTAAAGCCGCAGCGTGCGTGTTTGTGTCCGTACAACATCCCTTTAAAATTTCATCACCAATGATGATGAGACCAACAGTTTTTTGTCGCTGAGAAGAAGTAGTTGATATCGATGGGGTCTCGACTCTAAAATCAGGGGTGGGTGGCTCTTTATTTGTGTCATCTAATTTGATCGTTGAAGGTGAAACTTTTAAACTTGTCTTCTTTTTCGATAAACGTCCTGCTCTCTCTTGATCGAATTCCCTTAACATATATGCTGGCCAAAATCCCCCATTTGGACGAGCTAATGCAGGACATGGAGTTGTGTCTTTTATAGTCCCCAAACTAGTGTATCCTTCATCGTACAATGAACAATATGGTAATTCAAACAGACGTAAAAAATGCCAAACCTGTCCGTAACTCCAATGTAAGGCAGGATTAACTCTCATAAAAGGGGGCATCCAATCACTAGATGGTGCAAATAGACCTTGTGAACCAGAATTAGGGTCATCTTTTCGTGTACCCAATACGAACGCCATTGGACCACTATTTTTTTTTACAATAACATTGAGTCCATCAGAGAATGAATGAGTATCATCAAATGCAATCATTTGCAAGTCAAATTCATCTACTGTTTGGTGAAGTAAAGTCAACACCTCAGGAAATTCATTCTTGCTTTCAAAATAAATCACTTTTGGACGTGGTGGTGAGGAGTTTTTCGATGCAAAGTTTCTGTGATGTGCAGCATGAGCAGCTCTCATGAGATGCATAATAACTACAGCATCCTTGCCTCCATTGTAAGAGCCAATAACCTGACTGTAATTTATACATTCCAAAGACAAGTTAGACGCACGATATTCTAAAATTGATTCACTTTGGGAATAAAAACAAAAACTCACTTTGGACCATATATTCTATATGCTCCTTCCAAGCAGTGAAGTGCTTCTCTTATAAAAGGTGACACGTATGAATCTTCACAATTCATCAATTCATCGTAGAAGTTAAGCGCATCCTGATACTGCTTTTCAGACCACGTGCCGTCAGATGGAAGGTCTTGATTTTGACAAACGAAAATAATATTTGTGAGTGATTCTATAAATGCCTCGTTATTGAAATGATTGCAATGCGATTTGACAATTGTTTTCACCTGAAGATTTTCTTGTGTACAAATTCCAATTTCCACTTGCACAATTTGCCTCTCCTGTGGGAGCAAGGTTCAAATTAATTTTGTCTCTAACACTTGGAACCATGAGCTTTTCTCTTGAGGTAAATGAAACAGATGGAGTACTAAACCCAGTAGCTTGAGATAGAAGAAATAGTTGTTGAAATGCAATGTTGCAGATTAATGTGTGTATGAGCACATTTCTTGGTACTATGTTCATTATAAGTAATACAAGTGTAGAAGAAGCCGAACCTTGACATCTGGTGAGAGGCGTATACTTCTTCTTCATATGACCTATTTTAGAATACGGTATCCACAGCATCGAAAGTAGGGGATACGCCACTCCAGTTTCATGCAAGGAACTGATCTTTGACTAATTAGAGCTACTTATGTATACGTAATCCCAAGTATGTGCGTACTTCCTATTTAGTAACATGTGCGATTACTTTTTAATTAGGTATCAGAGAGGTGAATCTCTGTTCTATCAGTACTTTAGACGTAAAGAGAATACAGGCACTGGTGTAAGCTTATTTATGTACAGAGAACAACATCAAGAAACATTGTTGAAGATTATTATATATTATTTTGTGTAGTGAGGAGAGTGTTTCTCTCAACCAATGTTTTTGAGTATTGTGTAATAATATCTGTTTTTGATCACAACGTCTGCTTTGATCTCTATGTCCATACAATTATCTCTAGTTGCCTAAGATTGGAAATCGTGTATTTGAGACTTCATCTCGAAAGAAGACGAAATTAAATTTATAAGTACATGTGAATTGAATCCGTTGAGATTCAGAAGCCTTTATCCATTCAAATAAACGTATGGCATTCAGTACAATCTGCTTCTTTGTAATAGATAGATTACAAGGTGAGCTTGTCCGAGGCATATTTTCCTGTTGCTCTTTGTGAAACGAGATTTTATTTTTCTTGCATTGATACTAATATTAGTAGATAGACCCCTTTGAAGGTTTGTGTTCTATTACAACTCCTGATTTGAATCTTAACTACAATAACGATATAGCTAGATTTACTTGAATCGACTTTGAGAAAAAGGGAGAAACAATTTACAAAGATGTTCTATCTTATGATTACACTTGAGTGAACTAAGATTCCATTTGAATAATTCTACTAATATAATTTATTTAAGATGATTGATAAAACTTATATTTGTTTTCATTTTATAATATCAGCAGCAACCCAGGAAATTAATGAGTTAAATGCAAGTTTTTTTGAAACAAAAATGAGACCAATTTTTGCTCTTTTCTTCTGAAAAAGTTATTTCTTACACCATTTCTACGTTCTGTACGTACGAATGTTTACATCCTTCCTCAGAAGTAAATACAGAGAGAGATACTAACTTAGCTCTACACACACACACACAAAATGATGAATGCAGATTAGAGAGGGAATGCAAAAGGCATTATTAGGTTATAAAATTATCCCTTGACTTGAAAATAACGATGGCGCAAAGCGACGAATCAAACAAATACAGGAATCACCTTGACAAAGCTCGAGAAAGAGCGAAAAATGAATTGAATAAACTAAAGAAAGAAAATGAAACACATTCTATCAATTATAACAGCACTGAGGGCGAAGAAGAGAAGAAGGAAGAAATATATGAATCCTGGGTTAGAGGGTGTCTCAATCTATACGAAGAAATAAATAAGAAAGAGAATGGATTTATACCAGATCTACAATGTCAATTTTTTGATAGGAATGGATTTATAATACTACGATCATTTTCACCCTTTGAGGATGAAGTAGTACCCATGAAAGCTCATATGAAATTCCTTGTCGAGGAATATTGGCATCCAAATGACAAAGATGAAGCAACTGCGATATTTCGGACTGATCAAGATCAAATCAAAGCCCAAGGTAGTAGTGACTACTTTTTAGATTCAGCCAATAATGTTCACTTTTTTGCAGAAAATGGTGCAGTTTATTCTGATGGGTCGCTGAAAGCAGAATATAATCTGGATAAAATGGCTGCATTGAATAAATCAGGTCATGCACTTCATTTAGCGCCAACGATATCATCGCCCTCTTCCAATTCTCCTACCAAAATCATTCAAAACTCATTTTATTCATATACAAATTCTCAAAAAATTTATGATTTAGTAACGTCCTTAGGCTGGAAAAATCCAGTTGTACCACAATCCATGTATATTTTCAAACAACCACGTATAGGTGGTGTTGTCACATCTCATCAAGATTCCACATTTTTACATACAACACCAAAACAATCCTGCTTAGGGCTGTGGCTAGCCTTAGATGATGCTACCTTAACTAATGGATGCTTGTGGGTCCGTCCAAAAAGTCATAAAGAACCTCTTCGGAGAAAATTTAAACGCAACTTAGATTATTTTGAAATCCATAATCATTCATCGCCTCAAATGGTATTCGAAGACTTGACATCATCATCATCTTCCAAACAAGATGTAGAATGGGAGGGGTCCTTACCTGGAGGTGAAGTTGAAAATGAGGAGACCATACCCAGCTTACTATCAGCCGGATTTATTCCCGTAGAATGTAAAGCGGGCGATTTATTGGTTTTCAATGGTGAATTGGATCATCTGAGTTTGGCCAATACTTCTGAGAAACAACGACATACCTTTCAACTACACATGGTCGAAGGAGAAAAGGCTGGTGTCAAATGGTCTGAAAGTAATTGGTTGCAGTATCCCGAAGGAAGAACATTTTTTGCTTTACATGGCGATCAAACTATACAATAAATTAGTAAGTAATAATAAGCAGGATTATAAATCCTGATTATTTTCAGCACATGCAAGGCGAAGTAATCATTTCGTATATTAAGTTTTCAAACGATGTGTTTTCTTGTAGAGTATTCATCAGATTATCTCATAGTATCAGAAAAAAAAACTAAGAATTATTATTGACCATCATAATTCAGGGTTTCTCATTTTTTCCTGTAATAAGGAGGGTGCAAAAAATTTCAACCATAAGCGACTCTCGCCGAAAATGTTGTAGTAACAAAGAAATCTGAGTTCACTCTGGCCATTTCGTCCAAAACATAAACAGCAACGTAATTAGAATCTGCTTCATTTTTGGTTGCTTTGTCCATTTTATCATACAGGGATCCATCGCATTGAATAGCAGATCAACTAAGATATGTTCCTATATAGCCAGGTGATGCTATATGAACATTTACACCTCTTGATGCAAGGTCTGCACGTAAAGCTTGACAATATCCTTGGACTACAAATTTTGATGCGGCATTGCTAGTTCGATTTGAAATGCCCACTTTCAACATAAATAACTAAGTCACAGAAATAAATTATTGAGTGCCAAAGCCTCAAGTTAAAATTTGAGGACAGAATTGAATCAATTCAATTATTTTACCTAAACCATGGACACCGCCGATTCATAAAATAGTACCGCTTCCTTTTGCTACCATTCCTGATGCCACTATTTTTGCTAGTGAAGCACCAGAGAGAAAATTTACTCTCATTAACAATTCATCGATATCTGCATTTGTGTCTAGAAAAGAGGTTGACTAGAGATTTCACCATTGTTATTTGCATGTCAACAATTCTAGGAGAATATATGTGAGTAGCTTCATTTCCAAGGTTTTTAAAATCTTTCGAATCAGAGAGGTCACATGCAATGACTTCAATGAGGGCGGTGCTATGGCCATAACTATTGGCAATATCTTTATATGTTTCTGGGACTATATTTAGTTTTTCTTTATCCTTCTGACTAAGAATGATTTTCGACGACCCATAACGAGTCAGTTGAAAAACGAATGCTTTTCCAAGTCCACTCGATGCAACAGTCAAAAGAATATGTTTTCTTTGAGCACGTACAGATTTCAAAGGAATTAGTTATATTGTTTGCTGCCAATATGGTTTTAAATCTTGATTGCTTACATATGAAAGAGTTGTATGAATAACTTGTTTGGGCATGGAACAAAATTTACAATGCTGCTGCTATTGCCGTAACAGATGACCAAGACTTTAATATCATACCCAGGCTTATGATAAAAATGTCTTATTTTGCTAAATGATAACCATGGACGGAAAGATTGAAGCAACAGCAGTTGTCCTCATTTTCACAGCTTATAGACTACATCTGCGCCAAGTTGAATTGTCTGTGCGAAGAGAGCTCTATCGTCTTGAATAAATTTCATGATTTTGAAGAAATTAACTTCTCCTAAGAAGTTTGTTCTCATATATGAATTGGCATAGATAGTGATTCAAGAATGTTGAATGAAAGTACAATAATTTTGAAAAAATATTTCAAAATTCTAATGTGATTAAAGTGGTTTCCATTTGGAAGAAAGGTTTTTGTTTGAAACTACATATTGATATTCCATTGAAAGTATAGTATAGAGTTTTAGGCCCGAAATGTCCGGAGAACAGAACGATAAATGGGTTGTCGGAGTTGCTCTAGGTTTACTAGGCAGCATCGCAATAAACACCGGAAACAACATTCAATCCTTAGGATTAAAACAATTGAAAGAAAAAAAGTCCATAGAAAAGAAGGTTCAAGTTCAAGATTGTAAAGATACTGTAGATGAAAGAAAAAGTAATAAAAGAGGCACAATCAACAACAGTCATAGGAAAAAATCATCGCTGTTAATAAATTCATTTTATAATCGTTCGAGAACTGTGCCAATACGAAATGATGTAAATAATGGAACAGAATCAACAAATTCTCTAGACAATATTGTAGCTACTTCGGTATCAGATACCTCTACTATTGCTAAAAATCTAAGTCCTACTAAATCGACGACATGGATCCTTGGAACAGTCGTATTCGTCACAGGAAGTTTATTGAACTTTGCATCTTATGCCTTTGCAGCGCAGTCTATGTTGGCCTCACTTGAATCCATTCAGTTTGTTACAAATTTGCTTTTCGGAAAGTTTATGATAGGTTCGAAAGTGACACGACAAATGTATATTGGAACAGGGCTGACTGTTTCTGGTACGGTTGTGGCTGTACAATTCAGTTCAAAAAAAACTTTGGATTTGAGCACTTCAGATATCAAAACATTATACAAGAACCCTGCTTATATCGCATATCTTTGCCTCATGATGACGGCTTTGTTAGTTCTTTATTTGGTTTACATTACTCTGAAGAAACGGAAGCAACAAGAGGACCCGGTAAAATATACAGATGTAAGCATGCCACTCATATATGCGGTTTGGAGTGCTCTGTTTGGCACTCAATCAGTTGTACAAGCAAAAATTTTAGCAGAACTTTTAGCGGTACATTCCGCAGGACAAGAAGATATATTCCGTTCCGGGTTTACATATACGACCATAATTGTATGGATTGTCACTGTAGGAGTGTGGTTGAAACGATTGAACGATGCTCTGAGCATATTTGATCCATTGTTCATAATACCACTCTTACAATGCAGCTTTATCTTTTTTGCAATTGTTTCTGGAGGAATATTTTTCCAAGAATTTAATGAGTTTACAGGCGGGCAATGGATTGGATTTTCTTTTGGAGTAGTGATAATGTTTAGTGGCCTTGTATTACTAACACCTCATTCCACTGATGACAATAAAGATGAAGGTTTGCCAAAGGATGTCGTTGATTTGTTGCTATCATGCAACAATAGCAATGAAATAAATATCTCACGGCCACCCTTGACTCCAAGATCTTCCCCACGAAATTCAAATGAAAATGTTACAAGCCACGAAGATAATCTTGGTATCGAAAATGACCTATTGGGTATAACACAAAACGAAATACCAAATCTTTTTCCTACTTATCCAAACACACAACCATTTCACTCTCCAATAACATCTAAACCTGACTATCGACAGAAATCTCTGGTACCTCATCCTAAGGATGAGATTTGTTCCAGAATTTCCTGTAAAGAATCTAAACATATCCGAAAATTAAGGAATAGCTTCAATATTCGATATACCTTTACAGAAAAAAATATGATTGAATCGGTGAAAGAGATTGTGAATGAATCCAAAAAAATTCTTTCTTCACCAAATGGTACAGCTGTTCTAACCACTGCTATGTCCATTGCGGCAGAAGACAGGAAACATGAAATAGACGCTACAAGAGAAAGGCGGCAAGAGCAGATAAACAAAATATGTTCCCTAGTTGAAAAAGTATCTTCTTCCATATCAGTAACTGATGAAAATGGCTCACCTATGCCAGATTTGATACACTCCTTACGCACAGGAGGTCTAGATGAAGATGAGGAATTAAATAGAGTTTTGGATGGTTTGAAATTTAATCTGAACACTTTGCGAGAAACAATGGTCGATAAAGGACACAAATTTTATGAAGAGGAGGATCTGAAAATAAAAAATAAAAACAATTCAATGAATATTCCTGGGTATCCTTCGCTAGTCGACTAACCCTACAACAAAGATAAAAATGAAGAGATGCATGATATACTTTCTCTGAAAACTAGAATAGGAAAGCAAGTTACTATAAACGAGATTCAAATCAATGATTTAATTACTTGATTGTGGTAAAAGGGAGAGATGTGATTTTACTCCTCTACTCTTTCGCTGGGTTGCTTCCCTTGAGGCTCGGGTAGTGTATAAATGCCGTCTTCCCACATTTTTACCAATGGTTTACCATCGGACAATTTTTGAATTGTTTCATCCACAATCGTTAAAATATTTTTTTGAACTTCCTCAATACTCTGGGAAGCATCTACAATATGCCATGGAACACGACCTTCGGCTTCATCTATATTTTGTAAATCAGTAAATCGAGATCTTACACGTTGTTGCAATTCCCGTTTTTCATATCGTTCTCCACCATAGCCACCTCGCTTTTCTGCATCATCTTGATCCAAATCTAAAAATATCACAACGTCTGGAGCAGGTAGACCCTTATCCGGAGCCATACACCAAGGCAAAGTCACATCTTTGTTTTCCTTACCTGACGTAAAAGCTACACCCGAATATGCATATCTATCGCAAACAATGTGGTTTCCATTTGCCAGCGTCTCTGCTAACGTAGGGGCCACTTCCCATCGATTTGCGCTGAACAGTAGATGTATCGCTTGATCACTTAAATTATTTGTTGCTGCCGATGTAGTTAGATAGTGATTGATTACTTGACCGACACTTGTGGTTCGATCCGGGAACCGAAAGGCTACTGCAGCAAGGGATAGAGAAAGAAGATGTTTCAGTAGAAGACCGCACTGAGTTGTTTTTCCGCATCTGTCTACCCCTTCGAAAAGAATGAATGCTCCTCTCTTAATGTTAGAATTTGTATTGGATGATGGTGGTGGAGATGTTATCATGTTTGTTCTGTCACCGAATCATTCAAAAATGTGGGAAAAACAGGAAAAAAGAAAAAAAGGAATAAAATATCCGCGCTATTTTTTTATGTAGTACATTTTCTTTGCTTCCAATCTTGGATCACAGTCTACACCTTTTCACATGTGCTGTGCTATGTATATTGAAACAAATACCTATCCCATTTGTCCGTGTATAAAAATTGAACGAAAGTCTTTTAGTACTGCTGCACATGAAACATTGAATAAATTCTACGTACGGTAAATGAAGAAGAACTAACTAACTATAACATAACATATCATATATATCTCAAACTAAATACATAATGTTATTACTATTGGGAGAGGATTTATTTGCACGCGTGCAGTGACCGTTGATTTGCACACATTTACTTAGCCAAAATCAAAAACAATCTGGCATAATGTCTTTTTAGGCTCTTTTTTGACCATAAACTAGTGAATTTCTT
>Ga0209092_10004458_pt1 | contig 11692 bp, 13 predicted proteins | sample FraStrMetagenome_FD_187446 | JGI IMG/M metagenome (GOLD analysis project Ga0209092, IMG submission 187446) | Marine eukaryotic phytoplankton communities from Arctic Ocean - Fram Strait ARC3M Metagenome (SPAdes) (version 2) | ecosystem: Environmental > Aquatic > Marine > Oceanic | place: Fram... | reverse complement strand
GAACTGGAATTACTCCTTCAGCCTGTCGCGAGATCGCCCTGCTCAGGGAACTCCAGCATCCAAACGTCATTGCTCTGCAGAAAGTCTTTCTGGAAAGGATTAACGAAAGCTTCTAATCTTACAACCGTAAATTTTTAAATCCGCATAAAGAATCACTCAGACCACAAGGTGTGGTTGCTTTTTGACTACGCGGAACACGATCTCTGGCACATTATAAAATTCCACCGCGCAAATAAGGTATCTTTCCATTTTTTTTCTTTTTTTATAACCAAGCTTCAAGAAACATGGCAATATTCCAGAGCGTATGGTTAAATCTCTCATGTATCAAATCCTCGATGGAATCCACTATTTACACGAAAATTGGGTTCTTCACAGGTATTTTTTTTGAAAATACAAATTTTAAATGACATCAAGAGATCTTAAACCCGCAAATATACTCGTGATGGGCGAGGGCGAAGAACGTGGTCGTGTGAAAATTGCGGACATGGGATTCGCTCGTCTTTTCAACTCCCCGTTGAAGCCACTTGCTGACCTTGATCCTGTTGTAGTAACGTTTTGGTACAGAGCGCCAGAACTTCTTCTTGGCGCTAGGCATTATACAAAAGCGATTGATATTTGGGCAATAGGTATTTCGCATTCTAAACTTTCATTAAAACAATCTATGAAGGTTGTATTTTCGCCGAACTTCTGACATCTGAGCCGATCTTCCACTGTCGTCAAGAAGACATCAAAACATCGAATCCATATCATCACGATCAGCTGGAAAAGATCTTTCAAGTTATGGGCCTACCTTCCGACTGGGACGATATTAGAAAGATGCCTGAGCACATGACCTTCCAAAAAGACTTTAAAAGAGTTGACTTCAGTGGCAAGAGCTTGGCTGGATACATGGACAAGCATCGTTTAAGACAGGATTCTTGTGCTTTCAAGCTCCTCAAAAGGTACATTTTTGTACGTTAACTTTTATAAAATGTTCAAGCTTGCTAATTATGGATCCGAAGCAGCGAATGGGATCAGCAGCAGCAATGGATGACGACTACTTCAGAGAAAAGGGAGAGATCCCGCTGGGTAAGTCGATCAATTTATACGAGGTAATAAAATTAACCCAAAGAGGATGCGTTCGGAGACGGGCCGATTGTTTATCCGAAACGGGAGTTTTTGACCGACGAGGAGCGCAAAAAGGATAAAGCGAAAGCACAGGCACCAGCTGGAAAAGGAGAAGAACCTCCGTCAAAGAGGATACGAATAGATCAGCAGCAAGCAGCGGACTCGGAAAGACAAAGCCAGGTAAAGTCCCCGGTTGAACCGGGTCGGTTCTTCATCCTATCTTAATAAAACCCCTAGAACTTCCAGAATCAAAGAAACAATATGCAAAACATACGACAGCAAAATATGATGCCAGCGAATAAGTACGCTACTGGTCAGCAACAGGTCTTTCAGCAGCGTAAATTCTGACCACACCGTGTGTCCATTCACGATTTCCAAAAAAATCGACCCTCAAAATTCACTGCCAAAGAAAATGATGCCTTTTCTGTCCCTTAAAATCCTACACATAATAATATTTGTTCTACGATAAGAAAATATGAGTCAATTTTTTGGATTCGATGTACTAGAATGCAAAATGATGTCAATACGTTTTCGGTGCATGTTTCGCGTAGCAGCAGGAAGTACAGTATGATGAAGTTCAATGTGCCTGTAGAGATGCCTCAGGGTCGTTTTATCTTGATATTTTTGTACATTTTCTCGATATTAACATGACTAAAACTGACTGAAAGTGGAATAAAAAAGACGTCGAAATCGAGCGCGACATGTCGAAAAAACGCGCTTTTGATCTGCGATCCGAGGGTCAGCCTCAATTCGGAGTTGGATCAGAATATAGAGCGAGGGAAAAGGAAATCGCGCGGAAAATGACACTTGGCCATCGCATAAGAAAATTCGATATTGACGCGCAAACCTGGAAACTGGCTCTATCCGATTTTGAGAAAGAAGGCAAAGGAGGAAAAGCAGGAAAGAAAAAGACGCGAAAATTTACTGGAAGTCGAGAGGGTGATGTGACGCAGAACAGCATGTATTTTGTGATGCATCAAAAAGAAGGTCAGATCTTCGAAGCGTTCAAAATTGAGGTTCTCTGCTCAAAAAGTTATAATTTCTAAACGTTTCAAGGATTGGTACAAGTTTCGTCCGGATATTCGGCATAGAACTTTAACGCACGAAGAAGCTGAAGAAGAATGGGAAAGACGAGATCAGCTCATGAACAAATTCAATTTGATGCAATCTGTCAGAGACGGAGATGCGGAAGAAGGCGGCATGAAGTCGAACCTCAAGGTATTCCAAAATAACCCCTTACTCGCAAAAACATTTGCTCAGGTGCATCAACTTGCGGATGAAATGGGATTCGACGAGGACGAGTTCGCGGCGAATCGAAACAAAGCTGGACGCGGGAAGAAAAACGTCGGTGGCAAACAAAAAGGAGACGCGGCTTTTGAAGACTCAGATGATGGAGATGGAGAAGGTGATGAAGTCGACTATATGTCTGACGACTCGTCTGATTTTGATGTGAATGAAGACGACAAGCCGGAGTTGAAGGGAATCAATCAAGATTTGTCGGATCGCGAAGTCTCGTCGTCCAGTGGTGACGAGGATGAAGAAGATGACAAAAAAGATACACAAGAGCAAGAAGTAAGTTTCTATCAGGTTTTCTTATCATTAATAATTCAAGGACAAGGATGAACCAGATGTCAAAGATTCGGACATTGAAGACATCGTTTCAAAATCAGCTCTTTTCAAATTTAGCAACCAGCAAAAAACATCGCGTCCTGTCACTCCTACCGATAAGGTAAGATAATTGTCACCTTCCTCTTCCCTTAAAAATTTCAGAAGAGAGCAACGCCAACTCCACAGAGCCTGAAGCGCGTTCGCGATCAGGCTTCGCCAAGTGGCAGTGGTTCCAGCTCTAAGAAAAGTCGCGATTCACCTGGTCCATCATCTGGCGCTGTTGGAATTTCTCTTGATGCAGTAAGAGAGGTCCTCGCTCTCAAACCTCTGACAACAAAAGAAATCTTAAAGAAATTCAAGACGAAGAAAACTGGGCTGACTCAAGACCAAACTATCGACAGGTACATTTGTTTTGCTTAATATGTACTCATTTGTCTCTAGAATTGGTAAAATTATGAAGGCGTTGAATGAAGATGGCTCTCTTGTATCCGAAACAAAGGACAAGAAGAAACTTTATAGCCTGAAGAAAACATAATCTTTGTATATTGACTTATTCAGTTCCAATTATTCTGCGCAAATTGTAACACTGCTTTAAATAATCGTCGCTCAAGGTTTTTCTATTCTGAATTCAGCATGAATTAGACGATGAATACGGCTGAAATCGTAGACAAGGCACCTCTCAATGTGGACCCAAATGATCCAAACCACTGGGATCTTGTGAAGGCTACGCAATATGGAATTGTATCTAGATGCAAGGTTGTTTTCATTTCATAACAATTGCTTACAGTATATTTTACAGGAGATTGTCGAAAAAGAAGGAGTCGATGTCCGAAAACCGGACAAAGACAATATTACCTTGCTCCACTGGGCCGCAATTAATAACAGACATGAGGTCGTCGACTTTTATATGTCAAAAGGTGCGATTGTCGATGCCATCGGCGGCGATTTGAACGCGACGCCTCTCCATTGGGCCGTCCGACAAGGCCATCAAAGGTACAGCTCTTCATGTATGTTGTCGTTTCTTACTCTCGTTCTAGCATGGTCGCGAGTCTGATGCGACACGGAGCCGATCCTTCTATTCGTGATGCTGAAGGATCAGCTGCTCTTCATATCGCCTCACAGTTTTCTTTCTGGCCGATCGTTGCATTTTTAAGTAAAGCGCTAAATTCTTCAAGTATTTATAATTTATTTTATAGTCGCAAAAGGGGTAGATGTTGATACATACGATACAAACGGGCTAACGCCTTTAATGTGGGCCGTCTTGCGCAGCAAGGGACCTGACACTGTCCGTGTTCTTCTCGGACTCGGAGCTGATCCCAATCTTGTCGATCGAAAATTCAGAAACTTGCCGCTTCATTTTGCCATTGAAACACCCAGGTACTGTTTTTCAATGACAAAGAAAGTCTAACTATCCCAGTCCGGACTCATTTGAACTGCTTCTGGAAATAACAAGAGATCTGCAGCAGCACAACGGAAAAGGCAACTCGCCAATCTCTCTTGCTTCGGGAAAAAAAGAATGGATGGCCGAGCAGATTGAAACAGAGCTCGAAAATCGAGGCATCACCCGAACAAGAGGAGTCCGAAGGATCTTCAGCACGAAGGCTAGAAGAACTGGCCTCCTTTATGCTGTATCACTTTTCTTTCTTATCGCCGGTAAGCTCGCATAGGTTGTTCGGTGTTTAATGAAATTTAGCTGGGTATGTGTTCGACACAAACAATGTGTACCTTGGTCCCTGGGCCTCGAAGTTCGCTGCCATTATTTGTCTGTATATATTCGTGTTCCTTGCTATAAAAATCGTAAGTCCTTGCATCAAAAACCTGTTTAACGATTCCCAGGCTGTTCCCTCGAGCGAAGTAACTCTCAAAATGCCAATTTGTTGGTCAGAAGCGACAAAAACGTACATTACAGGAGTGGGGCTTCTTGTCCTCTGGCCAGTCATCAATGTTGGCTGGCTATCCACGCTTATTTATATTATTTGCACGCCTCTTTTGCACTACGTATTTTACAAAGTAAGTACTTTAAGGCTTAAAGTCTTTAAGCTCTTTACTGAGCCTCTAAACCTTTTTTAGACTGTCACCGCCGACCCGGGCTACATTCCAACCGACAGAAACGTCCAATACAGCTCCATCATTGAGCTGGCCGAAAACGAGAAGCTCGACTCATCCACCCTATGCACCTCATCACTCATCAAAGTAACTCGTTCTCGATCTTTAAAAATGTAAAAACGTTTCTAGCGCCCACTTCGCTCTAAATACTGCGGAACATCGAAAAAACTTGTTGCGCGATTCGACCATTATTGCCCGTGGGTTAACAATGCTGTTGGATTTGGAAATCACAAGGTACCGCAGCAGTTTGTATATCTTGGATTGATGTTTTTAGTACTTTGTTATGTACCTATCTCTCTTGATCGTCAACTTATCCTGGCATTTCTACGCGATTTCACTCTACTGGAGCTCTGAGCATGGCTGTAATATCGAGTAAGAGCGTGTATACTTTTTAGTGTATTTTTTTTCTAGCTTCTCGCAGCGCGGCTCTGTGCTGAGAGCTTTTGCTTGCTCAGGATTCGTCACTTGGCAGTTTTTCCACACATGCCTACATCTCATCTGGGTAACGCTGCTTCTCGTCACGCAGCTGCACTTCGTTCTGGTGCAAGGCGTAACGACAAACGAGCGAATTCGCGCTCACCGATACAACTACCTGACTGTTCGCAATTCGCAGATCGTACACAATGCTTTCAACCGCGGAGTGCTTCTGAATTTTCTCGACTTCTTTGAGATCAACCTCTGCGGCAAGAAAGCGCTTTATGTCGACTGGCGTAGAAAACTCGAGCTTGGGCCAGAATTCAAAGCATTTGCCCACAAAACGGGAGAAGAAAATGTTTAGGCTGTTTTTTTTCATTCCTGACATACAAAATATTTTGTAACATGTTACATGTACGTGATTCCTCAATAATGAGATTACTATCAGACTGCAACATTAGATCTAAGCAGCAAGTACTACCTAGAACCTTATCAAATCAAACTATCTTTGTTCATTTAAAATTCAGCTCGATTTTTATACTATGTACACACATATGTTCTTCGTATGTTGGCCACACCGATATTTGTCTTCAAGAATACTTTTCATATTATATCTTCTAACATAAACTTGCTGTAGTAATCATTCGGTCTTTAGATTGGGACTAACAAGAAAGAAGCTCCAGTTTTTGTTGATTTGAGGTTTGTTTTTGTATGATTTAGGGCTCAGACAGGGATAACTTTGTGACTTCATGATGCCATTCTTTGATGGCATTCAAGAGGTGTCCTAAGTTGTGTGACATCTTCGACCAATGATTTTGAAAAGTTAAATCTTTCAAGCCACTAAAATATCCATACGCACTGACAGAAGTGCTCATTATGGTTTTTAGATTATCGAAATTGCTGATATCAAGGAAGCGAATAAAGATATAGGAACAAGAAAAGGAAGAACGATCGTCATGGATGACTTTGTTGAATTGAAAATTATGTTTTCGGATTTCAAGCGCCATGCTCGAGCTGAACTAAATATAAATGACGGTCAAATAGTTAAGCTTTTCGAGCTTGTTGCGCTTCTTCTCCCATTTTTAACCACTGTTTTGTCAAAAGACTTCAACTTTCTCACTAGATACAGTCCTCTCGTCTTCATCTGTCTTACACTTACCATCAAAATGCCAAGTCCTTCAAAGATATTTATCAATATGCTGATTTTTTTCTTCCTCTCAGTCTCATTTGGTCAAAAACTTCTCCCCGAAAACCCAATCGACATTCTTATCTGGTCACTTTTATCTGCAACGTTAGCAAATTCTTTTAAACAATCGAAAATCGGACTGACAATAGTTGTTTTCGCACATTTACTCAGTTCGCCAGTACTTGTTCTCGACTGGAACAGATGGTGGCAAGTTTGGCCGCATCCGGCAAATGTTGCGCTCGGCTTGTCGAATTTTAGCTTTCTTGTGTATTTTTACTTATTTGCGAAATAATTTTTATTTTATAAAATGAAACATTATCATTCATTCGTTATTCCTTACATGCTTTAATCATCAGTTACGATTCATAACGCTTTATTTATAAATGAAGAATTTCGACAAAAGCAATTCAAAATTTATTTAGATGTGCATATGGGAAAGGCGCTGTCTCGAATCGGCTCTTCATTATGCGGTGTTGGGGTGACTGTAATCGACGGAAATAAGTACATCAAACATCGACAACTTGGCGAAGGCGCGTTCAGTTATGTTGATGAAATTGAAGACATAAAAGATGGAAAGCTGTATGCTCTCAAGCGAATTATTTGCCACGATTCAAAGTCGGAAAAAGAGGCGGTCGCTGAAGCTAAAGCTACTCAGGTTTGGATACAACGTTTATTTCTTTATAAAAAGTCATTTTAGAGCTTGTCTTCAAAGCACATAATCAAATGCAGGTCATTTGAAGTGTTCAAAAAAGCGCCATACTCCGAAGTCTGGCTTGTGCTCGAATATTACGACAAAGGGACGCTCTGGGATCATTTTCAAAAACTAAAAAGCGAAAATAAAGTTCTTAAATTCAACGAAATCGTGCGCCTCTTCCGCGGAATCGTAGAAGGCGTCAATGCGATTCACGAAGCAGGAATGGTGCATCGAGACCTCAAACCGGCAAATATTCTTCTTGGAGCGGAAAACTGCCCCGTCATTTGCGATTTGGGAAGTTTAGCTGAAGCAAGCGTAAAAATATCTACCAAAAAAGAGGCTCAAACACTGGAAGATCTTGCCTCAGAAAGGTTTTGTATTGATTTTGTGCTTAACTATTGTGAAGAAAGTGACCAATTAGTTGTCCACTTTAATTTGGCTAAAAATTGGAGAGCAAAGCTAATAGCGCGAAGCGAAGCCTCGCCTCAAAATATCTCAACTTTTATTCCATTAACAACCAAATTTAAGTGGACAACAAATTGGTCATTTTTCATCGCAAGGTTTAATTATAATTAATAATTGTTTTTAGATGTACACTCCCTTACAGAGCTCCAGAATTGCTCTCAGTTCCTGTTGGCGATTACATTACGACATCAACCGATATTTGGTCTCTCGGGTGTATTCTATATTCACTTGTTTATCTTGAAGGTCCATTTGACAGCGTTTGGTTAAAAGGAGACTCAGTTCATTTGGCAGTTCAAAGTGCCAAATTTGACACCCAAAAGCTTGACGAACTTTCTGGACCAGTAAACTGATCTAATAAGGATTCTTTCTAAACAATTTTTAAGCTAAAAGCACTTGTTGAGCAAATGCTCGATCAAGACCCGAAATACCGCCCGCCAGCTGATTTGGTTAATCGTCGACTGGAAGAAATTATCTAAGCTAAAATTTTAGCCTAAAAATTGTTCATTCTCTGCATTATTTCTGTATAATTGCATATTCAAGCACATCCCTTTTTAGTTCAAATAAAAGAAAATGGTAGAAACTGTCAAACCAGCTCTTGAAAAGCTTCACTCCTCTTACGTAATGACGTAACCGCGAGCGAGAACATTCGGAAAACCATCTTCTTTTTTTCTCATCCAGAAAGCTGGTAAAAACCAAAAAAGGGAAAAAAATAATATCTTGTTACTTTTGAAAAGCAAATAAGAAAATGTATTTTGATGACGGTAAAGAGAATTAAAGAATTATTTTTTTTTTCTTTTTTCATAAAATAATAATTTTTTACGGTTTTTTCTGAAGCACGAAAAACCGGTTTCTCAAACTATAAAGTCCAAATTGCGGTCAGAATTCTTAACAATTCTAAATTAATTCTTAATTTTATAGAATTATTAGATTTATAAAATTAATGATAATTCTAGCTCATCCCTTTTTCTATTTAGATGCTAATTTGATGGACTCGAATATCCCATGGATTCAACCCGAGCAATTCTGTCCCGCGACTGATCTCTGGCAGCGCCTTTGGGAAATCGTAGAAAAGGGCGAAAACCCAGAAAATAGCACAAACGCTCATGCCGCCGCTCAGAACGTCAAAGGCTATTCTGAACACAGCGTGGCAGAGCTCGCCGATCTGCGCCGTGCAAAGATCGAGCGGCTAAACTCAGTTGGAATAAGTGAGCTAAGCCCGTTGACGAGAGCTGCTTTTGGTGGAGTTCCTATTGGTCCAACGATTGCAAGGCACGCAGCTGGACTGCCTGTTTGGGCACTCCCAGTTAGAACGAGTTACTTGCCAGGATTTGATGGTCTTCATGATGAGATTCTTGATTATTACAGGTGCGCGTTTTAGCTACAGAAGCACGGATTTCACCGGTTTTTAGATGGATTCAACAGACACCAGAAGAGTACATCATGCGATATGAGGTCGTATCTCGAGTTCAACAGGTCATTGCCAAGGAAAGGGTTAAGCACTTGTGAGCTGCCAATTAATTCTCCCCTCTAGAAAAAAGCTTCAATGGAGCAAAGCTGAAAAAACTTGAGATAAACTGACGCGAAGCTTTGTTGCAAGTTTTACCTTCGCTTTATTCTTAGAAATTCATGAAAAGTTTTCATTGAAAACCCTTTAAAAAGCTTTTTCCAGGTTCCAAGGTTGAAATCTATGGCAGTTTCCAAACGCGTCTCAATCTTCCAACTTCTGACATCGACATGGTGATTTGCGACTTTGAAAACTCGAGCCGCGACCAGCAGCCGTACGAAGCTCTCCGCCACGCGCTTGTTGAAGCAAAGATTGCGGAGCCACTTACTCTGAAAGTTTTGATGGGCGCTTCTGTTCCTATTGTCAAGGTAAAAATACATTTTTATATCTTCCAATATAAATAATTATTAAAGATGCGAGATCTTCTGTCAGATGTTAAAGTAGACATTTCTTTCAACGTCAAAACTGGCATTAAATCCGTCTCACTTATAAAAGCCTTCATCCGCGAATACCAAGTTCTACCTGTACTTGTGCTCGTTCTCAAGCAGTTCCTTCTCCAGCAGAACCTTAATGAAGTCTGGACAGGAGGCATCTCCTCGTATGGTTTAATTCTGATGGTGCTCTGCTTTCTTCAAAACCATCCTCGTGGAGCTCGAGCGACAAGTCCTGAAAACGCAAATTTTGGTCTACTTTTAATCGAGTTCTTCGAACTTTATGGCAAAAACTTCAGCTATGAGAATTGCTCAATAAGGTAAATCTTCTTTATCTTCTGAGGTCACCTCAGGTCACCGTGGCCTCGAAAGATCAACAGGTTGTTTTTCAATTCAAGACATCTTGATGAGTCAAAGCGTTGTTCCTGTGAAAGGTTAAAAAGGGTTGGAACAATCGTGTTGGTAGACCATTGTTAGAGCACGTTCCTTGAGTTGTGTAGTAAACTCAGAAAACACAATTATGACGACGTTAAAACCAAAAACATTCAACAATATCCCTAACTTGTCTGTTTAGGGTTAAATCTGGCGGTGCCTTCATTTCAAAGCAGGTGATGGCCAAACAAATGGAATCAAGGGGCCAAGTTCCTGCTTACTTGTCTATCGAAGATCCACTTACAGAGTGGAATGACATTGGAAGGTACAGTACAACCACCAAGCTCCTCTACCCATGCTTTCAGATCGTCATACAAAGCGTTAGAAATGAAGGAAAAGTTCAACTACGCCTTCATGGTTCTTAGCCGCGCAGTTGCACCACAAGCAAGCTACCACAACAAAGGATTAGGATCGATGAACCTTCTTAACTTCGACGACGACGTTGTCGAATACAGAAGTTGGGTGAACAAGAACTGGGAGATGAAAGTACCACGGATCAAGATCATCGAAGCTGCGCCACAGCCGCCTCCGCAGAGTGCCAGTAACCACAGTCGTACTCCAGTGAGCAGAGTTCCTGACGAGCAGAACTCCGTTGGAGTCCTTTCAGACGGCGAAAGCTCTATTCTTTCCGAAGAACTGGATTATCTACCACGCAGGAATCGGAAGGAAGCTTATCGACGATCAGAAGATACTCCAAATCGAAAGGAAGCTAGATCAAATTCTGACAATTCCTCGAAAACCAACTACGAAGTGAACTTCCCTGATATTTCGGAATCAAAGCGAGCACCCTCTGAAAAAGCCTCTTCAACAAGTTATCTGTCCGACAATAACAACGAATCAGATCAGAACAGTCACAGACCCCGTCAGAAGAAAGAAACAAGCGCTAAAAGCGACACGAATCCGTCTGAAAGCGAGTACGACCGTAAAATGCGACGGGAAAGGATGAACAGAATGTCGGCTGGAAATGGAATTCTCGGAATGCCGAGGATCATGAGGAGCGCGTTTGCAGGTCTTGGCGAGCCGGATCGAGTAAATTCGCGAAATGTTATCATCAACGATGCAAGTTCGACCGGTTCTAGAGGAACAGAAGGTGGTTCGACAAAGGGTAAGCGACCCACGAAAGAGTTCTACAGGCCGAGACAACGACCGCAACAGAGAATGCATTCGGACAGAGATTCACCGACATCAAAGTAAGTTTTTCTTTAAAAAATGTTTCACTCATTTCTTCAGTCGACGAAGCGGTGGCTCAACGAAAAATACAGGCAGAAGATCAGATCAAGACTCGCGAAAGAAGAACGAAAAGGGCGGCAGTCGCTGAAAGACGCGTCAAAAAAGTAGATTATTATTTTCAAAAAAGTATCGCGCTCGCAAAAAGCATCGGCATTGTGTCCGAGACCAAAAAAATACTATGAATATTTATTTATTAATTTTTTAAAATATATTAACAAAAAACAAAGTAAAAAGACCAAAAAACAACAAATGTAAAAAAATCACCTCCTATCAAAACGAATTCTATCCCTTTTTTTGATGAAAACTTGCATCAGCTTATTTCAAAATATCTCCGTGTTTTTGTGTTTCTGTTTATTTTTATTTATTACAGTTATCAATCCTTCTCATGCCTGATCATTTTCAAATACCGCATTTCATAAAAAGTAAAGCTTTCGTTTACGACTTTAAAAAAAACAATGTAACTGATCTTCATACTCTCAATCTCGCTACTTTATGTTTCAAGGAATAAACATGTC
>Ga0209092_10004457_pt1 | contig 11698 bp, 10 predicted proteins | sample FraStrMetagenome_FD_187446 | JGI IMG/M metagenome (GOLD analysis project Ga0209092, IMG submission 187446) | Marine eukaryotic phytoplankton communities from Arctic Ocean - Fram Strait ARC3M Metagenome (SPAdes) (version 2) | ecosystem: Environmental > Aquatic > Marine > Oceanic | place: Fram... | reverse complement strand
AAAGATATAAAGTTACTTAGTAAAATAATTCAAGACTTTTTTCAATATCTAAAAAGTAAGATTCCGTCGGCCATTTAATTTCAATCCCGTTCAGAGCAAAATTGAATGGCCTGGAACATAGCCTAAAAATGGGGCATATTAACGGAAGTTTTCCTACCAGCCTGTGTTCGATTATGAACAATATAGGAAATGACGTCATAAACCTATTCTTTTGTTTTGAATGATGCATGCAATTATAAAATCACTTTTGTGAAGAGTCAGTCATGGAAATATAATACTTTCCTTCAAATTAGATTTTCGTTCTCTTTGTGCAAGTCTGCAAGGGATCAGGTCTCCACTACAGCGAAGTAAACAGGGGAATATGTTTTTGTCACCTTTCATTCTCCTATTCCTTTGTCTATCTATTCAAAGAGCGTCATCGTTTACAATACCTTCACATCTTTCCCGAAGAAAAAAGTTAAATGCGTCTCCTTCCTTCAGCACAAAAGTTGAAGGCATCGCTGAGGATCTGAGTCAAGAAATTCCAACGGAAGTAGACGCCATCGTCATTGGAGCAGGGATAGGTGGACTAAGTTGTGCGGCGTTAAGTGCTAAGTATGGGTTGGAAACCCTATGCGTGGAAGCTCATGATGTCCCAGGCGGATGTGCTCATTCATTTGATCGATTTTCGTCTGCCTCCAAGGTTTCGGGAAAATCTGGAAAAATTCCATTTCAGTTTGATAGTGGACCTAGTCTTTTATCGGGAATGAGTTCAATGGGCACAAACCCATTGCGGCAAGTCTTGGATGCGGTGGAAGTGACTGATTTAATTGAATGGAAACTTTATGACGGGTGGATAGTTCATGATTATGCTGATGGGAAAAAGTTCAAATTGACCACTGGGAATACAGGTAAGTTTTCATCTATTATGGTTCCCTGTCTTTACCCTTACATTATTTTCTCGATGTGTAAATTAATTGATTCTTGCTAATTGGTCATTATAAAGGTGAATTTGAGGCCGCGATCGAAGAAAAAGCAGGTGTTGAAGCAAGAAGGGAATTCGAGAATTTTCGTGATGAAATGCTTTCACCAAATGGTCTTTCCGAATCAAGCGGATATATCCCACCATTCGCATTACGTGGCGGGGGATTCAGTGCCGTGATCTCTCTTTCAAAGTATTTACTCAAACTAATGAGCATAGGTGTAAAAGGGACGTTATTAACTGGACCATTTACAAATATTATGAATCAATACAAGGTATGTTAAAAAAAATTATAGCTTACTCCCCATCATCTTTGCAAAATTTAATGTTGTTGACTCAAATTATACACTTCAAAAGGTCAGACATGATTTCAACCGTAATTGGTTTGACTATCTTGCCTTTGCATTATCAGGACTTGATGCGGCACATACACAAGCTGCACCAGTTGTGTATACGATGTCCGATCTCCACAAACCTGGTGCCGTTTTAGATTATCCAATGGGTGGGATGGGGTCTCTTGCAAATGCTCTTGTTTCTGGTTTGGAAAGACATGGAGGACAGATAGCTCTAAATTCGAGGGTTGATAAATTATTACTGAAGGAAAAAGATGGTAAAGCAGTTTGTGAAGGTGTTGTTTTATCAAACGGAAAGAAAATTTATGCAAGAAAAGGTGTAGTCAGTAATGCGCCAATATGGAATATGGTTACGATGTTACAAAATAGTTTGCCTTTAGAAGAAACCCGTTCAATAGATGCCGTCACAGAAGCAGTGAATAAGATTAAAAAAACTGCAGACGAGATGGAAATGACAGGATCCTTTATGCATTTACATCTGGGCATACCCTCAGATAATCTTCCAGATGACTTGGAATGTCATCACTCCATATTAAATTTCGATGAAGATGTGACAGCACCACAAAATCTTGTTATCATTTCCATTCCGACCGTATTTGATCCCAGCTTAGCCCCTCCAGGCTATCATATTGTACACGCTTATACTGCTGCAAGTGAAGATTTTGCTGAATGGGATTCTTTGGTAAATGATATAGACGGGGCTTCCTCCCCATCTACTTCCAAAGCACGATCCTACAACAAAAATCCAGAATATGAAGCATTGAAAGCAGAAAAATCAGAGGCATTATGGAAAGCCGTGGAATGTGTTATCCCCGATGTTAGAAAAAGAGTGAAAGAACCAGGATCTATAGAGCTAATTGCAACGCCCCTAACTCATCGTAGATATAATCTCCGTCATCGTGGAACATACGGACCAGCTCCTCCAGAAGGAAAAGATGTTTGGGAATTGGTTGGTTCGACAACTCCCATTGATGGACTGTTGGCATGTGGGGATACTTGCTTCCCTGGAATTGGATTGCCTGGAGTGGCAGCTTCCGGGACCATAGCAGCAAATACTATGGTGAATGTAGGGAAACAATTGGAATTGATGAACGAACTGAAAGAAAAGGGGGCTCTGCAATAAAATAAGTGAAATTGAAAAGGAAAACTGAAGAGGCATTTAATACAAATATTATACACTTTTCCATAATTTCTCTATGAAACCAAAGAATTAATCATTACCATAACTACTAGCATCCTTCATCAATATTTTGCTCGATATTCTAGATCTGGGTATAAATTTCTTTTTTTGGCATGCTCGGTGACGCTTTGGGAGTTGTCGTGTAACCACAGATAAAGATTGGATATTAATTAATTAATACTACATCTAGAATCATGTCTATCGAATATATGGAAAATTAAACTCCTACCAAATGGGATCTCATTTTTATCTCACACACGATTAAGTGCACATAAACAAAATTGTGGGACCTCATTCATACGTACTCATTATAAAATCATTTAAAAAGTTTTCCAGAAAGAGCAAAAACAAACATCCACATCTATGTTGGAGACATAATTCCCAACTTTAGAATAAATAGGTTCCTTTATGATGCTTGTGATTTTGATCAGCTCTATTTTTCTAGAGAGCCAGCAAAAGGGGTCACTATAGTTAGTTAGCAGTTCGATTGATCATTTTCATCGCAATTCTCTTTTCTGTTGCAGTTGAAATTAGATCGTTTATACCCCTGAACAGATTTAGTTTTCCGTTGACGAGTTCTTTTTACAAAAAAGTATTCGATTTGAATTTCAACAGAAATTATTCCAAGATTGCATGAATGGAACCTTATTTCCATTTTGTTTTACTCTGTAGGACATTTTCACCTAGTTCAAATACGATTCGCGTAGACTTTAATACCAACATCATACATATATTAATGAAATCGATTCACAATTTATTACAGATCGAAATCATGTGTTATTATACACATATTAGTTTAGAAAAATTAGAAGTTTTGAGCAATGACGTATTTAGATAAACTATTTACAGAAAAACTGACAACCTAGAAATTTATTTTGATTCAAGCTACCTAATGGAGAATATTTATATCGACGATAAGCTCTAAGGTAAGTGCATAAGAAAAGGATTGAGCAAGTTCAAAAATTATGACTTAAGAGTTGAACTCGTCATGCTTAATCATGTGCCTACGTAAGAAATGTACTCCGTTTAGATAAATATCTAAGCTCGTTTATTGCCTAAGTAGGAGTTTTCCTTTCATATAAATCATGTTTCAAATATTTGTTAATCGAGTTTACTCGTGTTGGATAATTTATTTTAAGACTGCCATGAAAAAAGTCTCGAAATTTAGGAAATTCTCTAGCTACGATATATCAATAAAACCATACAAAAATTCCTCTTTATCAAATTCAAAAACTGTTGTTAGTGGTCTTGGTGCAATACAGCTGCTGTGTGATAATAAGATTAGTGTTGTTGACCAGTGTTCTAGTCCCCCATCATGCCCAGTCATTCTCACTCAAGCAAAGTAATCATTTTTGATTGGGATGATACTATATGTCCTTCATCGTTTGTGGATCAGTGGAAAATCGAAAATTCCAAAGACCTTCCTCTTCACGTAAGTGAATCCGTTGCAGAAATGAACGTTGATATGCTACACGCTCATTGCAAGGTCTAACATGATTATATCAATCTTCTCTTTCTTTCCTATTCCTATCCATTAGTTTCAAAATCTGTTTTATGAAGTCGCTAAATGTGCAGAAAAGTGTCTGAGAGAAGCAGCAAAATATGGGGAAGTTATAATAATCACAAACTCTGATGACGGGTGGGTGAAATTTTCAGCAGAAAGATTTGTCCCTCAGCTATTGCCCTGCCTGGAGCAGTGCCGAATTGTATCAGCACGTACCCGCTATGAGAGATTCTACCCAAATCAACCATTATGCTGGAAAGCTGCAGCCTTTGCTCATGAGGTAAATGAGATATATAAATCAGAAGATAATTTTGAAGTTCGCTCGACAGAAGATGACATCACATCTTCAGTTTCGACAAGGGAACTTGAATCTTCTGCGAACACCACAACGAGCTCATTGACCGATGACTTCGGCTCGGTTCTTTCGAAGAAAAAGGTGGGTCATAGTTTTTCGCGTCACAATAGGAAAGGAAATGGCAATGGACGTGAAGTCATTTCGTTCGGTGATTCCATGGAGGAACGAACTGCTGTAAGAATTGTAGCAAACCAGTTGAAAGCCACACCTAAAAGTGTTATGTTTATAAATTCGCCAACACCCATACAAATTATTGGTCAGCTTAACATGATCACGGACTACATGGACTACGTATGCAATCAGAGAGGCTTGTTGGACTTGGAAATAAGCCGTCGCCAAGCTATTAAGGCAGCTGAAGAGTTTTTGTATGAGAAACCTCATTGCAAGTCTTCTACTCCTGTCACTCTTGAAATGAAATATAATGGTCATCAGGATCAAACAAGATCTCGTCTTAGAACAAATGATATGCGCATAGCTTCCAATCAAAACCACCCATAAATATCTGTGACAACTTGCACACATGGAATGTGTAGCTTTCAATTCAAACAGCAGACGCAGTACACTGACAAATTTCAAATCTCACTCAAATAACATACTGGCAGTATAAAGCTTTTCTGAAAATCCTCCAATATATGAATTTTCTGTCAAGAAGAGAATCGCCAGCCCAAACGGAGATCTATTCCTAAAAAAAAATAAGAAGGATATTCAATTTTTGCAACTCTCCAGGTAACAAAAAATCAAACTAAATTAAACTTAAACTAGCTATGAAAGAAGTAATTTTATCAAGAAAACATTTTAGAAAAACAATGTAGAAAGTTATGCCACTCATGATTGTGTGTCACTCTCAATAACAATGGTGACAGGTCCATCATTGACAAGCTCGACATCCATCATAGCACCAAAAACGCCATCTTGGACTTTATTTTCGTCATAGCATTCTCGCACCATGGATAAAAATGTGTGATACAGTATTTCGGCTGGAATGGCTTTCATGGATAATTTATAATCCGGTTGATTCTTTTTGGAAAGTGTCCCATACAGAGTAAACTGACTGACAAGCAGAAGGTCCATATTTTTTTGTTTGACTCCTTGTCTAGAGAGAATGTATCAGTATTGGAGAAAGGTGAATCAAATGACTATAGGTAGATAGATACATACATAGAATTGGAGAGGAAGAAATATAAGACTAGGAAACATACCTCCAGGGTTTACCATCATCATTCTCCCATAATTTACAAGCTAATAATTTTTTACAGCATTGTTGTAAATCATCCTCTGTATCATCTTGATGTATACCCACTAAGGCCATAATTCCTGGACCTATGGAAGATATTAAACGTGTATCAACTGTGACAGATGCTGATTTGACCCTCTGAACAACTAATCTCATTGCAGTTGTTGTTTCACAAAGGAATAAGAATGGTAGGATGATGAGAAACAATAATGAATGGATGGAGGTTTGGGTTTGTTTTCTCGTAGAAACGAATAATCCTTGGTGAGAATTGGATGTTAGAGGCATATATCAAATCTTGCTGGGTTCTTTGGAAGAAGACTCAAACTAGTTAATTATAAGAAGGAAGGATCAACTCTGAAACTGTTTCGCGTTTGTTACATCTCCGGATGTCAAAAATGATGTTACCAACTCTTACTTACTATTTGTTGTGTGATGGAATGGAAGGTCGATGCTCCTATTGGTATATTGGAATTTACTGGAGGAGTGAAAATGACGTATAACATTTTAAATTCGTGATTAATTAATGAAAATAAATAGTGTTCGATGATGGTACCGTACGCCACGAATATGTATCCAATATTCCAATACTAAAATGTGACCTACTCTACACAAGAAACAAACTAACATAGAATATATATTATGTGTTTCTATTTTGGTTTTCACAACCAAGTTCCACCAAGAGTGTTCCAAAAAAATAAGTGACATCTACTCTCCACCACACCATGACCGACAACTGGGATGACGATTCGGACGATGATTGGGACATTGGATCCGAAGATGAAGATGAACTCGATAAGCGCTTAGGCCTCACAAAAATTTCTGGATCTGATCCAAAGAATGATTTTGAAGATGAGCAAGATTTGGCAGTGGCGGAAAAAGCAGCATTGGAAAAGGCGCAACAACAAAATTTGAAAACAAAAGGAAAAGCGTTGGCTGCCAAAAGAGCCGCGGAACAGGATCGAAAGGAGGAGGAAGAATTAGTGAGGAAGACTATGGAGTTGGAGAGTCAGATGGAAGCAAATATGTCAGCTGAGGAGAGGAGAATGCTGGCACACAAACGAGTGGAAGAGGCTGATAATGCTCTGACAGATGATTTGTTCGGTGGAGTAGATAATGCTTCTAGCAATGTTGCTGGAGGTGGGAAGGTGCAAAATGCAGGGGATATCGTGAAAATGAAGGATTTGAAAGACCATTTGAAGCATGCTAGGAAAGTAGCCCAATGTATGAAGGTAGGTTTCTGTATTTCAAATTTAGTTGGCGTTGCTATTGGTACCAAAGAATAACTATTTCTCACTAGAAACGTATCATATATAAATCGCATTAGGGCCATGGGAAAATTCATTTGGCATCTGCCTTTTTGAAAGAATGTATCAGTGAGAGCAAAGACGTACTAGACGATAACGCTGTATCGGAACTTATTAAAACCTTGAATGTCATAAAGAACGAGAAAGTAGCAGCTACGAAACGTAAGGTGAAAGGACAAGCTCAAGCATCGAAAAAGAAAGATAAGACGGCCATTGCCAAGGCAAAGAAATTGCAGGAGGAACTTTATGGGGACAACGATCAATATGATGAATATGATGATTATGGTGCATCTTATGAAGACGATTTCTTTTAGGTTAATCCAACCATTAATAGTTCATTTTCATTTTCAAAACTCCGTCTTATGAACGTTTTTTTGACTGTGACTTCTATTTTCATGATGGCGATTGAATTTTGTTTGTGAGTTTTTACATGTTCTTTTGGTTGGTCCCTGTGTGATTATCGACCTGCATAAGATGCCAGAAAAAAAATAGAGATATACTTAGGATTCTAATTCATAATATGATAGCCAATAAAAATGATCACTCATAAGTGGATGAGAGACATCTTAATGAAAGAAAATAAAGCTGGCATCCTTTTGAGAAATTTATTCTTCCTATCAAAATTGATCGAAATTGATGTATGTTTGTTTGTGTGTGTTTGTGTTGATGAAGAAGAATTGCCAATCTTCAAAAAATGCGTAGAATTGTGTAGAACAATAGTATGGTGACGATTATTTCAAGATGAAAATGATGGTGATTATTATGTCACCATAGAATTGAAGCATAGATTGACAATTCATTCATTACATCAAATGCTACAAAATAAAGGCGGCAATGAACATGATGGGTCCAATAGCAATCATGAGAAAACTTCCTCTAATAAAACTCCCTCCAATGGAGACTCGTTACACACTCTAAACGCTGACCCGCAAAACGCTAGCCAGAATCAAAACACAGCCAACCAAAATGACCCAAATCAAGCTACTACTGACAACGTCAATCATAACAGCAGCACCGACCAAATTCAACTATCCGTATCAGCAGAAGATGGATCGTTACTTACAGCTTCACTCAGCACAGTCATCGCAGCTGCATGTGATGCTCTCTACGATGACATCTATAACATGACCCACGGAGAAATTGCTGTCGCTGCTACTAATCAAGATGACACTAACGATGCAGACTTTCTAACTTCCCTCTCCAACAATGGAAGCAACGGAAACGCAGGGGATATCAACAACTCTAACCCACTTAGTTTTTTATCCCAACAAAATAATTTTCAAATGCACAAAATGTCCAGTTTGAGTTTTGCACAGCGTCGAAGTGAATTAGGAATGAGATTGGCTGGACATTCACGAAGTGTTTTTCATTTATCAGCACTTTTATCACATTATCAAGTAGAACCATTAAAATCTTCTCAAATGACTTTGTCTCAAAAGCGGAATCGTCACAATTCTCAAAATTCTCCTGCGAAATGTGTTCGTGTCGCGAGTGAAACTTTGAAATATGTACGAAATGCATGGATACGTGCTGATGAAGCCCAAGATGCCTTATACTTTAGTCATGGCGCACTTTGGGGAGAACGACGTAGCTGTGCTGATATCTATGGAGCTTTGGATATGATCTGTGCCACGATGAATAATCATAATAATAATAATAATGATAACAATCCTGGAAATAAATCGGAACTTGCCAAAAAGGATATAACTGAAAATTCTCAAGGTGGGACATGGGTTGATTTTCCAAGAGGTTTAGGACTGCAAACTGATCGGTATGAAGGTAGTCGAGAGTTTACACGTTCTAAAACGGAAACTTTGGCCAGATTACAAGGTGCAATACGACGAAAACTTGTTCTGGGAGAAATTGGTTACTTCAAAAATAATCCATTGGAACAATTGAAGTGGAGAGTTATTTTGGAAAAAACAGGAGGAGTCATTAAATTAACACATGGAGAAGGAAAAATAAAATCAGGTGTAAATGATTCCAAATTATCAAAAATATTTCCTATTGAAGCTAGAGTAACGGTATTGAGTGAAGATGTTGATGCGGAATGGTAAGTCCAATCACAAGAATCTGTTTTACAATATTCTGCTTGATATTCTCATGCAAAGATTTCACTTCATAGGAGATTATTATCAATCGAAGTAAATGTTCATCCACGAACTGGAGAGTCATCCCACCAATTGGAACCAAGTAACCGCCAAAAATTTGATCTGCATCGACTTTGTGAAGAAACTTTGAAACGAGAAGAGGAGCAAATACGTCTCATCAAAAAGGAATCTACTGATGCATCCACCACTACCACCCATATTGTCAACTCCACTACCATACCACGACCATTGAAATGTTTATTCAATGTAGTACACGCATATGCAACATCTCTGCAACTTGAAATGCTCTCTGCACAGGCTGAGGCTCTACGAAGAGGAGCTTGGAGTCAAGCTATCTTATCTGATGATCTAGGGGTAGCCAATAAGAAAAATTCAAATTCGAATAGTCATGTTATAACAGTAACACCTCTCCATTACTTTGAGAATGAAAAAGATTTTTCAAACCGGTGGCCGACACAATCCGCTCCTTCTTCTGCCATGGCGATTCATTTTTGGTCCTGTGATAATCGACACGGAACACCTCAAATTGGTGATTTATCTCTTGACAATGACAATAATAATATTGATGTCAAGGATCATCTGGGTAATGAAAAAACTTCTTCTTATAACTCTGGATCAAAGGTAATGGGAGCCAAAAATATTGCCAATTATCTTCCACCATCAGACAAACGCAATGAAAGTAGACTGAGTCTTTGTTTTCGTGCTGTCCCAAATCGTGGTATTGTTGTTTCTATCAGTGGCGGTGTCAATGTTATGGAGATTGTTCAAAACAATCAAAAGCCAAATGCTAATAAAAACAAAACTGAAATCGAATCATCAAACACAACTCATCTTCGACGAAATGTTGAAAAGCTTTTATCATCTGTTCTAGATCCGTTTCAACTATCATCGTCACATGCTTTGCTTTATGCTACTGTGACTTGTGCTCATTTACGATGTGTTTCTTTGGTACAAGCTCTTTTGTTTCCTAAATCGAAGCACGATTCTACCCATAGCCATACTGCAAAAAATACAAATGCATATATGCACAGTCTCCCACCTTGGATGCATTTGTCTGTAGACTGTGGGACCATTTCGGTATCAATTCAAATATCGTACGACGGAGATGGTCAAAATAACAGCAATGGCATCCATTCTATCAGATCAGTGAGGCCAGCTTTTGAAGTATTTCGTTTAGCATGTGACTCTCGAACGGGTAACTTTGTCACATTATTTCCACCCGAATCATCACTTCTTCGTTCCCTAGTATGCAATGATCCATCCGCAAGTGAAATACAGCAATATAGAAGTGCCTTACTATCATCAGGTCCTTCCGTTTCTGTATCTTCGTCTAGAACAAAAAGCAATACCGCAGACATTGGAATGTCCAGTATACGGTCTCAACGTGAATTAACTGGGCGGGTTATTCGTGGAACGTTTGAGAGCTTGTCACGATCCTTAAATATTTTAGGACGACGAGTAGGTGTTGGAGTAGATTGGAACAATGATCAAGACGGGGATAAATTAAGAAAACGAGCTATCGATAAGGATTGCGAGGATGTGCAAATGAGTTTAATGTCATGTTGTGGTATTGCTGCTATTTTTGGAACGGTTAGTAGAGCCCTAGCTATCGCCACGGGGACAGACGCTGTTGCTGACCTGTAAGTATGGGATAAGGTTTATTTTGAAACTTCTCACGAGGGAAAGATCTCATTAATGATTTCAATGTATTACTTCATAACTAATTTGCAGGGCTGGGGGTCCCATAGAAGAGGTGCCAAATTTACTTCCTGTGCCACCAGTATCCATTATTTTGAGACAAGAAGTCAGTGAGAAAACAGAAAATGGTAATGCTGAGGAAACACGCAAATTAGCATACTTACAACGAGACCTGTTTGCTGTAAGTGGCAGTGTAAGCCATGAAATGCTAACGGTATATTTCTTTGATGTAACAACGCAATCAGAATCGCCTTCATCAAGTAAGTATAATGATTCCTTATCATATGTACATGTCTGCTCTATAAAAGTTCTCGTATCCTAACATTTTATATAGTTCCAAATCGACTTCATTGTAATCGAGTACCTCTCATGACATCTAGTCTGACAGAATGCAATGAAATGCGCAATAGTGATTTAGGTGCATTGAAATCACACCTTCAAAATAAAAAACACAGACATTTGATGGATGAGGTTCTTTATCTAGTGAATTTATTGGATCGTAGTGATGTAATATAGTACCATTTAATACCAACCTATGAAGTTGTCAGTCATACACCTAAGAGTGATTCCCGTAGTAACATGTTAAAAACTATAACATACTAACAACACTAACAACATAGCTATAACCAATCGGGTACTAATAACTACAACAGTCAATAATATCACTTTTCAAAGAAACTTTCACCGGGTGTGGAATGCTAAACTTTATCCGTTCAAAAGCCTACATTTGCTGCTGATACGCACCTAGAAAACAATTCGGCCCAGAAAAGCACATTCCTCTGCTATTGTATTGTATTATCTTTTTTGCGCTCAAATTTCATGATTTCAAAATATCTTAAAAACTAAGCACCCGAATGGAATTACGTATAATAAAGATCCAGAAATGAAGGAAAAAGCGAAATTATTATTGGACAAAAAAGATAATAAACATCTGGGTTTATATATGGATCTAGATGGGGACACTCAAATTTCTAGTAAAAAAACTCTACAAGGAGCCA
>Ga0209092_10004450_pt1 | contig 11713 bp, 11 predicted proteins | sample FraStrMetagenome_FD_187446 | JGI IMG/M metagenome (GOLD analysis project Ga0209092, IMG submission 187446) | Marine eukaryotic phytoplankton communities from Arctic Ocean - Fram Strait ARC3M Metagenome (SPAdes) (version 2) | ecosystem: Environmental > Aquatic > Marine > Oceanic | place: Fram... | reverse complement strand
ATGCCTTTTTTTTCATAAATTACGGCAGAATTACATACTCGTCAAATTTAATATGGGCTAAATTATCCCGAACCATAGTGATGAGAAATGATTAATGGGTTTCAAGAGAATCATTTGCCATTGTAATCTCCGATTTTATTTATTAGTATGGGCATCATTTTGAAAAATATTGGGAAAAAAACAAAATCAAAAATTAAGGACACAAATAAAACCCTGTTTGTTACAGTACTATACGGTTTGTTTGTTGTTTGTTTGTTTGTTCTGTGTTGTTTCTAGAGGCAGACGGCATTATACTTCGATAGGGCCCGCAAACACGTTACCCTATCTAATCTTTTACGAAAATAAAGAGATTTGACCTCCTCATATGAAACTGCCGTAAGACGTCCATATTGAAATGGACGAAAATAACGTAGAATACGGCACTAGCAACAAATTCAAATTGATTGATATTCACAGCAGACAACAGCAAAGAAACTCAATTGGTGACAATGCAACCACAGCAACCTCTTATCAAAAGACCACCGTTAGATGTTTACAAAAAAATTGTACTCGTTAGAAAGCCATCTGATTGCGTTTCGTATGAGGATTCAGAGGGGAAATTGCAGACTATTACTGATCTAACTGAGGCAGCAACAACATCGGTGAGCTACCAACAGTTCCTAAATATGTATTCTGTATGCTTTTCATGGCACCTATTTATGAAATCTAACATTTGAATTTTGTATATAATACAAATAATGTTCAGAATCCATCACTTCAAGCTAAAACAAAGTTAGATATTCCTACCCCACAAATTTCCACTGTTCAAAGTTATGAGCAAGATTTGCCCGCCAATTATGAGATATTAACATCTTATGTGCGTTATAGAAAACCTTCCTCTGAAGAAGAGGAGCATCAAATCGAATATAACCTTGATGCTGAAGATGAGAGCTGGTTGCGATCATTCCACACCAAACATACAATAAAAGAACTCAGCACGAACATTCCTGTCCCAGGTTCGCCCAGGGCACAAAGCGTACCGCGCTCACCTGGTTTATCTTCTCTAGGTATAACAAATTCAATTTATCCCAATTTGACTCCAAATACACTGGAAATTATGATAGATTCCTTGGAAAAAAAGACTAAATTTGATGCTATTCCATCTACTTCAGAAGCACATGCACTATTCATGGAAAAAGTTCAAATAGTTTTCTACACTAAATTACCTTCAACTTCTTCAACTAACTCATCTTCCCTATCTATCATGACCCATAAAAAAGCGCGGCTCATATCGGAGCAGGTTTATCAATACTGGGTAAACAAACGTTGTAAATTAAAGAAGCCTTTGCTTCGAAAATACTGGCCAGTAACAGCTAGCAATGATACTAATCCACATTTAGTCTTTCGCCCACGCGAGAAAGAAAAATATAAATTGCGTAAAAAACGGCAAAATGACATTGATGCATATAGAAAAATGCAACAACTAAAAAGAGACTATGAAATGATCCGAGTTCTTCTCAAGCTTGTGAAAGATAGGGAGTCACTAGTACAACTGAAGTTAGCCATACAGAATGAAATGTTTGAACAACGATTGTATGACTGCGTTGACACCAGTGGATATCCACGTGTATCTAAATTGAGTGAAACAGATGTTGCAAGTAAATTAATTATACCACGAGTACCTCCATGGATTGAAAACTTCCAATCAAGAAATGATAGCAGTAATAAGAAGAAAAAGAGAAAACGTTCTAGCATAAGTCAAAATAACGCAATCAATATGAGTCAATATGTGGGAGCACTGGATGGAAACAATTCCATGATGAAGAATTCTTCGAATGTTGGTTACTACGGGGATCAAATGACATCATCTTTGGATCAATCTAAAACTCAACTGTCGAATGACCGTAATGATCCAATGCTCCCACCTTTGACAAATGACCACAGAAACATTCCTCTCTTTACTCACCCGTTAGCTTCCCGTCAAAAATTTGTAACGAATTGGGATAATGCAGTACCGTTTGTTCCTTCCCACATCAATGGTGTTCCAGCACCCACTTACAAATTTAAACACCGTAAGCGCATCGGTAGAGGCGGGAGGATCATTATTGATCGATTACCCTATGGAACAGGGAAGGATGAAAATGGAAAAGATCTAGAACATAAGGTTCTTATGGTAGGAAAAGGTCTGAATAGCAGCCAGAAAGAATCTTCCGAAAAACGAGGAGAAAATAAGAAAAGCATTTACTATAGTTCTTCCAGAGGCCTCCTGGGATTGTTGCCACCAAAATATTTAGATTATGACAGTGTGAGTCATAAAATAAAAGAAATAGTGGCGGGATATTTGAGTGATGATGATAATAACAAAGAGGAAGGTGGAGAGGAAATACTGGTGAAGAATTCAGACTGGGTTGGGATGGATGATGGTCCATGGGGTGAAGAAAGGTTTGCGTTTGGTCCGATTTAGCTCATGAAATATTTTCAGATCCCCTTCTTTCTGTTTCTCTGGAAGGCAAAATGTTTGTCTTTCTCAAAGACGACTTATTTTTATCTGAAGTACATTTTTTGTTGTTAGTACTTTCCTCAATAAAATAAATTCGAACACTATAACAACAAAAAAACCTAAACCGCATTGCAGTAGCATGAATCTACGCAACCCGAGTCAGTATATCGCTAGAAATCTACGATATCCAATACACTCCCCAGTGTAAAAATCCATAATGTAACTGCTGTCACCACTACTCAACAGTGTAGCATTATTATTTAATTATTACTTATTCGTGTATAAGAACTATTAATTTCAATTGTGGTCAACATGTCTGAGGGTTCCACAGAAGCTAGAAAAGTGGCATTGGTCACAGGTATCACAGGACAAGATGGATCCTATTTAGCAGAGCTTCTCTTAGAGAAAGGCTATGAGGTAAATAACGAAAAACTCTGAATGAAAAATTGACAAACCATGAAGGAATCTAATGATGCAGCATTTGAATTCCTATGATAACAGGTACATGGCATTGTAAGGCGATCATCTTCGTTTAACACTGGTCGTATTGATCATCTGTACAAAGATAGACATGAGAGCGGAGTCAGGCTCTTTATGCACTATGGAGACTTGTGTGATGCTACGAATTTGATTACGATTATCTCCTCAGTCAAACCCACAGAAATCTACAACCTTGGAGCTATGAGTCACGTGAAGGTATCTTTCGATATGCCAGAATACACAGCTGACTGTGATGGTGTAGGAGTATTGCGAATGTTAGATGCGATTCGATCTTCTGGCATGGAGAAATCGGTTCGATTTTATCAAGCATCGACGAGCGAATTATATGGAAAAGTGCAAGAAGTTCCACAGTCAGAAACTACACCCTTTTACCCACGTTCACCTTATGCTGTAGCAAAGCAGTATGCCTTCTGGATCCTTGTGAATTATCGTGAGGCTTATGGTATGCATTTGACAAATGGGATCTTGTTCAATCATGAATCTCCTCGTCGTGGTAAAACCTTCGTGACACGTAAAATTACTTCGACAGTTGCTCGTATTCATAAGGGACTTGAAAAATGTTTGTATTTGGGAAACATTGATGCTAAACGTGATTGGGGACATGCCAGAGATTACGTAGAAGGGATGTGGAGGATGTTGCAACAAGACACTCCCGATGATTATGTATTGGCCACTGGTAAAACCACCACAGTGCGTGATTTTGTAGAAATGTCCTTTGCGACTGTCGGAATTACTATTGTATGGAAGGGAGAAAAGGGCACTGTGGAAGAAGTAGGTGTTGATTCCACTGATGAAAATCGAATTTTGGTCAAGATCGATCCTCGTTATTTCAGGCCTACGGAGGTAGATCTTCTTTTGGGAGACCCCACCAAAGCCTATGAAAAATTAGGATGGAAAGCTACAACAAGTCTTCAGGAGTTATGTACAGAGATGGTAGAATTCGATCTGGAACATCCAGAATCTTTCCATTAATTGTGCAATCAAACAGACTTGATTGTGTATTCATTGTCTATTTATCAAGACGACTACCTACATTACATGAACTATACGTTGCATATCATTCAAATAACTATAGAAACATGAAAATGAAACAATTCCTAAAAATACACATTCTAATTCATAGTTTATTTAGAATCATTCTCTCATTCACGCACAAATGCATTTTTATGTTCGTCAATCTTCCCAAAACTAAATTAAATCATTGTGTTTCTTTCACATTATTTATTCTTACGAAATAGAGAATCAACAAAGAGTGTCATCAAAATCTTTATTTCGCTGTAGAAAGAGGAACTTCATCAGACTCAGTTTTCATTTCTGCCAAAGCATCTTCATCGATCACCACAGTTAAATATCCTCCAACCACACTCAAACCCACAAATTGAAAATACAAAGATTTCCTCATATCACCCTCCAACAGTGCTGGATCTTTGCGATACGTCTCAAGATGTTCTTCCGCCACCATACCTGCCTTATGCAACTCCTCTACGGCTTTTTCTTGATCCTTGAACAAAATCTCCAGAGCCAATAAATCATCCATGGTTTGTTTCATCCCACCAAGAATTTCTTCTTCCGGTAATTTTGACAAATTTTCCAATTCGTCGGATAGTTCACCCTGCATTAATTGTATCATTTCAATTGTTTCTGGGTCTTCTGCAGCTGCTTGGATTAAGGCTTCCATGTCGGCAATGTCCTGTTCGGATAGTTCCAATGTGTAAGTTCCTTCCTCACCTGCATTGTTATTCCGTTGTTGTTCCAAGATTTCTTCTGGGACAGGATTTTTGGCTTTTTCTTCCTTTTTCTTTCCTAATCCAAATTGAGCATTGACTGTCAGGATGGAAATTAGAAGTAGGAGGGTTGTAAGTTTCACGAGGCGGTTCATATTGATATCTATTGGCGATGCAAGGAGATGGACTGCTGTTGGATGATGGGTTTAATTGTAAATAATTCTTGTGAGCATCCAGATGTAGAAACGGTAAAAATGGTCTCGAAATGACGTACTTTAAGACTGGCTGTTGTGCATCCACGTGACAATATCTGCTTACGTAATTAATTATATGAAATGAGTGTGATGTTTACCAATTAAGATGTTAACTAATACTGAGATCGGATCATTTTAAGATGTTTTTCATTTTGACTAAGTGAAAGTACTGTTGAATTAAGATGCGTGTACTGAAGTAACAATTTAAGTAAAAGATGGTGACTTGTTGTACTCATTCCTCCATTAATTACTACTTAGCTTACAATTACCTAACCTATATAGGTTATGAAAGCCCTTGAATGACAAAAATCTTGTTTACAACTGCAGGACTAGAAACTCGACTGTTAACAAATTCTTCCCCTACCCCGAAACCGCTTCCTCAAGTGTAACAGCATCACATCCAGCATATTCACCAAAAATCCCCCATTCCAACTCATCGTTTTTTCCTCCATTGAATATCTCACCAATTCTCCGAAAATCTCCCAAAAGCACAGAAACGAATTTTAGCGATTCGGGTGTCAACTCCACAATCGCCAAAAATAAACAAATGCGTTTACCTACAGAAATAAAGGTTCCAGAGGCACAGCCTCCTCAAGCAACTCGTCAATCACGCAGGATACAGGGCCTTGCACAATTTGATCCATACAATAGGAACTCCGTTGGTCCATTAATCCAAGATACGAACACCTAGTACGTATCCTCGTCCAACATCAATTCGCAATCTTCAAACACCTCGTCACACAACATTCCGAAAGTGTCATCAGCATCAAGCTCACAATATTCCACATCAATACGACCATCACCATCAGCAATCACGATGCAAATGCGCCAATCGCAGAACAATGCGCACGACCTGCTCTCACTACCACATGTAACAGGGGCTCCAATGTTCTCCGATCCTAACCTGTATCAGATGCGATACACACACCCTGACAGGTACAATATGAAATTTACACAACCATCCCCCATGCAAATACACCATATCCTACCCACAATATGGATACAACCAACAACAATTCCGCCACATCCAACATGAGCTCGACAAGATCAAACAGCAATACCAAAGAAAGGAAGAAGAAAATAGGCAACTCATGCAACAAATGATCGAATCCAATAGCAGGACAACTACCATTTTCGAACAAATCTCCAATCTTCAAACTCAAAACAGAATTCTGACAGAGTCCCGCCAAAATTCTAACACCGCAACAAACACCAACACTATTAATGATGCCCTGATACATCTTCTCCAATCATCAAAAGAAGCCACCTAACACCGTGACTCCAATTCCATTAAGTTTCCAAAAAACAGGAGTTCAGGCAAATGTATGATCAAGTGCTGGCTATTTTAGCTTCACCATCATGGATTGCCTTGTACAAAAATGTACAAGCCCAAACTCTTAAGACAGACGCAGAAATCAACACCAACCTTTCCTCCAAACTATACACCTCCTTGCGAACATCAATGGCTGACAATACGGAAAAGCTCATGATGTCCAAAATAGACGTCAGAGGCAAAGGATTGGCGTATTTGGCCATCTTAAAACAGTCCTATAAAGCGACCCTCCATAGAGCTGGTCTTCTACACAAAGAGAAAGAATATTCTCTTCTCTTTCAAGCCTCAAACAAAACCATCGACGATTTTGCAGCTATGTGTATATCCATCAGAAATACCCTACGAGACCAGCAGATCCACACCACAAACTCTGGCTTATGCGACAGATTTCTAAAGGGGCCCGACCCTATCTTCATGAAGATTCAACAAACATCCTATGAAGGCCTGCCCATCCGCTGGCAGGTCACTGATATCCAAACACTCATCAACCTTGCTACTTCCTACAGAGAAGAGAAATTAGCAGTTCGGGAGTGCAACCGTATGTTCAAAGAAGCAAACAAACATTTCCTACCAAGCAAAATGAAACCAATAAGAAAACTCCCTCGGATCGGAACAGGGGACGCACTCCGACCGACCGCCGCATCCAAAGTGATGATACCTTGTGGTCCAAGAAGAGCAGTCAACGACAAGCAAGGATAGAATCGGATATTAAAGCAGGAACATTTGACCCAATGAAATATGTGTGGGGAGTACGGCCCAACTGCTGTATCTGGCATGATAGCAATACCCGCCACATGAGAGAATGTACTAGGATAAATGGACTGTTTCAATAACATCAAAATCAGAAATTCCATTCCACACCAACTCAAACTGGTAATACAAGATCAGTTCCACCAAATACCAGGGACATCCCATGTCAACTATCTCCCAGACGTCCTACACCAATACCATCATCACGTCACATGACATACAACAATCCATACACTAATGACATCCCAGATATGGAAAGCAATCCTTTTGCATCACTATGTATTGATTGCCCAGATGCAACAACAATTGACAACTCATCTAACTCTATTAATAATACAATTACAAACTAGTGACCTGTAATCTGTTAAAATTTCATCAAATATTAAATGTAGCTCTGAAACAGAGCATCTAACATTTGTCCTAGACTCCGGCGCCTTCCCCCACATGGTTAATTTACATAAACACTTCATAACATATAATCAATGGTCAAATAACTTCATCACTCATGTGACACTTGCAGACGGCACCAGCAAAGTTAAAATACATGGCTATGGTGGCATAAAATTCCATAGCAATGGTCACCAAGTCACACTCCAAAATGTCCTGTATGTGCCAAAACTATCGCATTCCCAATTTTCAGTCAGAAAATACCAGATGAATAAGGGAAATCACATTCACTTTGAAGATAAACAAGTCACAATCGCGTTTCCAACATTCGAAATAACTAGCAAAAGCACAGATGAATACTACTTCACAATTCAAACACATTTTGATCACTTTGCACCAACAGCAAAAACAATAGCTCCAAAACCCTTGTTTCCAGCAAAGAAACTCTCAACACATGCAAAATTACCTACAAGATCCACCAAAGGATCAGCAGGCTTAGATCTATACTCATCTGAACAAATTACACCAGGCCATTGCCGGAAAGTCAAAACAGACAATGCACTGCAAATTCCGTATGGTCTATATGGCCGAATAGCGCCCAGAAGTGGCCTTAGCATGAAGTCTAATATCGACATTGCAGCCGGTGTGATAGATGCTGACTATTGTGGAGAAATTTTTCCATGTCTAATAAACAATGGAAATGCCCCATTTGAGATACAGAAGCATGACAAAATAGCTCAAATGATACTAACTCCATATGCAACTCTCGACTTATTTGTATTAGAGTCAATCAACTCCACAAAAAGGGAAAATGGGGGGTTCGGGTTCTACGAACCTAATTGTTGCTGTTGTAGGCGTTGAATGTGCAGTTGTGGAAGATTGCTTTCTTTTCTTCCTCTCCCAAGGTCCTCAGGAACTCTATGAAGCTCCCGCTTTGAGTCATGCGAGGGACAGAATAAGAAGGCATAGAAATTACCGCTTCCACGGAGATAGGAGCACTTTCTGTCACATCAATAACTTGTGGTGAGAGGCCTGGCACAGTCTTCAAGAAAACGACTTTGTTTTCAGCTTGTTCCTTCCATACCTTGCGCTTTTTCCTCCTCCTAGTTGGAGTTACAAGCACTGCCAATGGAGGGTCAAAAGAATCTTAACTTTTTTCAATTTATTCTTGATCTCATGCAAATTTTTTGATGCATGTCTTCCAAAATTGAGTCTTTGAAGGTTCGAGGAGGGCCCAAAGGGGGAAGGAAAGCTTGCAGTCTTTTGATATTCTGGAAGGAGCGTCGCAAGGCATTCGAGTTCACAATATATCCTTCAGCTATGCTGTCGGATTTCCATTGCCTGTGGCACTTGAGATTTACAAAGCTGACCCCAGTGTCAGCTAAATTGTTGCAGCGGCAGAAAGCATGAACTGTATACCCCACTGGGTCATTGTGCAGCAACTCACATGTGAGATGCACAAGTTTGGTGATACTCTTAAATCCTACTGCAGTTGTCCTGTAATTGGAGCAATTAGTGTATCAACGGAGGTAAATGTCTGAGGATTTGAGCTCTGTCGAGAGTTCAGATTCATACTTCAGAAATAATTTCTGATACAAACTTGGAATCAGGTAAGAAAATCCTGGATTTTTCCTTTTCCTTGAGTGCCAAGCGTTGACCGACCTAAAATCTCCATGTTTAAAATGTCGAGAACTCCTATTTAGTAAATATCTAGATTTCACAGGTAATAAAGTAGGGTTTTGACGTAGTTGATTCAGCCAATCAATTGCTAAAGACCGTAATCTCCTTTCCATAGACCCTTCTACTATTACATGAAATACAGAAACGAAACGAAATGAACGAAACAAAACAATCATAGGGTGGTGGTCACGAACTAACTTTATAAAGTTGACTATAATCACGATTTCAAGGTTAGGTGGTCTTTAGACCTCCTGCAATTATTATTATCATGATTGCATGTCTCTATTCTTGCATGGAGAGGGTCCTAACTTTATAAAGTTGACTATAATCACGATTTCAAGGTTAAGTGGTCTTTAGACCTCCTGCAATTATTATTATCATGATTGCAGGTCTCTATTCTTGCATGGAGAGGGTCCTAACTTTATAAAGTTGACTATAATCACGATTTCAAGGTTAGGTGGTCTTTAGACCTCCTGCAATTATTATTATCATGATTGCAGGTCTCTCTTCTTGCGTGGAGAGGGTCCTAACTTTATGAAGTTGACTATAATCACGATTTCAAGGTTAGGTGGTCTTTAGACCTCCTGCAATTATTATTATCATGATTGCAGGTCTCTCTTCTTGCGTGGAGAGGGTCCTAACTTTATGAAGTTGACTATAATCACGATTTCAAGGTTAGGTGGTCTTTAGACCTCCTGCAATTATTATTATCATGATTGCAGGTCTCTCTTCTTGCGTGTTGTTTCTTTGGCCACAAGATTAGGATATCAACAAAATAAATGTAACATATGTGATAGGTGTTGCAAGAATCCAATTAATGATTCTGCACAAAGATGGCAAAAACAAATATTGATTTTTGAAAGGAGAAAGCAACTTGCATTAAAGCTCGTAGACAGATTAAGGAGAATATGTATATTATGTAATACATCTAGTTGTACTGGAACATGCATAATCAAGGATAACAGAAGAATGACATGTTTTCATTGCTTAGGGAATCATCAAGCAAAAAATTGTCCAAGAGAGTTTCAACGGGTATTAAGAAACAAAGCATGCTACTCATGTTTCATGTACAATTATACCAATGAGTCTATTCATACATATCAAACATGCACTCGAGAAGGTGGTTTGAAAGAGAGACTGAGAGGGTTAGGGTTAAGGTTAGGGTTAGGGACTATAATCATGATTTCAAGGTTAGGTGGTCTTGCACTGGAGGACATCAATGAAGATGTGCTGATTGATGAAGCAAAAAATTTCCTGAACCAATCACTTGATAGAGTTGAAAAAATGTACTCCAGATATCAGTTTCGCCAGATCAACTACTGTGTGGAAAAAGATATCAAAAAATAAGATGAATGTAACGATGAACATTTAATTGAATTTTTTAAAGAAACAACAAAGAAATACGCACTGTCTACCCTGTGGGTTATCTATTTTTGCATCAATGCGTACTTCATTGATACTTTCAACAAGACTCTGAACACTTTTCCGAGGTTGACTAGATTCCTAAAGAGGCAAACTCACACCTACCTAACAAAAAAATCAAAAGTCTTTACACCTACTCAGATGGACGAGGGGTTGCAGCTATGCATGTTGAGTGACGATCCTAAAGTCACTCAAGTAGGAGTAACAGTTGCAATGTTATATTTCGGCCTTTTGCATATTACAGATGCGCTGAAAATAGAACAAAGAGATATCTATATCCAAGAAAGTGGCGAAAAAAGGCAGAAACGTTGTGAGCTTTGAACACACAAGGAAAAGAGTCAATGATGGGTTTATGTTCTATGTGCCAAGTGTGTACTTACCTTTATTCAAAAAGTACTTCTCCCAACTTGAAGGTGGCATTAAACAGAATAGCTCAGACAGGTTATTGAAAAATTTCAATGTTAAAGCTGGAAGTAGAATCCAGAGCACAGGCAAAAATACTGCTGGAACCTGCACCAAGGATTCCTGTGCCGTGATGGGAATGGAAAGTGAAGGCTATACCACTCATTGCTTTAGACGTTCCGCAGCTACAAACCTCGCTGATGCTGGGATGTCCTTGGTGAACCTCAAGAGACATGGGCAATGGAAAAGTGATGCCTCAGCAGAGAGGTACATTGCTAATTCCATTCTCATTAGGGAGGAGAGAGAAAAGTTGTTAGTTCCTGTTAAACGCAAAAAAAATCATTCTCTTGAGGTTGATTGTGAGCCTATTCTGGAAAAGGATGTTGTTGTGATTGTGTCTCCAGCCAATTCTGATGTGGCCCCGAAGAAAAAGAAAAGTTACCCAGTGAATACCTATGCGAAACCAAAATACAATCCTTACAAAAAAAATGTTGTGAACTTGGTGAAAAACAACTCACCATCTAAGCCTGCAGCATTTTCTCCTTCTACTACCGCAAAGAATACCAACATTGCAAAATCAGTAACGGGTATGGCAAATACCCCTTTTCTGCCACCAGTGTCAGTTAGGCAATTCAATATGAAAACAAACGAAGTATTGGAAGCAATAATTTTGTTGTGGTTAGTTGCTTAAGATTATGAGGAGCTCTCCAGGTGTCTTGATACTTGATACCTCTCTAAGTTGGTTAATTATCTCAAAGCAATTGAAGATTGAGAAGTTATT
>Ga0209092_10004449_pt1 | contig 11715 bp, 10 predicted proteins | sample FraStrMetagenome_FD_187446 | JGI IMG/M metagenome (GOLD analysis project Ga0209092, IMG submission 187446) | Marine eukaryotic phytoplankton communities from Arctic Ocean - Fram Strait ARC3M Metagenome (SPAdes) (version 2) | ecosystem: Environmental > Aquatic > Marine > Oceanic | place: Fram... | reverse complement strand
CCCACCGAGAACTGACTGGGTTCGCACCCGGCTTTGATTTTGTTCATGTAGGGTTTGTACAGAGCTTTAGTTATCACTTTCTTTATCGCTTCGCCTTTGTAGATCGGGCGACAATCCATGATTTCGTTGATTTCTAGGTCAGCAGTATCTTTCTTGTTTAGGGCTGTTAGGCTTGAACCATTCCAGATCTGATAGAAGTACCACGGTAGTCGGCCCTGGACGATGTCATTAGATAGAGAATGAAGTTCGTCGAAGGCTGATTTGGCGAGGCGGTCTGCTTTCGAGTGTTCACTGAAGAGGGTTGCTTGTAGGTGTTCATAACGAAAGCCGGAGAGACCCGGTGATACCTGACTCTTGAGTTTGTGTCATATCTGGTGTTGAGCAATCACCTTGAAACTAAAGACTTTTCAGAAAAGGTAGCCACATAGGCATAAACGTGATGGACTTTCTCGACTAGCAATTCTGCTAGAAATTTGTCCAACAAAGATACGATGCCTAGTGCAGGGATGGGTTTTTCTGGATTTTTTAATCTGTATACTTTTATTTTGTTAACTTCTACTATTGTACCGGTGGCACCTACTAGAAACTGTACCTGATAGTACGGGTTAAGCGTATGTCTGAGGGTAGTCTCTAAAGGCACCTGTGTTACATAATACATATGGACGTCACTTTTTCCAACAGGCAATAATTCCAATCCATTCCTTAGTGCCTCAGATCTTAAGGTAAGAATGGAATCATTCGCTTGTAGTTGGTCACTTTGGTGAGGTGAACAAGATATTGAAGCAACTTATTTATTCCTTGGCGAAGGTGGCTGCAGAATCGCAAGAAGCAGAAAACAGGAATCCTGCGAGCTCTACGGATCACAAAAAGAAAGGTGCTTTCAACTTTTTTAGTGGTGCTAGGATGCATAGTAATTAGGCTTAGAGTGAACTAGTGACACGTCTGGTACATTTCAGAAGAAGTACAAAAGAAGCTGCTACTTAGGCAACGGGCGCTGAAAATGCCAGGGCAAATTACATAGAGTATGAGAGCTCATGGTACAATGAAAACGAAAGTGATGACGCGTATTGTATGTTTCGATCATATAACAATTGCTACTAGGACGAGTTTTAACAATGGATGGTCTATAACAATTACAAGAGTAAATGTTAACAAAATGAGCCTGTAATCTTATGCGAATAAAAGAATGTTTCATGTGACTACACTTCGTAGTTTTTCGATTTCTTTTAGCAAGCAAAGGTTTTCCTCGACAAGACTAGTGCGCTCGTTCCGATTCCTACCTGCGTTTTTCTCATTTTCGAGATTTGAATCCTTTAGGTCATTGAACAAGCGTCTGTATTCTTTTTGAAGATAGAACATTGCGCGTGGTTGAATATTTGCATCCCCTTTTTTACTCCCTTTAACAAAGAAGTCACTTTTGATCCAAATATTATGTAGCAAGTCAATCTTCGATTTTAGTTCCTCGGGTCTTTGAATAAGTTGTGAACTTTCACGTATTCCTAACAAAAGTTTGCGGATCGTCGACTCCTGATTTCGCACTCTTCCGCGGTATCGCTCTATTTTCTCTTTCGTTCTTTGAACTTCCGCATTCATATTATCTATATTTTCGCGCAATTCAATGTAGTGCAAGTTCATTTTCTGCTTTTGTTCTTCTTTTGAAAGCAGTTGCTGTTCTAAATCCTTCCTCTCGGTCTCGCGAGGATCGATCAACTTAGAAAGTTCAAGTACTTTAAAATCGAGAACGAATTTGAACGCAGTAAGTTCTTCATTCTTTTTTCGCAGTTTTTCTAGAGATGCACTTCTCTCTTTTAGAAGCGTGTCGACAGAGGATGATTGAGCCTTCAATTCTTCAACGTTCATTTGGAGAGATCGATTCTCCTCAGTCATATTTTCCTCAACTTCTAACATATTCTTAATTTCTTCTTTTCTCTCTTCTATTTCCCTCATTGCTGCTGATATTTTCATTTTTATAATTCCAATTGCACTAGTACATTTTAAAACGACATCTTTTTCATCTTTAATAAATTTGTCGTATCTTATTGTCATATAGTCGATTTCGTCTGATATATCTTCTTTCACCTGACGACTATGCTCAAAAATCTCGGCTTTTAGACACTTGTTCTCGTTTTCGGTGTGTTCCATTTCACGCGTAACTATATCGAGGGAAGTTTTCAACTCGTGCTCGAGATTCGACAGTTGATCTTCATGAGATGATAATTGCTCTTTTTCCTTTTGGTCTTGCAAATCTGTTTTTATTTTTATACTCTCTTCTGTTTTTAAATAATCTTCAATAGCTTTCGCAAGTTTGTTTTTTGATTCGAGCTCAAAGGAACGTCGGGTTTCGTGCAATTCTTTCTCTTTTGATAACAAGAGTTCTCCATACTTGCGCTTCAAGTTTCTCATTTCCTCTGCAAGGATTTTGATCTTAGTCTCTTCTCGTTCCAATACATCATTAAAGCTTTCTTTAGCTTCTCTTATCTACGATGAGGTGGAGGTTGGTTTATAGGCTTAAGTTATCTAGAATGAAGCTATCATATTGAGCAAAACCTTACCTTGTCATCCCTAGTTTTAGCTTTTAGTCTTTCTTGATATTCCGTTTGTATCTCCAGCTCACGTATCTTGTTTTGTAGTCCATATCTTTTTGTTTCAAGATCTTGTATTTCTGATCTGCACACTAGTATATTTGAATCTTTCGAATACCCCACGACATTGTTATGTCTTTTAAATTTTGAAAAATCGATCTTGCAAATGGCACAGCCTAGGCTTCCAACAAAGAGGAAGCAGTCATATTTGGCTATTGCCAAAAGCTCAACGGATGATTCACAACATGGCTCGTCTATCACATTATCTTCTAAAAAAATTCGCACGGACCCAACTTTTGGTCCCTTGCTATGCCCAGCTATGACAAAATCTTTCGATCTAACAATTGAGTTCATACTTATTCCTTCTTCAAATTTAATTTCGTTTAAAATTAGATCTGGAAGTTTAATTCTTATTAGACATCTTCCTCCATTTTCGAGGACCCAACTCTCATTTTCATCATGGCCAGAAGTTACGCCAACGGGATGACGAGTGCATGAATTTTCACCCACTCGTGTACCATTCCAAATGTTCCACAAATAAGTTATTCCTTCATCTCCTATACTGACGAGGTATAAATCTGACGGCGTCCAGCTCAATTGCCGTATTGACCCATTATGTCCGTCAAGTATGGCAATCTGCGCTCGAGCGTGAAAGTCATAAATGTAAATGGTATGACCACAGGCTGCAGCGAATAAATGGCCACCATGAGAGAATAGGACAGAAGTGCACTGCTTGAATTGGATATCATGCAGTGATATAATATCTGTTGCGTGTACACACATAATTTGAATAGCATTATTGAAGCCCACGATGACGAAATGACCCGAAGGGTGTAGGGAGAGGGGGCCGTTTAATTTTCTCAAAAACGACTTGTAGCCAACCGGTTTATTGCTCCAATAGTTCCACAATCGTAGCGTTTCATCTTCACCCACCGATATTACATATGATTTGCTTTCACATACATCAATATTTAATATTTTACCCTGGTGACTTTGTGCTATGCAGTCTGCAGCAAAGAATAATGGAGTGTATGCAATGAACTTTCCACCATTAGCATCTTCTATCTGAAAATCAAGAATTTTTATGCTTGATTTGAACAACTGATTAAGACCAGACATCATTATAAGAATACTTTTGTTCACGGAAGATATTGCCAGTCCACAAATTGGATAATCACCGCCTGAATTTAGAAAATAATTTCGATTCAATAAATATTTATTTGACCCATGCTTCCCAACGTAATGAAAGACGTTACCACCTGATGTGCCTGCGAAAAAGCCTCCACTATAACAAGCAATCAAGCTTACGATTCCATCTTTATGAACATCAATGCAACTCGAAACTTCAAGATCGACGTCTACTATGAAAATGTTACCTAATTCAGTTGCCATGCAAAGAGTTGGCTCATCTTTCGCATGTCTCAAAAAGCAAAAGACATTCATTCTTTCGGTTTTTGCAATATAAGATATGTTTGCTCTACGAAATGAAATTGGTTTCGCGTCCAATTTTGATGAGGCGAAAAAGAACTGATTATCGAACAATATTGCAAAGTACAGCTTTTGTCGAAGTAAAAAGTGTAGATTGACTTCATGATATTCTGCCATTTCATGAGGTATATGTAAAGTAATAATTTTTTCGTCTTCTTCTTGAAGAATATTCCAAAGCGACAAATAATATTGACCCACACCTTCTTTACGACATACATTGATATAACTAAGGACACCTCGACAGTCTTCGTAGGAAAATGACAAACATCCCGCAATATCTTTCTTGATCTTTCGTATCACATCTACATAAGAATTCACCTGTAAAACATAAAAGGAATGTATACTGCCGACAATAAGTAGTCCTCTTGCTTCATCTCCTATTAGCTTGGTTAAACGGAAGTTTTCAAAATTGTCTTTATTTTCTTCCAGTATGTAGGTGGACATCAAGCTTTTGTCGACATCGTGGAAGATTATATGTGGGCTTAGTCTGTCGCTACTGTACGCGACTACACTATTATGGACATAAACTGGAGAAATTTTTGTGTCAAGCCCGTATCTTATTGGAGCACCCATTTTTCTTTCATCAGATAATTTTTCCGGGGGTAATGTGAACAAAAATATGTGAACGAAACAGCTTTATGAGTCTAAAGAAATGTAAGATTTCGATTATCTGATATCATTCTCACCGTCTCTCTTAAATCAAGGAAATGTTAGTCTTGGTCGCTCAAAAAAGGGAGCATTACCGTGTTATCGAGCGCTAAAGATTGTGAGGCATTTTCCTAAATTTTTCTCACGTAAGTTTTTACAGATGTAGGCAATTTCTTATCGCGCAAAACAAGTCAGTCCCGTCTGATTCCTTGATTGCGAACCTTTTGCGATATTTAGTTACATGTATAGATAATCGTAACGGTTCTCTAACGATGATTAGGAAAACGCCAAAGAGGAAAATCGTCATTTTGATCATTAGAAGATTGTCTCAAAATCGATATATTGGGAAAATCGACCTTTGTTCCGTGCTTGTGGTACATTATATAGATAATATCTATCATAATACGTATTTTTGAAAATGAAAAAGCATTTCTTGCTATATTCGGTGTTTAGAACGATGAATCAAGGAAAACAAGTTTCCTATGATCAGCGTTTTCCTATGATCATCGTTACAGCACATCTACACCTTGATCTCGAAAAAATGGCTATGGGCGGCAGCGCCTGATCGATTCAAATTTTTGCTTTTATTCTCAGATAAGCATTCGATGGTAGAAAATCCTGATCTTCGAAGATTGGGGAGGATAGAGAAAATGTGCTACTGCCGATAGCTATTCTGCGTCAAGGTTAAACTCAAAATTAAATGAGTACTTTATTGAAACCAAAGTGTGAATTTTTGAGTTCCGTAGCTTATACCCGGTAATACAATGAGAATATATATATATATATATTATAAATGTGAAGGATGTAACAAAATTGTATTTACACGTTAAGCAAATATGAAAGATGGCAAATATTGTGCTTCAACGAATATGGCGATGGCGATGGCGATGAAATTACTCTAACAAATAGCATTATCTTTCGCTCTAATTTAAAACATGCTATTCAAATTATTCATATGAGAGTTTAATTTCAACTCAATTAGTGAGGAAATAGGCACGCGAGCAGCTGGGCACTAACAAGTAGAATGCGCCAAATATTTCTAAATATTTTTCGTTTATCCTCGTCTTTCCTGTCACCACACTCCTTGCATGCACACGATCGTGACCCCCATCACAGCAATAGTTATGTGCAAGCAATAATCGGCCATTTTTATTAAAAGCCGACATCTAAACCATCTTCTAAAGGAGCCATCTCCATGAACCGTTCTTTCTTCCCAAACAAGTGACACATCGATCAACTTAATTTATAGAATATGCAGATCATACTCGCTTCGTAGTCCTAATATGCGAACGTTTCTGCGACCAGATAAATCAGCTTTGCCTTCGTAATTCCTGAATGGCAACTGCGAGCGCTTCTGGTGTCGTCGCTCCCGATTCCAATAACTCTAAACATGCACTCAGTGCTGTGCGATCCAAACCACAATCCAATAATACACTCAGTTCATGCATGATCAATAGCAATTCTTCTTTCTTTTCGTCTACCGAATGGGTCGTGATTACCTGCGGCTGTTGGGTCGGCATCGCTCTCGAGAAATTTGTGAGGCTTTCATACACACACATGTATACACACAAAGTATACAGTTTAAAAAAAACACCCGGCCATGAACTTAGAGCTAATCTAGCTTCAAATGACACAATTGGTCCCTGCAGCCTAGAAGTCAACACCTCTCAAAAAGAATTACTTCAAGTATATAAATATACAGTGCCTTGAGTCTAACACGGCTTCGTGAAGGCAAATTAATGCGAGATGTTGGATGATCTCGAGGAATGTTATTTGTTGATGAGAGACTACTAGTTTCTTCTCAAGAGATTGAGATATTGACTCTTCTTCTTCTAATTCTGCTTCTTTCGAGGAGTTTCTAAAATAACAATTTTGAATCAATGATGGATGGTTCGAATGATTAAAAGCTAATGATGCTTGGCCGAGTTTGTGCCAAGTTTTCGTCTATTCTAGTGAAAAGTTCTTGAATGGTTGGATATTCCGAGCGCAAGAACTCGGCTTTGTGAATTTCTATATCCCTACAAAATTTGTTATCATAACATGCTTAATCAAGTGATGCTTAAGATTTAGAAGAAGCCTACTTTCTCTTTTGAGCCGTCTCCCGCAGTAGTTAAGCTGGCGTCAAATCCAATAGGTCCCTTCGTCTGTGACTTGATTCCAAGAGCTTCCTTTCTCAAAAGGGCCATCTCAACAGCGGTCTTACCCCAACCATCTCCATGATTATTATTTCCAGTACTTCGCTCCACAACCTGCTCTTCCGTGAGACACGTGAGAACGCCAAAAATTACAGGAACATTAGTTTGCAAACCAACACTCATAATTCCACTTGATACGGCATCGCAAATGTATTCGAAATGCATAGTACCGCCCTTAATGAGAACGCCTGCACAAATAATAACATCGACGGTCCCACTTAAAGCAAGCATCTTAGCCGCAAAAGGAAGTTCATAAGCGCCAGGAACTTCCGTCTCGAAAATATTGGCCTCAGTTACGTTGCATTCCTTTAAAGCATCCTTGGCTCCATTTACAACATTCTCTACGTGAGCTTTGTTCCATTTGGTCTTGATAATTCCTACACGTACATCAGTTCCATCCAGATTGCCGAAAGTAACTTCAACGCCATCGGCGGCCTATGAAATTAGAAATTAGGGCATAGCGCGAGATACCAAAATGATAAATTAGCCCAATTCGGAACCGTCGAGGGACAAACAATTCCTCTTTCCGCCGTCTCTCACCTTCAAGGCTGTCGTAGCTGGCTTGACAAATGCTGGCGAAAAACCAGATATGAAAGCCGATTGCATCAAAAATAGAAAAGCAGAAATCGATTTCATCTTTAGGGTTGGAAAATTCCTGTGATAACAAATGGTTATATACAAATAACACACTATGTAATGTGAACACGGATGAAACAGAGGCGGATTGGAAGTTGCTTCGTCGTCGAACGTCGTCGGCGGCGTCTGCAGTCTGCAGCACGCAGCTGCCAGCTGCTCTTATACTCACGCTTCACGCTCACAGATATACTTAACGTACTCTTCTTAAATTCGACACATCAACATGTTTCTATATTAACGTCTGTTTACTAAAACATAATGTAAATGTGAACCGCACATTTTTCTTGAACTACAATCTACAACTATGCGACTCCTCCTCGTTGGGCTCGTGTATTACCTATTACCCGATAATTCGTACATTCACGCGCTTTTACGAGTCGTCGGATACGTACACAACACAAGCATCTCGGATGAAACGTAAAACGTACCATACAAAAATCATTTCTAGTACACATACCGGTACATATTAGTACATTGCATTAATACTAACTAATATTGATATTAACACATATCTAATTATATCGATATCGAAGTAAAGTGTCAAAAGATGAGTAACGATGACGCAGTAGTAGATATTGACGCTCTAGCCGCTAAGGTCACCAAACAGGCTTCACTTGTCCGTCAGTTGAAGAAGGATGGAGCTGCGGGTGACGAAATTGCGGCGGCGGTAGACGACCTCAAGTCTCTCAAGGAGCAATTTGCGAAATTGAGTGTATCCGAAAGTGATGGTTTTGATAAGAAGTTATTTGATGATTTAGTTCTTCGCAAAATGTTTGTTTTGCCAAGTTTTGAAATTCATGGTGGTGTTAAGGGTTTGTTCGATTTGGGTCCCCCAGGATGTGCCTTGAAGGTAAGTGTTCTTTGTTTTTCATTGAAACACAAATCACGGTAGCTTACGGTATAGATTTTGGTATTTTAGGCTGCAATCGTTGATCTTTGGAGGAAACATTTCGTATTGACAGAGAGCATGCTAGAGATGGACTGCACGAATCTTACCCCTGAACCTGTCCTTAAGACCAGCGGTCATGTTGATCGCTTCACCGATTTAATGGTCAAAGATCCGGAGACTGGAGAATGCTTTCGAGCAGATAAGCTCTTGGAAGATGCAATTGATAATTTATTAGAGGATAATACTGTTACTCTATCTACTGAGGAGCGAGACCATCATTTACGTATTCAGCGCCAGGCTGATGCGTTCTCTCCTCAGGAATTAGATAAGTTGCTAAAAGAAGGTTACAAGGTAAAAGCACCCAGTGGCCAAGAATTTAGCCCGTGCTTCCCATTTAATTTAATGTTCAAAACAACCATTGGACCAGAAGGTACAAGTGTTGGCTTTCTCCGTCCTGAGACTGCTCAGGGTCTTTTTGTAAACTTTCGTCGGTTGTTAGATTACAATGCCCAAAGGATGCCCTTTGCTGCTGCTCAAATAGGTCTTGGTTTTCGAAACGAAATCTCCCCTCGAAGCGGATTGCTTCGTGTTCGAGAATTTACTATGGCAGAAATTGAGCATTTTGTTAACCCCGATGATAAGAGTCATCCCAATTTTGCGTCGGTTTCAGACAAAGAGCTCGTTCTGTTTGGCCGCGATGATCAACTTGGATCTGGAAAGACCAAGGCAGTCAGTGTCGGTGATGCAGTAAAGTTAGGTTTAGTAAACAATGAAACGTTGGGTTACTTCATGGCTCGAACACAACTCTTCATGGAAAAGATTGGTATGGATGCCACCAGACTTCGATTTAGACAGCATCTCACTACCGAAATGGCACATTATGCATGTGATTGCTGGGACCTCGAGATTAAGTCAAGTTATGGGTGGGTAGAGTGTGTTGGTCATGCTGATCGGGCGTGCTACGATTTGAAAGTTCACAGTGAAGCGACGAATACACCAATGGTTGCAACTCAGAAGTTGGATAAGCCAAAAGATATTACTATAGCCAAATTAAAATTCGACCGCAAATTGCTAGGTAAAGAATTTAAAGCAGACCAACGTGTTGTATCTGGCGCTCTTGAAGCGCTTGCACAAAATTGGGATGATTTTGAAAAGGTGGCGACTGACCTCGAGACAAATGGAACTACTATTGTTGATGGCTTCACTATCACGAAGGATATGGTCACATGGAAGAAAGCAAACAAAAAAGTTCATGAAATCAAATTTACACCTTCTGTGATTGAGCCTTCCTTTGGTGTCGGTCGGATCCTTTATTCTTTGCTCGAGCACTGTTTCTATACTCGTGACGACGAAGAAAAGCGAAATGTAATGAAATTCAACCCCCGCGTTGCCCCTTATAAATGTGCCGTGCTTCCAATTAGTAGCAGTGACGAACTGAATACTGTTGTTAATGAAATCGCAGCAGATCTCATGGATTATGATCTTTCGGCAAAAGTGGACACATCTGGTGCTACTATCGGAAGGCGATACGCCCGTGCAGATGAAATCGGCGTCCCATTCGCGGTCACGTGTGATTTTGATACCCTGAAGGATGGCAGTGTCACCTTACGTGAGAGAGATTCTATGGAACAAGTTCGGTTACCGAAGGATGATATTACTGACATCATTAGTGCGATCGTTCATGGTAAGATGACGTGGGAGGGTGTGCAGGCAAAGTACCCTAAGTATGGTGGCGATGCTGACGCTTCAAAAACTGTTGTGGAAACGAGTTCCCGTGGCAGCTTTTCTCGGCCTGCGCCTTCAAACTAAGCAATAATTTTTCATCGATAATGCTGTGTAAAGGGAATTTTACTTTTGACTCGAAAAAAAGCTTAACAAGCAATGTAGACTTTCACAATAGACACAATTGATTATTTCCGTAAAATGACTCAGATCTTAATGAAAACTAGCTCTATTCCCATGATAAACTATCAATCAACACTAAATGTTCTTCTTCAAGGAAACCGGACTGTTCATAGATCAAATTAGATAACTGTTGAATATGATTTTTCTTTGAAGACCTTGGAATGACTGACATATTTCTTTGAAGAGCCCAAGATAAAACAATTTCTGCAGTGCTTCTTTCATACAAGTCTGCTAATCGTAGTATCACATCGTTGTTAAGGACGGGATTTGCACCTCTATGCTGCATTGAGTGTTGGGTTCCGAGAGTACTAAATGAAAGAAATTCAATTCCAAATTCCTTGCATAATTCTCTAATGCGAGTAGCTGGTCGTAGAGGATCACTGTATTGCTGCAAAACATCAGGCATTCTGGCGCTTGTAATGCCTTTCTTTTGACGTTCCTTCACGAATGCAATTATATCCTTTAATTCATCCTCTCGCACATTAGAAAGGCCAATTCGTTTCGCTGATCCGTCAATAACGACCTGTTCCATACCTAACCAAGCTTCACGCAACGACAATTTCGCCTCATCTCCATTAACACATTGAGCATGCCAACCTTTCCAACAATGAGGAGCATGAATAAAATATGTATCTAGCGGAAACACGCTAATTACAGCTCCGCTATTATCATCATGTTCATTACAAAATCCCAATAAAGTCTCCTGTGACTTTTTCGCACGTGATTGAATATTTTCAATACTTGTAAGCTCCCAAGGGGGAATCTTCGAATAGACAGACAATCCCTCGTCGTAGCACGCCGTTGCAATATCTTCGCACTCGGGAAGTTCCGTAAAGAATCTTTCTAGAGCTTGACCCTAAGTATCAAAATGAAGTTCTGAGAAGTTACCACACAAAATGTTCATTCATCTTTACAATACATCGTTTTCTTCAACTATAAGCTTACCACTGCCTTCTGATCGTACCTGTACACCAAAACGAAAACACGGGCATAAGAAACCTACCACCGTTGAACATCAATCCATCCGAAACAAAATAGGCGTACTTACTCACCAATACTCAGCTTCGGCCGTATCAAAGGTTCGAAAGCCAGCTTGCAACGCCGTATATACCACGGATGCACATTGAGTGCCCAATGCTGCAGTTCCAAATCCTACGGGGGAAGCGTTGCTGATTAAACTCATATTGTTTTACAAATATGTTACTGTAGTATTTATATATAAGAATATCAATATATGAAATGTAGAGAAGAATAGAGCATGGATCAACACTCAGATACAGTAAGAGAAAGTAAAAAGTCTCGACTGTGTACGATACAGAATTGATCTGTGTGATGTAATGAGTCCTATTGTCTCTCGTTTTCTCGTATCTTT
>Ga0209092_10004446_pt1 | contig 11716 bp, 2 predicted proteins | sample FraStrMetagenome_FD_187446 | JGI IMG/M metagenome (GOLD analysis project Ga0209092, IMG submission 187446) | Marine eukaryotic phytoplankton communities from Arctic Ocean - Fram Strait ARC3M Metagenome (SPAdes) (version 2) | ecosystem: Environmental > Aquatic > Marine > Oceanic | place: Fram... | reverse complement strand
TTACCTTAACAATACCTTATGCAAGCTGCAGATTATATTTTGGAAGTTTGATGAGAATACCGTTCGCTATATAATATAATCGGCATAAGCCTTTTACTACCATCCATATAGGGAATACATACCAAGTACATTCTTTTTGATTTTTTCAACTTCATTTTGGTCTCTCAAGTTTACTTACATACCGAATGTTGCGAAAAAAAAAATACGTAATTTGGTGAACAGCCCCTCTCCATGGGAATTTGCCGTCTTTTTCAATTTTTGAAGCTTCTCGATCGATTCAATTCACATTCAAAACACCGTTGTAATCAGCTATCTTAGGAGCTTCATCGGACCTTGTTTCCTAATTTTTGACCTTGTTAGCGACTTTTTAGAGAGGTTTTTCCTATCTGAGCCTCTACAACCCCAAGACTTACGCAATTTCGATTTGAAGAGCGTTATCTCGGCCTATTCCTACATTTCTGGGTTCTATCTATATCAGGAAGAGTTAAGCTACCGTTAGAGCTTTTCAGTTCATTCGTGTGTCTCCTGGTTCATTTAGAACTGAGTCGGATTTCCCACAAGACCGCCATCGCCGGTGTCCATAATCTTCCTCAAGACTCGGGACCCACCTTCTCCTCCTAGATTTTTATCCAATTTGAATTTTGGATTTATCTAATTATTTTTCTTCCAACATACAGAGACTCCTAAATAGTTTTCATTCAACGTGGCTATTTCTCCCAGAAGCAATATTATCTACGCACCAAATTTTAGTTTGAATTTGAGTAACATCGATTGGTTACGACAACGTCATCCATTTTAGGTTATTTAGGAATAAGGCTCTATCAGACTACACGTTCTGCTTTTAGTTTATGTGGTTACAGAAAGAACTTCTAGCATTACAGGTTAATAATTTAAGTACCAGGCAGCAACTGGATTTGCTTCAAGAGAACGCGTACGTACGGTGCAATCTCAATAGTTTACTCAACTCAGGCACCGCAGCGAGTCTGGCTACTAAGGAGGAAATATCGAAAAAGGAAATCTCTTTCAAATACGTAAACGAAGCAAATATTGCGTGGAACAATATTCTTTCTTATTTTCGTTTAGCATTCCCAGTAGTGTGGAAAGCCATTTGTGACAGTAATATACTTCCCGGAAACACGACCGATCTCGTTTTTTCTATTCAACTTCAAGACATCAACATAGGGGTTCAATCGTGCAAGAAAGTACTGGAAGTTTTTAAAACTTTAGTTTACGGAGGATCTTTGCGCTCACATTTTTCTCAAAATCTCTGTATCCAACGATTATATTTAAATTTGCTCCAATCTTGTCAGTCTTCAGACATATCGGGGAAGGATAATATATCGGGTCAATTTCGTATTAACTTTCTTCAGAATTAGATAGAGAAACTAGTTCATAAGTTTCCTCTCTCATCATTTTCTATCAATAATACATCCTTTTCATCCCCGAAGAATCTCTCTAGAAAGAAGTCGGCTTTAGTATCAGAATCTAAATTTCTTGTCTCAGAAATTCCTAAGACGAAACCTTGCTCTATTTTTGCTCAAGACGATTCAAGATCTATTCATTCTTCTCAGACTCTAAATACAACTTTTTCTTCCTACCTCAAAAAACCACACATTCAATCTACAAAATTCGTTGGTATCAAAATTAAATTTGACTCTGACAGTTCAATTGATAGTGGTGGCACGGAGAACTCGGATAATTTGGTCTGGGAACCTGTTTTCAAAAAGAGAAATACTTCTGAATCTTGAATTAGACCCAAGCATTAATTTCTTATTTTCGTTATCATGGCTCTTCTAGCTCCTGATCATAATGATGGCGAAAAGAGAAATTTCTATGAGGAACTTTTCTCTCCCGACACGGATTCTACCTGCTCATCACCAACGTTATCTTCCATGGAACCGTCAGTTGGCAAATCATCCAAACATTCATTTTCGGGTATGAACATGCTTCGGGAATTGGATGAAGGCAGCATCAATTTGAGCAAGCGAGATAACTCATACGAGGTATCATCGGAAACATCTTCCATCCTCTCGGGTTCCGATATGGATATTAGCTCGGACGATTCTTGTTCTTCTAACTCCGCTTCTACCGCTTCGGGATTCTCGGATTCTATTCAAGATGATAATACATCAATGGAAAAGGAGACTTGTTTTTCGGAGAGCTCCGAGGAGGATCAATGTTCTCCGGATCCAGTCGTAACTTTCCTGGACGAAGAGGAAATTGCTACATTGCTTGGGGAAAATATGGAGCTACCAAAGGCAGAACCTCGGGAAGTCATGGAAAAAAACAATGTCGATATTATAGCTTCATTTAATGTTCGCAATAAGTTCGAGCATACGAGAGCGGCAGAACTCTTGATTAAGGAAGGATTAACCTTTCTCGCGATCCAGGAACCTTATGCCAGCTCTCACAAAGCAGCAGAGTCCTGGAAAGCATTCCAAAAAATAGAATTGGAATCTGCTAGAATATCTTGTTTCGAGACCCCATACCAGATGATACTCTTTGATTCATGGAAATGGGGAGGCAAGATCATATCCCAGTTTCAGAGTTTCCAGTATGGGAGAGTTGCATCTATTGCTTTCAACGTGGGCAAGAATACTCAGATTGGTATAATCTCTATATATGCCTCTACCAAAAAGGTAGTAAGTGATGACTCCTCTGAGGAAACAACCCATCCATCTATGCGGATTACAGCAAGGTTGGTACAAAAAATTTTGAAAAAATGGAAGAATCTCCATCCCGATATGGCTACAATTATTCTCGGAGACTTCCAAGAAACTATTAGCAGTTTAGATAGGGATAATTTGGGTCCGTTTCGTCAGGATCCGTCTAAGGATGGAGTTTTAGCCAGCTTAGAAGAAACTCATGATTCAATTGTACGGAAAATGAATCCAGATAAATCGTATGTGACGCGCTTCGGGGAAAAGGGAGCAAGAGGAATTGATCACATCTTCTTTCCCTCAGATCAAAAATTCCAAAAGCTTTTAGTCAAGGCCAAGATAGAACGCAATATGGGGGCGAACTATTTCCCGTCGGATCACTCTTTATTGACCTGCTCAATCTCCAGATGCGGTCAAAATAATAATTGTGGTGGACTTGACAAAACAAAATTTGACTACAGGAAAATTTTTTCAATCAAACTTCAACAAAATGGATTACTAGGCCAAAATATAGATTTCGATTACTCCCAATTTAAGAGTTGCAAGAAGTTTGAGGAGCAATTATCTCTATTTCAGGATATACAGCAATTGACAGGTGATAATTCTGGTAGGACTAGATCTCTTCTTCCGGATATTGAAGAAAGAGTCAAGCTACTTTATAAAAATCTTTGGAAGAATGGAATTAGTCAGGAATCTGATGGTCCGTCAAATAAATTAGTGGAGATCTCCGACGATCAGGCGACAGAATTGTCTTTCATTCTAAACTCATTTAATAGGGCGATCAAAACAATTATGGTGGACTTGGAATTATTTGATTCCACTAGCAAAAATGATTCAGCAGGAAAAACCAGGGGAAATTTATTCAGAAGAAAAGGCTTCAAACTTTTTAATAATCTCCCTGTACCCACAAAACTGCGTCATGTTAAGAATGAAGTCGAAGCAAAGTTAACGCAGGTGCAGAAAAATTTGTATTGGCTGAAGGAATTTAGGATTCGCAATTTATACGAATCAGAATTAACGTTGGCTTTGAGTCAGGATGATTTCTGGAATCAATGGGACTTTATTTTAAATTCTGATACTTTGACAAGGAAAGCTAAACTAGCAACGGAAGCTTATGAGAATGAGGAAATGGAAAGAACGCTCCATATCTCTGCCATCCAGCATGAAGGCAATAAGTCTAAGGTTAAGAATAAAAGAAAATTCAGCGATGCGGAAGATAAACCTACCAATGGTAACGTTTTGCCTAGTGTACCGGATAATGTCACGAGACTTTTAAACTTTTGGTTGGCTAATTCAGGGTGTAGGCAAGGATTTAATACCGACTCACCTAACGAAACATCTCCTGCATTTTTGGTTCAGAAAATTAATGACTGGAAACAGGATTCCGATGGTGTAGTCCCTGATGACATAGACTTATCCTTGCCCCATGTTGCAAAGTGGATGTTTGAAAAATTGGAAGGAGCGCAAATACAATTAAGGAAACTCAGTGTTCAAGTCACAAAACTTCAGGCTTTTTATAGACGATCAACACTTGACTATTTTTTAGATAGCAGCAACATTGCAAGCTTTACAAGGAAAGTTGCACCAAAAGGAAGACAAGCTCCAGCGGCTCATACCACCATTTGGGATAATTCCACTCAGGATTTTCGCCCGTGCATCGATGAAGTCGAGGAACTTCAGGCAACGAGTGCTTTCCATGGGCACTGGATGGCGAACTCGGCAGCAACCGAGATATGTGCCTTCGCAACAATAAAAAAGATAGGGAGATTGGGGAATAGAGGAGTTCGTCTTCATCCCAGACGTATTGTGAAGAATGAGGATATAGCATCACTAATACACAATGGAGCAACTCTACCTCGTAAGATCAAAAAAGCATTTATAAGAGCTCATGGACCTCACACAGCCAGGCTTTTTGAAGAACCAAAAGAAGATAATCCGGAATTTTTCTACCCTTTTTACTTGACTGATGATAGAGGTCGAATGCAGAATGAGGATGAGTTAGAGAAAGGATTGTGGCGAGCGATTTCGTCAACTCCAACAAAAGCGAGATATGAAGGGTTCCAGCTTGCAGTGATAGGGAGGTTTGGAAAAAGATGGAGGAATCTTTTGTTACAATTAGTGAAGCTTATTCTTTTGATGAGATATATACCCAGTGGCTTGAAAAAGATGGCAAGGTTTCCAATCCCCAAGCCGGGAAAACATAATGAGTATCGTCCGATCTCATTATGTCATGATCTTTATTGTTTCATTATGGGGGTCATAACAACTCATTCTTCAGCCGCAATCGAACGTGCAGGTATTCTCCATGAAGGGTTATCCGCCTACCAAAAAGGGAAAGGCTGTGCCAACCTTGTAACGACGGAATTGAGCTTCCGTGAGGACTGCTTAGAGGGACACGTACCTTCAGTCCAGATTGATGAGGACGAGGAGAAGTTTTTTGACCGGATACCGGTCGAAATACTTCTCGCAGCTATGCGAGTCAATGGCTTCCCCAATCAGGGGTACATCGAAATTAAAGCCAGCGCCATGGAGGCAAAAACGGTCGAGATTATAACCTCCAAAGGAATAACCTATGCAAGATTCATTTGCGGTTTAGAGCAGGGGAATCCTGATAGCCCAACTATCAGCAACCTTGTCATCAAATTTAAACATGATGTATGGGCATCCATCTCAGACGAAATCAGACAAATATTGAAGAGAAATAATCAACATAATCATGAGGAATACAAATTCCATTCAATTGATAGTCTAGATGGTCAATTATTTTTATGCAAAATAGGGTATAGTGATGACAACAGTAAATTTATTTCTGTTACAAATGAAGGGGATCTTCTATTGTTAGTTAAATACTTCACCCAATTGTCAGGAGACATCAGTATGGTGACCAAAATAGGGAGGAAGTCGTCGAAATGTGAGATTCAATTTTACAACATTTCAGCGACATTGGCTATCAAGATGGAAAAAGTATGGAGTGTAGCGTGGAGTTTCGTGGACGATTCACCGATACAAGAACAAATTCCATTCAAAATACATCTAAAGGAGACTGAACTAATGGAATTCTACAGACTCACGGATTTTTTTAACCTAGAAGAAGAAGAGCAATTTAAATGGAATAAAATCATAAATTCGGAAGCTCACAGGCACCTTGGTTTGTCTAGTACTCTCGGGGCGGATACTACAACAGCCTGGAAAAATAATTTGGAAAAGATGCAAGAAAAGATAGCAATGTTAAATATTCATCGGATGCATTTAAAGGCTCAGCGCAAATGCTTTAATATGCTTGTAGGAACAATACCGACCTTTGTTCCGATACAAACTAACTTTCCGAGCATTGAACTACTCAAGTTCGATCAACATGTTGCCAAAATCTGTATGAAATCTAATGGTTTGTCCAAATCGGACACAAAAATAAGAATGTTTTTGCCTGAAAAATTTGGTGGTCTGGGTCTTATTTCTACTTTAGAGTTGGATGTAATTGCAGTTGCACGTGAATTCGAGATTATCAGCAACAATATTACTTTAGATTCAAGATCTTTTCGCACTAGAATAGGTGCACTTACCAACTATCCCATCCACTCAATTTTTCATCACAAAAATCATGCCAGAGAAGCGATCGCTAAATTGGCTGGCTATGGCATCTATATTCGAAAAACTGAGGACAAAGTCATAAATGAGGTCATGGCAAAATTGAGTACTCACTATAAGTCCTACAAAGCATTCAATCATCAGGAATATAAGGATAACTGTACAATGGGCATAGGACTTGGCAAAGAGAAGAATAGACAACTTATGATTGGGGGTCCAATATATTCCATACTTCAAAAACTCGAAAAGAATAAATGGAAATATTCTGAATCGTTATCCAATATTGCTCAATCTCACAATATCTCACTTAAGAGCATGATTAAGATTCATTCCGGCATTACTGCCAATAGGGAAACCTCAACATGTGTTAATAGATTTTTTGATCACTGGGAATGGAAGAATACTCCACTACAAGGAGATATCAATATTTCGAAGGATCATAAGGATTGGGTGTTACAACAACAGGGACACTCCATGCAATTCCTTGAAATGTTGAACGATCCGCATCCTGCAACAAATAATCAAATCAACCAATGTTATGCAGGACCTCTATCATGGGGCAAATATGTCCATCTTTGCGCATTATCGAACACCCTCATTTTCAATAAATACTCCTGGGAGGGACGGTTCTTAGAACTGGTCATGTCCTCAAATAGCCCGATCTTGGTAGCAACCGACGGCGCTCATTTACCTTCTACCGCTTCATCAGGGATTAATTATACTGTAACAACATCAAGTTTTGTACTCTGTTTAGCAGACATAAAGGAAAAAGAATCAATGGAGTCAGGGGAGTGGATGGATCGCCCGGTGATCCCAATCTTGAGTAGGGTATCCAAACTTCCTGAAAAATTTGGCACATCCAAAACCGATATAGCACATGGAGAATTTGGGGCGTTTTTACTTGCGGAGTTGGCCTTATCTCATCTCCCTCGGATCACATTGACGGACAGCAAAGCTATCAGAGAACAGGTTATCAAAATTCGTAATCTAAAAAATATGATAAATGATAGGACTTACATCCGAACAATTGCAGGTGGGGTAGGAAAATTCATGAGTGGAATATTACGGAACCTGCTTCTTCACCCAAAATTACAATTGGATCTTAACAAACTTGATCCAGCCATGAAGATAATCTATGATACCTTGCTCGCTAGAAATCAGAGATTCATCAAAATTGCAAAATCATGGATTTCTCCCACTCCATTCGATAAGCAGGAGGGACTTCTAGGGTGGGAGGGACAATATTTCGATGATCATGCAACTAATCCTATAATGAAAATCAATTCCCATCAGCTTGATGAATCCGGAACAACGATCAACGCAACACCTAGGTATAAAAAACTGATTCCCAATCTAGCAGTTTTGAATGCCAATCACCACGCCGATAAGAGTGCAGACTTTGCAAAATTATTTCCACATTCAGATTTTACTCTCGACAGGCCTCCAAGTTACCTTCGTTTCTTTCTTGTATGTGGGGGGCAGAATATCGATAGGAATATAAGCGAATTTTGTCATGATCAGTTTTCGCAACTAAAAATACGTAAGCTGAAATCGAAGAAAACTCAGGGCCTCCTATGGAGAATACTTCCTCTTACGTCAACATCATGGGAAACTTTATTATTGTACAAGGGCTGGTTAAGGTCACTTCTGGGACTTAGCAGCACACATACAAGGAAAACTTATAAATCGGAGGTTTATCGAGAGTGTTGTAAAGCCAAATTGCTAGAAGATGTCACAGACGAAAGGAGAATAGATGAAATCTGCAACTCGAAACCAACTCAAACACTCAAAATCATAGGCAATTGCCTGTGGTGCAATAAAATTTCAAACAATCCACAAAAGGGAAACCGGAATCACGCCCTTTTATTCTGTAGTAATCCGAAGATCACTTACTTCAGGAAGCGCATATTAAATTTGACAGAGGCAAAGTTAAAATTATTCTTTATAGATTTAGGCAAGGCTTCCAGTTTGACGAATGTGGATAAATGTATTGCAGATATTGAAACGATGTTTTTGGATATGCAAAGCAAGCAGATAGGAAGGCTCAACAAACTACCGTCGAAATTAAATCATAGATATCTAACAATATCAGATATTCTGAACAGAGAAGGATTGGAAAATGTTAGGACAGCCACAGAGTCTTCACATTTTCACTTTTTCAGCGAAATTTTAGGATTGTTGCCATCAGCAACCGGAGTAGAAATCAAGGACGATGAAATAGGATTGGTTGACAGCACCTGGCTCGGTTTAATACCTGCCCCGTTAGAAAACATCATCCACTCATATTGTAATAACATTAAACACTTCATTACACATGCGGAGACAGCCATGATTCAAACCACGATTCTGACGCAATCATGGAATGAGATTAAAAATCTTATAATGGGCAAGGCCATAGGCATTCATAGGATTATAGGGTCGACTGGAAAAGAGTTAGAACGAGAATGGAGGGAGAAATATAAGATAGATATTAATTCAGTTGGAAGAATCAAGAAAGAATCGGATCCTGAACAATTCATTTCATTGAGTCCTACCGCAATAAAAGGAATGAAACGGAAATCCACGGGTCCGGATTCCGATAATAGGAAAGATATCAAAAGAAGAAAGCAAGATGACATTAACCTGAAACCCTGCACAGGCATTACCTGTTCCCAAAAATATAAATCGTGGTACCCCAATAATAACTTTTCACCAAATCGAATTAGAACATCAATCACACAATGCCAGAGATGCAGTAGGTTTATGACGGCACTCAAACAATGCCAAATCATCTTCAACACCATTGACATGCACCCTCATTCAAACTCGATTCAACCATTGATATCCTTTGCGAAAACAAATCATAATAGAATGCAAAATCAATATCACCCTTTCTTCGATATCCTTAATAAGTACTTACCATCTTCATCGAAAATCCCGGTGGTAAAGAATAAGAGGGTTGGTGATAGATTCAAGTTGATAGGACAAATATCGTGCACATCTATTCGAAAATCTACAAATCATTTTACACTCGTAAACGAAACTTCACTTCAAAGGATACCATCAATTTTAGATAAGGTTATATCTTGCAAGAAATCAGATTTCAACCTCGATAAGGAGGCGGAAGTTAAAATCCAACTTCTCAGTAGCGACAACTGCTCAAATTCTTCTTGCAATGATAAAAACTTAACATCGATACCTACCTCGAAAGAAACAAACCCACCATCCTCATCTATTTTGAAACAATCACCCAAAACGATAGCGGCACGACCATCAATGATTAAAGTGACAGGCATCTCCACAAAAGTAGTTCCTTCAGTAAGGGCAAAAGCGACGACGAAAGTAGTAAATATTATTTCCAACAATCATCATGAATATAGAGGCAATTCAAAGAATTTAAAAGTGACGGTACAGAATGCATCAAAGTTAGCGTCTATGAACAAATTGAAGGATTTTGCAGCTGCAGTCATTCGCCCAAATAGATGTCTTCCTGGAATAAATATGACCAGGGCAATAGAGATTCTGAGATCATACAAAACCCCAAATATGTTCTTTGCATCTGCAGAATCGGAGACTTCAATCTCAGAATGGAGAAATAATCAAGGATGGAAATTCTTTGCCAGGATTTTCGCTTCACGTGAATTATTAGATAATAAGGTCAATGGAATATATTTAATTCCATTGTTTTCAGGTGATAATTCTTCAGGTCATTGGCACCTATGTGTGGTTCACAAAATTAGTCAACGAAATACTAAGGCGTGGTGCATCGATTCACTCGGTACGGGAAGGGTAGAAAGTCATATTGCGCGCAAAATTGAAAATGCATTTGTACCAGGTCGAGGACGATTTCGATGGATACCCTGCACCTGCAAGCGCCAGGAGGAACTAGAGTGTGGACCAAGAACCATATTGGCTATGTGGATGATACAACAAAGGATATCCAATAACGTACCTGTAGACGATTGCATTCGAGAGAGCACTCTGACACATGAACCATCTAATGCATTTACTCCGACTATAATACGGGAGAAAATAGCAAGGCTACTCAACACTTTCGATAGTTCCATGGCAACAACACCGATCCGTTTAAGACACAGGACTCCACGATATCGCGCACCAACTAATAATGAAGCAAGCAGAAATCCGATACAACTGGAATAGGAATCGTATCATATAGGGAGGAGTAGAGAGTTTGGAACCATAGCGCTGATATTGTTAAAATCGTACGTTCGGCCAGAATGGAAGTGGAATATCACTAATTGTTTGCTTATTTGTTATAATTCGGTTGGGATGATAAAAATTGAAACCAGGGATAGTGCTACGTGGAATTCAAAAATGGTAAGTAGGCGGGGGAAACCTATCAATGGGAAATATGGAGTGGCTACGGAGCCATGCACCAAACGGTCCAGTTTTCTTAGGAAAATAAAGGTAGGAATCCCATATGACGTGAAAATCGGGGATCCGTCTCAGAGCGAAGCCTAGTATAACACGATAAATATTACATAACTTAACTTAACATACCAAGTTCATTTCTAAATCATCTATATCTGGTAATATTTACATTTAAATGTCCTATATAATCAAATTATATACGACCAAAATCCCACCCGTATCTCCTATGAAGAAGGTTAATGTCTCCTAAAATGAAAAACTGGAACTTGATGCGAAAAGTTTAGCTGAAATGTCAACTCGAAATTATACACACGGCTCAATTGAAAAAGAATCAAGAATTGTGAATGCCGATATTTTTCCAGCCCTTCCCAATGCAAGATTCTTCCAGGATTGAATATCTTATAGACTGAGATATGCAATTTACTTAAAAGTGTTCATACTGACGCTCTATCAAAGTGCAGAAGATATTTTGGAAGTTTGGCTTACTATTTACAAAATCCGCAGGAACACCTATTTGAAAATATCATTGTCATTGTTAAACAGATTTTCAAATTGTTCTTCAACAACAAAATTAGACAATAGATTGGCCTTTCAATTTATTGTTGTCCTGATAGTACAGACTCTTGTCTCATGAATCGAATATAGACAACTGACTTATCTAGAAATAAATACATGTAAGCTAATTTCATCTATAGATCAAGAGTTGAAAGACTTCTCATCATGTAATTCATCCACATGAATTAACCTGTCTTATTTAAATGTTTGCATGAAAATGAAGAAAATAAACTTCAATAGACTTTGAATTTGTGTATAGGGTGTCTAAAAAAATGAATTAACGATATCCTGTGATAGGAGGTATGTAGTCATTTATACTGGGAGTAGTTGGCAAATGCAATTCCAAGCTTTCGGAAAGGAATAGCAACGTTTGTTCTTCCTTCCAATAGCAATACTTGTTCCTTTCTTGGGATCCAATACCTATAGGCGTTTCCTTTCATTATCTATTTGAATTTCCTACTTTCGCATTGGATTGTTGTGATATCTTTCCATCCTTCCTAGACTATTTGGGATTGTCTATCACAATGTGTGACCATCCTGATTTG
>Ga0209092_10004444_pt1 | contig 11718 bp, 11 predicted proteins | sample FraStrMetagenome_FD_187446 | JGI IMG/M metagenome (GOLD analysis project Ga0209092, IMG submission 187446) | Marine eukaryotic phytoplankton communities from Arctic Ocean - Fram Strait ARC3M Metagenome (SPAdes) (version 2) | ecosystem: Environmental > Aquatic > Marine > Oceanic | place: Fram... | reverse complement strand
ACTCCCCTCGTTAATTCTCCTGCACTCTCCTTCTTTATTTTCCTCCGTCATTGCTCGTTGCTTTGTAAAATGAGCGTAATACTTTTTTGGCAGTTGGTTGGCAGTAAGATAACTATTTTAGTGATGACAGTTAGTTGATAGTTAGTTGCAGTTAGTTAGTTAAATAACTATTTGGGAGATAGTTAACACCTCTACATATGAGTATGAATATGAATATGAATATGGATTCACGTTCACGTTCATTTTTTTCATCCAATCAGAATGGCTTATTTTTCGGAAAAAGCTAATTTAAAAAAAATGAACGTGAACGTGAATCCTTATTCATATTCATATTTCGCAAATTGGCAACCCCTGATACAGGGCTTTATCAGAGAGAGAGAGTTATCACTATGTATTGTTCAACAAAAATGCAAACGCCTAATGTAAAGTAACAACACATTTGCATTCGTTTTTATGTGAATGTGACTATCTAGATACGGAGTCATACAAGTAGGAATAAAGAATTTGGGATTGATAGAATCGACACACCAACGTCTCTCTTGAGAGAAAGGGTAAGGACTGTTGTACTCGTCGCTGTCTAGAGTGAGTTCCTAATAACTTGGATATTTCTTGTATGAATCAAGTATTCTTTAGAGAAAGAGAGAGACGACGACGAAAACGACGACCTACCGGTAGTGCATGATTTCTGATTTCAGGATTATTTTGAAATTTCAAAAAACAGAGGTACTATAGAATGACATTCGAACATCTTTTGTATTCAGTGTGCAGCATTTCTATAGCAGGTTAACAAGGACTTTAGCATAATATTGACCAAGGAGTTTTTAGACTGGCATGAAATTTTCTACGTTAATTGATGTGTATAACTCTTCGTCGAAAGGAGATCGAGCTGCAACGCTCAGAGGTTTGAAAGTTCTTAAACGAGAAATAAGTCAATGTTGTGTGGAAGAGGTAAGCTATCTTCAAAATATTTCTCTTCTTTGAACTTTATGTAAACTTATAGAATGTCTACTCTCAAATTTCATGAAGACATGGAGTTGTACGCTTGAATCAATGTTTTCTCCTGTTTATGAGAAAGATCAATCTGCTGCTTCGTTACTGCTTTCCGTCGGATCAGGTGATAATACGGAGAGCTGCCGTGAAAATGCAATGCTTATTCTTTGTGATTGTGTGGAGGATTTGGTTGAGGCCCGACCATCACATGTTTCTATTGAGCGTCTTAGTGATTTAATGAAGGTTTTAGGTAGTTTCGTGGATCATTTTCAATCACGATTGTCTCTTGTGAATGAGAGTTTCGACACGATGGATTGTCTATATTCGAGAAGCTCTCATTTCAATGAAGAATCAGAAGATATCCGCTATATGTTTGTCCAACTAGCGATACTCTTATTTGACTTATTGTTTCATTGTTCTCATCACAATGATGAGTTAGAGCCAAATAAATTATCCGGGGATATGAAACTTTTACCAATGTCAACTTTATGCCGGACAATATCCCTACTATTGTTCCGTGATCCAAACCCTGAAATCAAACGCGAATGTTGTGATTTAATAAAATTAATTTGTGAAATTTCGCCAACTTCTATTCGATTGAATGCTGAGATGATATTGCGACCGTTGGTATTTTATGACTTTTACCCAACTGGTGAAGCGTCACCGCATACCAAGTTAACACTTCTCAATCATAGACATTCAAAGTTAAGAGTATTGTCTCTTGAAAGTGCTTTCTCTATTTTATGTTGCTATATGGATAATCTCGTCGAACTGACCATTGAAGGCGGTGAAGGCAGTTCTGGTTTCATCGACATGGTCGAGAAACAAATCTTACCCAGTTGTGAAGAATGTATATTCGATCGAGTAGCGAGCGTGCGTAAATCTCTCATATCTAATTCTGGTGATTTCATCCTAAAATATTCGAAGCGCACTGAACTTGATTCGTCTAATCTTGGGAATTGCGTAAATGTTACATTCCTGGCAAAGTTACTGTACATTTTGTTGATGGGTCTTTGCGATGATGTTCAAGATATACGAAATGAATCTGAGCAACAGTTGGCAAAGCTTTCGCAGCTTTTGTGCAATACGCAAAAATTCGAAATGCTATTTGTTCTCTCATTTCATGCGTTATGTCCGATTATTATTTCTACTTCAACGAGTTGGGTTACACAACGACGAGAAAAGTCTCTACAAAGTCTTGCTCAGTTAATGGAATATACTTTAAATCAAAAATTGAATGAAGATCAAAAGAAAAATGTTTCTGAATCGGTCGAATACGTTGTTCCGGCACTGGTTGTCGCTTGCGTTGAAGATGATGAGGGTTCTCTTTGCGAGGCAGCATTCCAGTGCGCAAACAGGCTTTCTTTATCTGATTGCGTTGCGATGCAATCAGTTGCAGTACTTCGTCTACAACTTTCCAACTCAAGTTGCAATCGTATTAGTTCAATTCTTCTAGTTCTTAATGGTATCATTACGGGCATTTCTTCGCGCCTTCACGACAATTATGGCGAACTACTTGAAGAAGTTTCAAACTTGATGTCCACTGATCATGTGATGAACTTGTTTCAACAAAAAGATGTTATGGAAACTTTATCCGCCTGCAGCAATTCGCTTGTAAGCGCTTTACCAGATGAGTTTTCGATTGATGGTGTTGATAATCTTCAAATATATGACAAAATAATTTTGAATATTTTGAGATGCCAACTTCAACTACTAAGTTGTCCCATAGCATTTGGCGTTCATTTCGACACAATGGAATCTATCAAATTGCTTTCAAGAAAGTCAAATCTAAAGAGCAAGAATGACGGAGAGTTGGATATACTTTCTATTCACTTTGGAAATATGTTAAAGCTGTTCTGTGATAATGATGTATGGGCAGAGGAATGTGCTGACTTACTAGCATTCGATGCTCTTGTCCGATATAGTTCACCCGATGTTACATGCCGATATCTTGAAAACGTTATCCAAGTGATGGAGCGTCATTTATCACAAGGACTAAACGATGATGTATCTTACAAGGTTCAGATGAAGATGTTAGGCTTCTTACAAGCGTTTCTTTCGTTGTGCACTTCACAAAAGTCACTCGAAAAATTTTCTTCTAATATTGTCATTGATCTGCTTTATCCAAGCTTGGTATGGCAGGCGGGGAGTGTGTCCTCTGGTTTGCGCAAAATGTCTCTCGCTTGTCTACATTGTCTTCTTGCGAAGGTTAGTGCTGGCGATTGTTTGTTCGACGCAGCCCCGAAGCTATTTACGTCGTTACGATCAAACTTGGATGACTGCGATGACTCAACAAGGCATTTAGCATGCTCATGTATGTCCTTCCTCTTCACATTGTTGCATGGTGTTTTAAATGATGAAGTAGTGCGGCAAATTTATCCAAATTTGATCAAACTTCTCGACGACAATAATGATAATATTCGTCTTGTTGCGTGCACTTCCATTTCATCACTTGTTGTTTCTGTTGGAAAATCTGATTTAGAGGGAACTCCGATAGAAGTTATTATCGAAGAATTTCTCGTACACATGGATGATCCAAATCCATTGATCCAGAAAGCGGTTTTCGCAGCTCTTTCACAAATAACGCATCATTTTCCAAAGCAGATATTGAAGCAGACGAAAAAGGTCAGGTCTTCTCATCGATCGAACAACTTTTGCGACGATCTCATAAAAATTGCTGAAAAAGTTTCAGATTAATGATTCCAAGTGTTCAGCAACTCTAAGTATACGGCAACGCGACCGTGTAAAATACACTCCTCGATAAAAGTCATATATAATCCATAACGTAGTTTACAACATGCAGATGTGAAAGAGTATGCAAGGAACCACGACTTATTATGTTGATGATTCCTTTTACCCTAACTTTTAAGAAACTTTATTTTACTGTCAAAAATCATCATCTCGAATATATTCCATTCATCCCTTGAAAATGTTCTTCCTCTGGATAGTTATAATCTTAAATTAGGGCAAATGTTCTTATTCTTCGCCGCGCACCCCACTAGGGAGTGGTACAGGGTGCACCTGTTGGTGATACATTTCAAATTGGATTGTATTACAAGTTTCAATTATCGAGATGTATGCAATTAAAAGAACAATTATGAGAAATCTTTTGTTCAACAACCATCTCAAATCGTAACTTACCCATCTATTGCAAATGAACTTAGTCCCGTTTGTAACCAATCCAGCGTGACGTAGCTTTTCGTCGGCAGTCAAAAAGCCTTTTGCATTGTAATCGATTCCGCCTGGTATTTCAATAGTATTAAACCAAAAAGTCGCACTACCCTTCTTTGGTATTGCCTTAAAATTAAACTCGGGAAAAAACGTTTCTCCACCTTCAAACCCATCATTCAAATACATCAAACATGTCGCAACTCTACCTCCAACTTCCAAGTCATTAAATTCGTCTAAGTGATCGAGATGAATGTCAAATTGCTGCCCAGCCTCATATCGTACCACCTGTAAATTTTCTTGATGATCAGGTGGTAAACAAGTTAACTTCGAGACTTTTGTAGCTATATGCCTCAATTCGTTCACTGGACTTTTGTGCCCAGAACTATTCAATTCTTCATCGTCTTCTCGTAGCCAGGCTTGAGTGGACGTGCGCATGTTTTCCTCGTTTTGCTCACTGCCTACCGTAGATCTATTCAAAGACTTTAGTTCGGCAGCTTTAACAATTTCATCGCATACTTTTTCATCTATGAAGTCGTGAATGTACATCAATGGAGGATCTACAGAAACCACTTCAATGTCCTCTCGTCTTGAATTATCACCATCAAGCACGTTACACACTAAAAAGTCAACAATATCCTTTTCTGTATGGCCACCAGAACCCCAAAAAGAAGACGTATGATAAACTGGGTTATTATCTTCTTTTTCTATTGTCGATAACGAATCAGGCTCGGCAGGTGAAGTCCTTTCCAGCAAGATAAGCCTACCACCGCTCGAATCCACCTCGAACCGAACAGAAGAGATACCATTACGAAGGAATGCTTCTACTGTTATCGATACGATCATTCCAGATAATTGAACGCACAAAATGAACCAAAATGCTTCCATCCGTCTCCGGAACGTTTGAATATTTTTCGTCATCATCGACGTTTAAATTACGAGACGATGCTTGCTTCAACAGTTATTTTTTAAAGTAAATATGACAGCTTGAATACCTTACTCCTTCTCTGACTGATGCCTTTGAATTGGCAAGCAAAGAAGCTAGATAGTTATCTACTATATCGGTAGAGTTGTAATATGGATCAACATTGTCACATCATAGTGAACAAAAATCATATGTGTGTACGTTGGTACTTTGTACATACGATGTACGTACGATTTTGGAAATTCATGTTGGTAAAGTTGGTACGAAATATAAGCAAATAATCACTACTAAAAGTTCGCATTTTTTGCGAACTTTGAACTGTTTTGAAGATTTTTCGATTTTTTCTTTCCGCCTATTCCAACAATCCACAATACACATGCCCTATTGGAGCATACCTAAAACTATTACAATTTTAAAGTATACCGTATCCGATGCGAACCTATGATTTATCCTGCCCCGATGCGTGCCAATGGTACCAAAACGCATGTACCAAGTGCTTCCTCCTCGTCCGACTTTCTGAATGCTGATCGCGGTGATCTATTGATTCGCGGCTTTTGGGAGGGATTTACTGATACCATTACTGACGTTCGTGTGACGAATCTTGACAGCAAGTCTTATAAGAACTTGCCACTTAAGAAGGCTCTGGAATGACAAGAGAAGGAGAAGAATATTAAGGTAAAAGTGGTGCGCAGTAGAAAGTAAAGTACGTGTAAAGTGACAAAGTGCTGCAAACAAAACACACGTGAACACGACTGAACACACGAAGACACAAATGACAACGCGGACGAACGCTAACGGACACGCGAAGGGACGACGACACAAGTGGCACAACCAAGCAGTCGTGACGGACGAACGGACGAACAGACAAACACCAATCGTCAGCCAAATCAAAAATCGTATCGGAATGCACGTGGGTTGATGTCGCCACTATGCGCAAGTCGGTAGTAGTCCACGACTCTTAATCTAATAAAATGTTGAGTGATATATGATGTATATGATAATAATGGTGGCGATGTAATGTAGTTGGTTGTTTTATTTATTTTATTTTATTGTGGTTTTGTAGTTTTGATGTATTGTGAATTGTGTGAAAAAAAGAGGTGAGGATGTGTGTGTGAATAAAATTAGTAAAGGGTAACTAGGTACACTTCGTATCATCCGAACATTGCACGTGCAGGAATATTCTAATCTCACATGTACCCTTATAACACATATAAGAGTATTATATGAATCTTTATTAATACTGAAACACACTTATCATACAAAAACACACATGGTGCATACAATAAAATACTTATCCAACTGAGAGAAGGGACAGAACCTTAATAAAGAAAAAGAAATATTGCAAGCCCTGTGAGAATCAACGCCGCCATGTATCGACCGACGGAATGTACGGTATCGAAGCCCGAGCATTTCTCAAGAGGCTTGCAAAGTTGCTTGAAGAAGAATGGGAGAAGCCTTATCGAACAGTACGAGGTTTCATTGATGCTCGAATGAGTATCGCTCTAGTTAGAGCAACGAATCGATGCATTAGAGGTTACAGGATCCCTGCAAGCAACATGTCGAATCGCTTTCGTTGGGAAGGAGGTAAAGGACTTGGACTTCTGAAAAGTGATAATTAGTTCGAGACTTTACATGTAAAGCAATATTTGAAGATTCGAGTAGAGTTTCCAATACAACTGAATTAGCCGAATGACTAACAAAAGTACCGAACCTCGGTTACATAAAGAATTGTACGAATGTAGCGAGACATCCTTTCTTCTTGTTATAAAGGGTAATACCAATTTGAAGTTTCAAAGGTTCGTCGGTAGCCGCTGGAGAAAATCTCTCAGTAAAGTCGACACCCGGAACCATCATATACCCCAAAGTAACACAGCGAGACTTGAAACGAATGGAGCCATCTCTTTCATCTTTTAGTTTAAAATCCAACTTATGACTTTTCTTCCCTTATCTTTCACCTCTTGCAATGGCACAAATCTCCAAGCATTACGAGAAAGACATTTTTCAAATTCAGCGGTCATTGATATTATCCAAAATTCGCGTTCCGGTGACTCAACCGTAGATCTCCAAGTTGCGGGAGTCCCTGGCTCACTTTGGATACAGGTGTGGAAAAGGAAAGGATTTACGAGATTAACGCTTGAGGGGTTAGTATCGAAATCTAAACGAGTAGAATTAGTGTTTCCAGTGACGGTAAATGTAGGTTTTTCATTTGTAGTAGCGACGGTTGTAGCCTTAGTTGAAGCAGCGGTCATAGAACGAGTTATACGACGAGTAGGTGTTAAACCCAAACAAACATGATTATGTGAAGAAGAATGAGAGTAGTGGTGTTGCGATCATGATGGTTGGTTATGCGCTTGATAGCCCTTCTGGGACTTATCGTTTCTATAATCCGAAAACGAACGCTGTTGTGGAATCTAATAGCGTAACTTGGAAAGAATTTTTTCGTTAAGAAGATGACTCTGTTTCTATTTTTAAGGACGAATTGATTAATGCTCAAGCAGGTGGGAAAGTTACCTTCAATGACACAAATGACGATAGCGAAAGTGAGGAAAACTCAACCAATGACTTTACAGTTGCTTCCGATGACTTAAATAACGATAACGAGAATAACGTCACTTCAACCAATCAGTTTGACCTTAAAAATAGAAACATAGTCATCTTCATAACGAATTTTTTTTCCAAGTTACGCTATTAGGTTCCACAACAGCGTTCGTTTTGGATTATAGAAACGATAACTCCCAGAAGGGCTATCAAGGGCATAACCAACCATCATCATCGCAACACCACTACTCTCATTCTTCTTCACATAATCACGTTTGTTCGTTACAAACCCAACACGTCCGAATTGGATAATAGTGCTCCGGTTTAACTCGTTGCTTATAGTCAGAACCATATCAAAGATCATTTGGCGATCGAAATTTATTTTTTTGAGGGCATTCGTCGTAGAGTAATTCTGCCGTTTTAATAGCTTACATCAAGATGGTTTTATTGCTTTGAGTGGTGATATTCAAGTTTGCATTTCTCATGAGCACTTTAGCTTTCTCAAGTCGGATAGCAAACCCACGTTCAATCACTCCATTTAATTTTGGTGTAGCAGGCGGAGTCAATTTGAACCCGATATTATTGTGTCGACAGAACGTTGCAATTGCCAGATTTTCTCCTCAATTATCCATTGTAACATTTGTAATCGGTAGGTTCTTCCCATTACATACATGGTAAACATTTTCAAACATACGAATAATATCTGATTTTTCCGATTCAAAGCCGAAGAGCATTTTTGATGAATATTTATCACTACAACCAAAAAGGAGAAGATTAGATAAATGACCTCTTTGTCCAACACGCACTCTGAATGGACCAGTTGTGTCCAAAAACCTTTTTTTCATTCGGCCCTTTAGCAGGATGATTGTTTTTACGTTGGATTGCAGCTGATTTTGCTTTCACAGTAGAACAAGTGTCACAATGAAGTATTCCAATCAAATGAATACCAAGAACCTTGGCTTTCGCTCGCATTCTTGATAGTCCATCATGAACGTGTAAATCATGAAAAAGATTAATGTCCATATGCTTATATCCTTTTGCGCTTGATATGTTTTCTGAAGTGTGCTCGGAATTCGTAGCGGTGAATTTACTTTTAGGACGATTGTTTTCATTCTTGTCTTCGTTATTGATAACTTCAGCCAAATTTCCATCAGCTTCTTTTGACAAAACAGCAGGAATTTTCCTGGAGTATTAATCGCAATGTTGTTCACGCCAAAACTTACCTCAATAGCCTGAAGATAATGGAGATTATTTTCTTTTTCGATGAACGAAACTCTACAATCATCCTTCGCCAAATAAGTGAACTTGACATTTCCGTTGTCAATTAACTTCCAACCATCTGTGGTCATTCCTTAAACAAATTTCAGTACCTAATTCATCCATTATAAATACGTCACGAATGCCATTCATTTCACAATTGCTTCCGTTAGCCATTTTTGTGGTCTTAAAAACAGGACCAACACGATCAGACGGCCAAACGTGCATTGATGCACCAGAATCCGCCAGAACATCAACGAAACTTCCAGTATTGAGATTAAAAACACAGCGATCAGTATGCGTAATTCCAGATGTTAAGTAGAACTCTGAATTGGAGTCATCATGTGAAATAGTAGAATCAATATTTCCGATAAAGAGATGATTAAGTCCACTAACTTTGGACAATCGCTTATCACATGTCCTTCAGTTTTACAGAAACGACACCGGACTGGTTTGGGTTTATTCTCGTACGGTGTATTCTCTTTGATTCCCTTTAAAGCCTCAATTAATTTATAGCAAAGCTTCATAGAAATGTATACGAGAAGCACGACCACTGGCTTCGCTTCCGATCACGGTATTCATTAGTCATGATGTCATGATCATCAGTCGTCTGCGCTTGGATGTAATACCGGTATGTAATCTCCACCACTTGACACGTTCGGAATTGAAGTATATGAAAGATAGATTCTTGTGATATGAATAAATGTTGCATCGATGTCCTAGCAGGATGTTGCGATGATGTAGGATAGCTCCCAGTATAGAAAGAAGTTTCTTTTCCATAGCCTTGTAATTTATTCGAATTGTTGATAGCTTACGAGTGTAAAATGCGAGTGCAGTACCCTCTTTGTTCTTATCGTCCAGCCAGGAGAACCATGCAAGCTCGATTATACGCAAATCGTCACGATCTTCTTAGAGTGAATGGTATCTGACCGAGTATTCAATGTGAAGTACGTGAGTTTCGCGCAAATGAATGATTCTTACAAGAGTTACGAGGGTTTATCCACCACCTTATCACGTTACGAAGTCGGTGTTGAACAAGTGTACATGCGACTTTTGTTCCAATAATACAACAAACAGGATTTGTGCAAGGAAGGTGCTCAGGGTTGTCGCCAAACTCCTTTCTAACTCCCTTCAGGTTTTGACAAGTTAGAAAGTAGTTGGAAAACAAAATAAACTGGAAGTATCTATTTTGTCAATTTTCAAAAATAATTTCTACTTTATCGGTTTGGACAAGTTAAAAAATAAATTAGAAAATAGTCATGAAGAGAAATTAGCATGAAAAATACAATCACAACATGAAAAAGTACCAACAACCAGAAATTAGTTTAAAAATTAATTGTAATATTCTTTACGAGCAACGAGCAACATGAAGTTCCGCTTCTCTGCGACGAACTCTCTCAATAGCCCCCAAAAATCAGTGCTCCCCCAGTCCCCCCACATACTTCGGTTTTCTTTCAAGATCATTATAGTACGGATCATTGATGAACACATCGCCATCTCCATACGATTATCTACTAGAAAGTTTCCCACTTTTGACCATAGTCTCTCCACATCGACGGCACGAGCTGTAATAAAGTCAGAATTAATATAATCTCTTCTGAAAAATCTTCATTAACCAATTTTTTTAGCTACCCGCACGTCGCACAGTGCACAGTCACAGTCACACGTATCGTGTGTTCTACACTGAGTGCCACTGGTATGTCACAGGAGCTCGTGAAACGTGCACCATTTACGAGTTACGAATGCCAGTATATAATATAAATTAGGAAAGTAGAATCAAAATAAAATAAGAAGAGAGATTATAAGTGAGATTTTAAGTTAGAAATTAGAAAATTTATTGAAGAGAAGTTAAAAGGATATTTTGAAAAAGACGTAGACCGCCCTCAATCTATGGCAAAATGAGTAAAGTGATACTTAATAATGGTGTCGAAGCTTGGAGTTTCAGTTCAAGTCAATACGTTAAAGCTGCGGAAAAGAATGTCGAGGAGTACCTTGCTAAGGAAGATCGGAAGCTTCCAACGAGAGCTGCATCTCCTTTCTTGGCAAGGTACAGACCAGAGACTGATACCACTCCGAAATTGTGTATTACCAGAGCGTCATATTATATGGCGTTAATTTGTGTATTGCGTTGGATGGTTGAACTTGGTAGAGTCGACATTTGCGTGGAGGTGTCATTACTCTCAAGCCACATGGCTCTCCCAAAAGCAGCTCTCGTTGGAAGCTTTCGATCTTCCTTAGCAAGGTACTCCTCTACATTTTTTTCCGCAGCTTTGACGTATTGACTTGAACTGAAACTCCAAGCATCGACACCATTATTAAGTATCACTTTACTCATTTTGCCTACAAGATAGATTGAAGGCGGTCCTATGGATTCTGATTGATAGAGACGATAGAGGGTAAACTGCGCACACAAGGTAGTACAAATACCATAACAAAAAACTATAAGACTTTAAAATATACTTGTTTCACTGACTGCCTGATTTCACATGATATCTTCAAGCTAAGATAGATACCATCCGTCCGTCATACTGAAACACTATATCATACGACATTTAATAAAGACGTAGCCATTTGTACGAAGACGTAGCGGATTCCATTCAAATATTCAAAAGACGTAGCGGATTCCATATAAATTTTTATGAACCCAACTCGAAAGCTGTTGGATGAATGCAGGTGATAAAATTAGGTAATAATATTATGACTTATTTTACACTTGTATTCTCTCTAGAACCACACACGTATCTGGATGTACGTATTCAGACACGTTTGTAGCCAGAAATGTTTAGGGTTACGGACGGACGGATATATTCTGGATATATGAAGTCTGACACCCCCCTTTG
>Ga0209092_10004443_pt1 | contig 11719 bp, 6 predicted proteins | sample FraStrMetagenome_FD_187446 | JGI IMG/M metagenome (GOLD analysis project Ga0209092, IMG submission 187446) | Marine eukaryotic phytoplankton communities from Arctic Ocean - Fram Strait ARC3M Metagenome (SPAdes) (version 2) | ecosystem: Environmental > Aquatic > Marine > Oceanic | place: Fram... | reverse complement strand
AAAAACTTGAAAAATGTTACATACCTACTATTATCAAAAACAACCAAGCTTTTTTGACCCTAAAAACCTCCCTACATATGTAGGGGGCTCCCTACATGCCCTACATGACTTTTTCGGAATTTTGAAAAATGAAAATCATCAAGCGCAATTTACCTACATGAAAACCATGTCCCTAAAAACTGAAACTTAAAAAGTCATTTTGCATTGACTGGAATAAGGGGATGATTCAATGACTTTACCTGGATCGTCGAGATTTCGATGTAGGTAGGGAAAATGAAGAATGCGGATTTTTCTACTTTGATACATGCCTTTTACAAAATGAGTCGTTTTTACACTTAATTTTCGAGCCACACACTTGACCAACACGCTTGCCTGATTTCAGTATGGCTTGACACAATGTAGGCGAATCTATGACAGAATTGCCAGTTTCATTGGTTGATGTAGTGGTTGAACTAATTGGTGTATTGCCTGATTTGGGAGTTTTCTGCTTCTGTTTCAAGGCATGATTATGATGAGTAGTACAATAGCATCCATCTACATCAAAGTAGGCATTTTTGGAGCACATATTGTCTTTGTTCTTGCCGGATTTAAAAGTATGCTCGCATGTATGAAACTCCATACACATTTTTTCTGGAGCATTCACTCCAGAAATAAACCCCATTTCTTTGCTCAAGCGAACATGTGGTAGCAAATTGTCTATTTTTTGCCTACAGTAAGGGCATTTGATTTGATTAAATGCTAATTTGTCCGTATTTAAATGAGACGATATAGTGCGTGTTTTTTGTTGGACCACTTCTTTATATAAGGGTGCGAAATTAAACTCGTGATTACATGGTAATTTAATACTGTTTTTGTCAAGGGGTAAATTGGTTAATAAACATAGAGGTTCATTATCATTGTCATTATCATTATCATCGTCGGTGTCTAGTTTATGGAGTTCATCATAAAAATTAATGTTTCCTTCCAATACAATATTCATGTGTGGTATATAAAGAATTTTATAATAACTCTTTATATATATTTAATATAGAATGGCGAAAGAATGGGGTCCTTGTACATGGTATCTATTTCACACTTTAGCAGAAAAGATGAAACCTGAAAGTTTTCCAACTGTCAAAAGCGACGTTATTACCATGATTCGCAGAATATGCGCCAATTTGCCGTGTCCTGAATGCGCAGGCCACGCACAACATAAAATGGGTACATTAAATGTGAATCATATTCGGTCAAAACGTGACTTACAACTCATGCTATTATCGTTTCATAATGACGTGAATAGTAGAAATGGAAAACCGCAATTTACTGAACAACAATTAGATGAAAAATATAGAACCGCAAATACGTCACAAATAATACAATACTTTGTTCAAGTATGGAACAAACCTAATACGAATCCCAAAATGCTGACTGCTAGCTTTCATCGGGGAAATGTAATGAGTGATTTCATGAATTGGTGGAAGGCTAATTATATTCACTTTGATCCATAGTATGAAAAGTATGAAAAGTATGAAAAGTATGAAAAGTATGTTATTATATGTTTTATTTAGGTATATATATGGTTTTTATAAACGGGCTAGATTATTCATCTTTATCTAATGTTGGGTTAATAGAGATTAGTAATGTGGAAATTCCCAAGCCAAGAGGAGAACCTGAGTCGAATACATTATATATTATATTATATAATATTATATTATATATAAATGTCTGTTACATATAGTACGGATAATGGTATAAAAACAGCAACTTTTAAAGGAACCGGAACTTTACAGGGATCATCCGCTACAAGTGGAGTAACAGATCAATTAAATGGAGCAACTATAGCAATCATTGAAGGTTACGGCGCCATTGGAGACAGGGCGTTCGAAAATGCGTCAAGTTTGACCTCGATAACCATTCCAGCAAGTGTAACCAGCATTGGAGATTATGCGTTCGCTTATGCGTCAAGTTTGACCTCGATTACCATTCCAGAAGGTGTAACCAGCATTGGCTCACGCGCGTTTTATTATGCGTCAAGTTTGACCTCGATTACCATTCCAGAAGGTGTAACCAGCATTGGCTCACGCGCGTTTTATGGTGTGTCAAGTTTGACCTCTATTACCATTCCAGCAAATGTAACCAGCATTGGAGATTATGCGTTCGCTTATGCGTCAAGCTTGACCTCTATTACCATTCCAGAAGGTTCTAAATTAACCAGCATTGGCTCATATGCGTTCGCTTATGCGTCAAGCTTGACCTCTATTACCATTCCAGCAAATGTAACCAGCATTGGCCAAAATGCGTTTCGAGATGCGACAAGTTTGGAAACAGTAACATTTAAAGAAGGTTCTAAATTAACCAGCATTGGAGATTATGTGTTTTATGATGCGGAAAGTTTGACCTCGATAACCATTCCAGAAGGTGTAACCAGTATTGGATCAGGTGCGTTCCAAGGTGCGTCAAGTTTGACCTCGATTACCATTCCAGAAGGTGTAACCAGCATTGGATATAATGCGTTCCGAGATTCAGGTTTGACCGAAGCAGTGTATATTAATAATAAGACAATGCTTGTATATTATCCTTCATCACTCAACGCAACACTATTTGAAATTCCAGAAGGTGTAACCAGCATTGGATATTATGCGTTTTATGGTGCGTCAAGTTTGACCTCCATTACCATTCCAGAAGGTGTAACCAGCATTGAAGATTATGCGTTCCGAGATGCGTCAAGTTTGACCTCGATAACCATTCCAGCAAGTGTTACCACCATTGGCAAAGGTGCGTTCTATAGTGCGTCAAGTTTGACCTCGGTAACATTTAAAGAAGGTTCTAAATTAACCAGCATTGGAGGTTATGCGTTCGCTTATGCGTTCGCTTATGCGTCAAGCTTGACCTCGATTACCATTCCAGCAAGTGTAACCAGCATTGGAGGTTATGCGTTCGATGGTGCGTCAAGTTTGAAAACAGTAACATTTAAAGAAGGTTCTAAATTAACCAGCATTGGCTCACGCGCGTTCAATGGAGCGTCAAATTTGACCTCGATAACCATACCTAAAAGTGTGAAAACCATTGGATATAATGCGTTTTCTGGTGCGACAAAATTACAAATGGTCGTTTTTGAAACAGATTCTCAACTTATTAACATCCAAATAGGGTTGTTCTCAGGTGCGTCAAGATTGACCGAGATAACCATTCCAGCAAGTGTAACCAGCATTGGAACACGTGCGTTTTATGGTGCGTCAAGTTTGACCTCGATAACCATTCCAGAAGGTGTAACCAGCATTGGAAATTGGGCGTTTTATGAGGCGCACCTCTTGGAATCAGTAACATTTGAAGAAGGTTCTAAATTAACCAGCATTGGAGAATGGGCGTTTCGAGATGCGTCAAGTTTGACCTCGGTAACCATTCCAGCAAGTGTAACCAGCATTGGCTCATATGCGTTCGATAATTCTGGAATTACCGATGTATTGTATAATAATAAGACAATGCTTGTATATTATCCTTCATCACTCGACGCAAGATCATTTGTTATTCCTGAAGGTGTAACCAGCATTGGAGACAGTGCGTTCGCTTATGCGACAAGTTTGACCTCGGTAACCATTCCAGAAGATGTAACCAGCATTGGAGACAATGCGTTCAAAAATGCTACCAGTTTGACCTCGATTACCATTCCAGCAAGTGTAACCAGCATTGGAGACAATGCGTTCAAAAATGCTACCAGTTTGACCTCGATTACCATTCCAGCAAGTGTAACCAGCATTGGCTCATATGCGTTCTCTGGTGCGTCAAGTTTGACCTCGATAACCATTCCAGAAGATGTAACCAGCATTGGAAATTGGGCGTTTCGAGATGCGACAAGTTTGACCTCGGTAACCATTCCAGAAGGTTCTAAATTAACCAGCATTGGCTCATATGCGTTCTCAGGTGCGACAAGTTTGGCCTCGATAACCATTCCAGCAAGTGTTACCAGCATTGGCCAAAATGCGTTTCGAGATGCGACAAGTTTGACCTCGGTAACCATTCCAGAAGGTTCTAAATTAACCAGCATTGGAGTAAGTGCGTTTTATGGTGCGTCAAGTTTGACCTCCATTACCATTCCAGCAAGTTTTACCAGTATTGGATATTATGCGTTCGCTTATGCGGAAAGTTTGACCGAGATAACCATTCCAGAAGATTCGCAATTAACCAGCATTGGCTCATATGCGTTCTCAGGTGCGACAAGTTTGGCCTCTATTATCATTCCAGCAAGTGTTACCAGCATTGGATATGATGCGTTCTCTGGTGCGTCAAGTTTGACTCGTGTTTATATAACAACTAACCAAAAGATCAGTGGTACTACCTTTACCTCTCCTGATACAGATGTTCCATTCTTTGGTAAAATTGTTACCACAGAACCAATACCTGAACCAGAACCTGAACCTGAGCCTGAGCCTGAACCTGAGCCAGAGCCTGAGCCTGAGCCAGAGCCAGAACCTGAACCAGAACCTGAGCCTGAGCCTGAGCCTGAGCCTGAGCCTGAGCCTGAGCCTGAGCCTGAGCCTGAGCCTGAGCCAGAGCCAGAGCCTGAGCCTGAGCCTGAACCTGAACCTGAACCTGAACCAGAACCTGAACCTGAACCAGAACCTGAGCCAGAGCCTGAGCCTGAACCAGAGCCTGAGCCAGAGCCTGAGCCAGAGCCTGAGCCTGAACCAGAACCAGAACCAGAACCTGAGCCTGAGCCTGAGCCAGAACCTGAGCCTGAGCCTGAGCCAGAACCTGATTATGAATTATTTTACGTATCGGCAAAGCCAGGCACATATCAGAACATTGAGTCAAATCGTCTCGGAAAATATATAAAGATGATCAACTTGTTCAACGGCGCTAGTGTATATTATAATGATTATAATGAGAATGATATTTACTATATTTTTTACGACGGTGAATCGTACGGATGGCAATGGGAGACAGGTATAGGCGATTATGGGGGAAAGTCTGGTCCTAAGTTATCAGAATATACAAATGCCTTTGATTTTATCAACAGTTCTCATTCTACGACAAAAGACTATGAAGCAAGTCTTGAACAGTCTGAGCCAGAACCTGAACCTGAACCTGAACCTGAGCCTGAGCCTGAGCCTGAACCTGAACCTGAACCGGAGCCTGAGCCTGAGCCTGAAGCTGAACCGGAGCTAATATACGTGTTAAATGACTTACAATTACCTTATCTATTTGCAAAATCTTATTACAACGCCGACTATAAATCGGAAATGTCATATAAGAATCCAGTACCCAACGGAGTAGATAAGACTGTTACAGCAGAAAATAATACGGATGCCTTATACAAGTACCCAATTAAAATTGAGGCACCTGAAGGTAAAACCATTGTAATAACATCAAAAGAAGGCGGAGCTACCCATTCTTTAAATACCGGTAAAAATGTTATTGAAAATTTAAATCATTATTTTAATGGGATTAACTCTTTTAGTAGTGGATACACGATATATTACCCTCAAATTATAGATACTAAAACGAGTGGTTCTTGGCCTCATTGGAATATAAAATTTTATATTAACTTTGACCCACCGGAGACTGAACCAGAGCCAGAACCAGAGCCTGAACCTGAGCCAGAACCTGAACCTGAGCCAGAACCAGAGCCTGAGCCAGAACCTGAACCTGAACCTGAACCTGAACCTGAACCTGAGCCTGAGCCTGAGCCTGAGCAAGAACCAGAGCCTGAACCGGAGCCTGAGCAAGAACCTGAGCCTGAACCTGAGCCTGAGCCTGAGCCTGAACCTGAGCCAGAACCTGAACCTGAACCAGAACCAGAGCCTGCTGGGGAAATAACAGAAGGAGCTATGTTTGATGCCACGATTTCTTTCTTGAAGGACAATGCAGCTTTTAAAACCCTCCTAGAAAGCAATGGTATATCCAACAATAATGTATCGGTGAATTACGTAGCCAATAATACAAACAAGTATATCGATCATAGCCTGATGATCTCTTTACCGCAACCTCAATTAAGTATGGTATTCTTTGAATTCATTAAACAATCATTGATTGACATAGTGGAAGAATTTTATAGAACAGAATTTAAAATAGACTCTACAGAATTGTTCGTTTCAGTTATAAACAACGATTCCATCAACATTTATGTAAGCATACTCAATCCAAAATATAAAATTAACCAAGCACCCTCGTTTTTCAGACCAAAAAGCGTAGAAAAAAATATAAAAATACTAAACATAGAACCAACAACTAAACCAACAACTGAACCAAAACAAACTAATATGGTATTAGGAAACAAACGCACTCTAGCAAATAAAAATGCGATTCCTATGAAATATTCGCAGAACCTTAAAAAATACCAATAATACCAATAATACCAAATAACAATAATACCAATAATACCAATAATATCAATAATACCAATAATATCAATAAATACCTAATACGAATCCCAAAATGATGACTGCTAGCTTTCACAAGGGACACGTAATGAGTGATTTCATGAATTGGTGGAAGGCAAATTATATTCACTTCGATCCATAATATGAAAAATATAATAAGTATATTATTATATTTTTTATTTAGGTATATATATATGGTTCTTATAAACGGCGTAGATTATACGATTGGACCTGGTGCTGATTTGAATTATGCTTATTTGGCTAATGCTGATTTGAGTGGTGCGAATTTGACTGGTGCGAAGTTAGAAGGTGCGACTTTGACTGGTGCGACTTTGACTGATGCGGATTTGACTGGCGCGACGTTAAATGGTGTAATATCAGGAGATATCATCGGAACTCCGACTCTATCGGTTATTTACAAAATGAGAAATGGTTATATTGTAGGTCCGGATGTGAATTTAGGAGGTGCGACTTTGACTGATGCGGATTTAGACGGTGTGAATTTAGAAACTGCGACGTTACATGGTGTAAAATCAGGAGGTATCGGTGGAAATCCGACTCTACCGTATGGTTACAGTTTGATAAATGGTTATATTGTTGGACCGTATGTGAATTTAAATGATGCGGATTTGACTGATGCGGATTTGACTGATGCGGTGTTAGATGGTGTAATATCAGGAGGTATCACTGGAACTCCAGTATCTCTACCGGCTGGTTACAGTTTGATAAATGGTTATATTGTTGGACCGTATGTGAATTTAGAAGGTGCGAATTTGATTGATGCGAATTTGACTGGTGCTGATTTGACTGGTGTAACATCAGGAAATATCGACGGAACTCCGACTCTACCGGTTGGTTACAGTTTGATAAATGGTTATATTGTTGGACCGTATGTGAATTTAGACGGTGCGAATTTAAATGGTGTGGATTTGACTGGTGTGAATTTGACTGGCGCGACGTTAAATTGGGTAACGTCCGGAAATATCACTGGAACTCCGACTCTACCGTATGGTTACAGTTTGATAAATGGTTATATTGTTGGACCGTATGCGAATTTGACCGGTGCGGATTTGACTGATGCGAATTTAGGCGGTGTGAATTTAGAAACTGCGACGTTAAATGGTGTAACGTCCGGAAATATCGGTGGAACTCCGACTCTACCGTATGGTTACAGTTTGATAAATGGTTATATTGTTGGACCGTATGTGAATTTAGAAGGTGCGGATTTGACTGGTGCGGATTTGACTGGTATTTATTTAGACGGTGCGACATACAATTCAGATACGACTGGACTTACAGATGAACAAAAGTTAGTTATGATATCTAATGAACCAGGTGCGACTGGTGTCCAAATATCTGATGGAAGGTATATTTTAAACTGGACATCTCATCCATCAAATTTCTTGATAAATGCCAATCCGCTTATCGTATCTAGTAATAATGAGAATACCGTCAGTATAATTAGTTTGTCAAATAGTTCGTCACCTATTTCTTATAAGGGGAACAACGCCATCAGTACCAATGATTATGTATATGAAGAATATTTTAATGATGAAAAACAAGACAACTCTAGTATTAGAGCGATACAGACATACATAGAGGACGGCATAAACTATCAATATGACATTGTTTATAAACAACCTTATGCGGATGATGACATGTACGGAACATTAACATTAGATTTAACTGGTGAATCAATAGACGAAGGGAAATATATTGTAGAATGGATAGACCCTAACAATAGTACATGGAAAGAGTTCCAACCACTTATAGTAATGCCTAGTGGAGATACAATGACAAAAATTACATTTACAGGACAAGATTGGGTTTATGATTGGGATCCAAGTAGAAAGTTATACACATACGATTTCCAAGACGATTTTGACGAAAATCTAGGAGAAGAAGCTCCTGCGGAAGAAGCTCCTGCGGAAGAAGCTCCTGCGGAAGAAGCTCCTGCGGAAGAAGCTCCTGCTGAAGAAGCTCCTGCGGAAGAAGCTCCTGCGGAAGAAGCTCCTGCGGAAGAAGCTCCTGCGGAAGAAGCTCCTGTTAATTCTTCTCTACAATTTACGATTAAAGCTGAGAAAATGGATAATTCAAATGACTATCGTATCGTATATCAATTTAATAATACTATAGGCGAGGGCGTTTCTTCTGATGTAAAAGTAGGATTCTTAAAACGAATTTCAACATTGAATGTATTGACATATCCAATAAACGGTAATATTGAAAATTTGGAAGTAAATTTATATAGTGGCAATAGTATTGATAGTAGCAAAAAAATTACTAATCTATTTTACGATAGCAATACAATAACTAGAACGAATTTCAAAGGCTATTTACAATTTTTATTTATTAGACCTATGGGTGAAAATACCTATACCGTGAGCGCGTCGACTAGTAGTATTATTAATGATCCTACTACGACAATCACAAAAACGGCAAATGTCGAATTTAGTGATACTATATTCGAAGAAACAATATATGTCGGCAATTATTCTACATTTATAAAAACGTGTATAGAGTCTATTAAGGGCGTTCTTGTCGGAAAAGGAATTGTTCTAACTGATGAGCAATTAAGTACTCTGTTAAGCGTATCCGGAGTGGTAACAACTCCAGAATCGCAGTCTGGAGTATTATATGAGAACGGTATAGCGATATATATAAAAACTATCGCTGACATAGCCAAGAAACAAATTATTGACGTTAATGGTGCGCTCAATACAGCTGCAGTCGCGTTTATTAATGGAATTGAAGACCAGATACTAACATTAGCTCAGCAATATTTGACCACGATTCAAGTAGGAGGGAGTAAAAACTTAAACAATGTATTATATAGAAAAGGTAGAAACACGGAAGAACCTAGTATAGGTGGTTTTAACAGGGAGGTTGTAATTAACCAGCTTATTAATCAAATTGGTATATTGCTTAACGCTCCATTAACTGAAGCTCAATCATTAAATATCCTGGCATTTGGTAACTTGATATATGGCATGATGGAAAACGCATCAACTGATTCTGAAAAAGAAAAGATTAAAATTGCTGCAACTATATATATAAACAGATTCGGAGTACCCATAATAACTGATCAAGCTGCAGCAGCAGTTGTAGCAACTGCAGTTACATCTATAGCACTTACAGAGGTAACAGATGATATGATAAAGATCCCTGTTTTACCGTCTGAACCTGACTCTGGACCTGAGCCGGAGCCAGAGCCTGAACCGGAGCCAGAGCCTGAGCCTGAGCCTGAACCGGAGCCTGAACCGGAGCCTGAACCGGAGCCAGAGCAAGAACCAGAGCCTGAACCTGAGCCAGAGCAAGAACCTGAGCCTGAACCTGAGCCTGAGCCTGAGCCTGAACCTGAGCCTGAGCCAGAGCCAGAGCCTGAGCCTGAACCTGAGCCTGAACCAGAACTAGAGCCTGAACCAGAGCCTGAGCCAGAACCCGAGCCTGAACCTGAACCTGAACCTGAGCCTGAGCCTGAGCCTGAGCCTGAGCAAGAACCAGAGCCAGAGCCTGAGCCAGAGCCTGAGCTAATATACGTGTTAAATGACTTACAATTACCTTATCTATTTGCAAAATCTTATTACAACACCGACGATAAATCGGAAATGTCATATAAGAATCCAGCAACCAATATAGATAAGACTGTTACAGCAGAAAATGATACGGATGCCTTATACAAGTACCCAATTAAAATTGAGGCACCTGAAGGTAAAACCATTGTAATAACATCAAAAGAAGGCGGAGCTACCCATTCTTTAAATACCGGTAAAAATGTTATTGAAAATTTAAATCATTATTTTAATGGGATTAACTCTTTTAGTAGTGGATACACGATATATTACCCTCAAATTATAGATACTAAAACGAGTGGTTCTTGGCCTCATTGGAATATAAAATTTTATATTAACTTTGACCCACCGGAGACTGAACCAGAGCCAGAACCAGAGCCTGAACCTGAGCCAGAACCTGAACCTGAGCCAGAACCAGAGCCTGAGCCAGAACCTGAACCTGAACCTGAACCTGAACCTGAACCTGAGCCTGAGCCTGAGCCTGAGCAAGAACCAGAGCCTGAACCGGAGCCTGAGCAAGAACCTGAGCCTGAACCTGAGCCTGAGCCTGAGCCTGAACCTGAGCCAGAACCTGAACCTGAACCAGAACCAGAGCCTGCTGGGGAAATAACAGAAGGAGCTATGTTTGATGCCACGATTTCTTTCTTGAAGGACAATGCAGCTTTTAAAACCCTCCTAGAAAGCAATGGTATATCCAACAATAATGTATCGGTGAATTACGTAGCCAATAATACAAACAAGTATATCGATCATAGCCTGATGATCTCTTTACCGCAACCTCAATTAAGTATGGTACTCTTTGAATTCATTAAACAATCATTGATTGACATAGTGGAAGAATTTTATAGAACAGAATTTAAAATAGACTCTACAGAATTGTTCGTTTCAGTTATAAACAACGGTTCCATCAACATTTATGTAAGCATACTCAATCCAAAATATAAAATTAACCAAACCCCTTCGTTTTTTTCACAAAAAAGCGTAGAAATAAAAATACTAAACACTGAATCAATCAAAGAATCAATATCTGATACACCTACTGAACCAAGACAAACTAATATGGTATTAGGAAACAACCGGAGTATAGCAAATAAAAAGGCGCTTCCTATGAAATATTATTGAAGTAACAACAAATGTAAATAATACCAATAATACCAATAATACCTAATACGAATCCAAAAATGCTGACTGCTAGCTTTCATCGGGGAAATGTAATGAGTGATTTCATGAATTAGTGGAAGGCAAATTATATTCATTTTGATCCATGATATGAAAAAGTATGAAAAATATGAAAAAGTATGAAAAATATGATAAGTATGTTATTATATTTTTTATTTAGGTATATATATATATGTCTGTTACATTTACTACGAATGATAATATAACAACAGCAACGTTTAGTGGAACCGGAACCTTATCAGGAGCAACAGACCAATTAACTGATTCAAATGGAAAAACAGCAACTATAGCAATCATTGAAGGTTACAGCAGTATTGGAGATAATGCGTTCTATGAAGCGTCACGTTTGACCTCGATAAACATACTGTCAGGTGTAACCAGTATTGGAGATTTGACGTTCTATAATGCGTACAATTTGACCTCGATAACCATTCCAGCAAGTGTAACCAGCATTGGAGATTATGCGTTCTATGGTGCGAAAAGTTTGACCTCGATTACCATTCCAGAAGGTGTAACCAGTATTGGAGACAGTGCGTTCTCTGAGTCGGGTTTGACCTCAATAAACATACCGTCAGGTGTAACCAGCATTGGACAATGGGCGTTCCATAA
>Ga0209092_10004441_pt1 | contig 11723 bp, 7 predicted proteins | sample FraStrMetagenome_FD_187446 | JGI IMG/M metagenome (GOLD analysis project Ga0209092, IMG submission 187446) | Marine eukaryotic phytoplankton communities from Arctic Ocean - Fram Strait ARC3M Metagenome (SPAdes) (version 2) | ecosystem: Environmental > Aquatic > Marine > Oceanic | place: Fram... | reverse complement strand
ACTATTATACTCTCCATTCAATTCTACCTGAAATTTAGAAAAATTTAAATAGAATGATGTATTTTCAAGCAGCAGTATCCAAAATGAAAAAAGATATTCGGTGTAGAAGTGACGAAATAAGATACTTGAGGTTTCCTAAACGAACGGATGATAGAGTGCATGACGTCATGCACCGAATGAAATAGTTGACGGGATACAACCAAGCTGACGGAAATCACAGGTAGTCCCAAAAAATGGATTCGAGACACGTGTGTCGAAAATAGAGGGAAATATTTTCACTGGAAAAAATTGAATGAAGAATTAAAATTCAAAATCTACGAACACTGCCAAAAATGAATGAAAAGAATTTTAATCAATGCCATGAGTGGAACAGATACAAAGTTACGGCGCTCTGGTAGATAGAGAAGAAACGAATTCAAAATGAGGTGCAAAAAGATTAGGAAATTGGTTGACACAATATTTAGTTTTGGCTCATCATCGTTTATCGCTGGTATCAGATTTGATAAAAAATTTCAACAACTGCATGTGCCTACCTCAACATTGGACATTCTCGGGCATAAATACTATCGAGACATCAGATCAACCAACAGTATCAAGCGATCTCAGCATTATTAGCGGAGACACGAATACTACTTTTGTATCCATTTGGAGTGAGACAAGCACCCCAGACACAGCAACAGGTAGTCGACGACCAAGTGACCAAAGCTCAGTAAGAACACGAGATTGGAGAAGGCACAATGAGCACAACATGGAAAATCTACCTCCTCAGCCATAAGGATCGGGCGGAATATGATGAAAATGCAGACCACATTCAACTTATCATTGACCCCAAGGACCCACCGGCAACAAGCTTTATGCACCTGTCGGATCATCCAACCCTCGTGAGTTTGACGAAGAGCGTCGCAGGCAAGGAAGTTCAAGCGACCTTCCTACATACCGTCAAGAAGGCATCCTTATTAGCAACGAATCATGCACATCTGGCTTTAGCTGGTTTTGGCAAGCGGGCGTGTGCCATGCGTATAGACATCAAAGAAATGTTCAAATGTTCCACAAGCAAAAAGAAGTTTCCCTCTTTCAACCAAATCATGGGCTGTACCAACGTCCAGGACATTTTGGATCTTCGCCCGAACGCAACTTTTGCAGAGGAGGACAAACTCGAATTCAACACAATTCTCCCGCCATTTCTTTTGGAAATATTATTCAGTGATGATTCGATGGAGGCAGAGGACGTGCTGGAACGATTCGTAGTAGCAATACAATTCTTCAAGACACAACGTAATGCCATGTTGACCGAATCGGACTTGGATGAAGATAACGATATGGATGAAGGGGAGATTGCCAATGCTAGTCCTTTCGAAACCGCAGCGATAGGAACGGATGAGACAACTGGCGAGACAGATGCCGAGTCACCTCCAGCAGCAGAGGCCCAGCCAAGTGAGCTCGAACCTTTCGACAATGCGGACAGACTATACGAGAAACGCTTCGGACGAGTACTTCGTTTTCTTTGGAGCCTAGTAGTTCATCATGGAGACAACGTGAAACCGACTCGATTATCCCCGTGTTCTCGGGCATCCACGGAGAAATGGCTGGAGGAAGTGCACGAGAAATATCTACAGGGAGACGGGCCACCGCTCCCTCCATTTCTACCAGTCCCATCACCGATGCAGATCCACCCAGTGCAAGATGGCACAGGACTCAACAACGCAGCGACAGCAATCCACAAGCTCTCCGACATATGGGGGAGGAAGATTGAACTGGAGGAAAAGGAGAAGGAGGATCGAGAGCAGAAGAAGAAGGACAAAGCGTTTGACAATTTGTCAGACGTTCAACAGAAAGTCTTCATGCTTATCACAGCAACGTCAGACAGCACAGATGAAGATATTGACCAAATGAAACCCACGGAAGATATGCTCAAAATTCTGGAGCTCAAAGTAGGAATCAAAGCCCAAGCTCACCTACAGCATGAGTTTAGCAAGCATAAGCTGATGTGTGATGTCGGTTTAGCTATGAGCACTCAGATGAAGAACGGCATTATCATGAGTCATCCTTCAGTCAATGACATCAATGGAATGTCCCCTTTCTTTTTGCCGGACACAGCAGGGGAAGAGCGTATCAGTAGCGACCTAGCCCTCCGCCTGGAGGAGCAATTAGTGCTAGGAAAAATCAACGAGACAGATCTCAAAACTATCACCAAATGCAAAATCCACTTCGCAAAGAACTTCGGCGAGTATTGCCACATGGTCAAAAACTTCCATCGTCTCATTGTTATTGTTGCAGGACAAGAGAGCATATTTGCACAGAAGATCTCAGGCCTCCAAGAGCACGCAAGAGACCATGAGAGGTGCTACAAGGACTTAGAGAAGGACAACTATTACTTCTATGCATCAGTACTGGACCATGTACACCGCCGCAGCCAACACTACATCCATTCCGCATCTTTTGGCCTCGTCAGTAAGCTCAAACAAAGAAAACTTGATTTCGCTGACATGTTGGATGAGATCGAAGACGGAGATTACATCCCTGTCAAGCCGAAATGGTTGAAAACCAGTCCCCCCGCCAACAAAAAGCGAGACTCAGGTCACAGTTTTGGGGACAACAATGAACAGGACAGTCCAAATCAGAACAACCAGCGCAAAAAGAAGAAGACTTCAGTAGAGAATACTCGCTTTGACAAAGATCTCAAATGTCCACAGGAGCTACAATACCGAAGCGTCTTCCATCCAGCAAATCGCAGAGGTATCGAAGAAGTCAAGCACGAAGACGGGTCCACTAGGTGTAACAATTGGTTTCATAGGGGATGGTGCACAGATACTTGCCCTTTGAAAGAAAGCCATGAGAAATGCCTCACAGCCACCGAAAAGATCAAGTGCAAAGACTACCTCTCCAAGCTCGTGACAAAGCACAAGAAGTGGAACAATCATGGGCAGCGCAATGAAAACCCAAGGAGCGTAGGTCAGTAAATTCAACAAAAACAACTTAGAAGACATCACCATAGCTGATGCAGAGCTGCCCTCCATATCGCGAGGCAGTCTCTTTCATAAATTCATAGACAATAACAACTAAACAAATTCTAAAACACATGAATGATTTATTGTTATAGTCACACAATGTATATGATAAAATCACTAACATCATTACTACTCTTACAAACTCTCTAATACACAGGAAAAATCAATAAGATATTAGATACACCAAACCAAACCCAGACAACCCTGGAAGAAATATTAAATCCAAACGAGCCTCCGATGCCTCGTCCTGAAAGCACTGAAAATGCAAACCTATCTAAAGCCCAAAACACCTTGGTATCGAAAACCCAAATCATGGTGGATACTGCTCATGGCACAAAAGCAAATGACGAAAAATTTCTTGTTATGGCAATGGAAGAAGCAGCCAAAACAATGAGTAAGTCACTACAACAAAAAGAAAACTTACATGAATCATGGTTATTGCATCAACTCGCCACATTATGTACAACCCAAGAAGCGACCCCAAAGCAACACCTCTTTCAATTTGACAACTCCAGGTCATCCGCCAAATTCAACACAAAGCTTATCAAGCACTCAGACTACGACTTGGACAAATGTCTCAACAAACAGAAGCACACTATACTATCACCAGGGAGCGAGTTCAGAAACATAAAACACATCAAAAAGCTACTCCAACATCACGAAGATTGGAAGGAGATACGTGACATAATTAGCAAAGGATGCGACTATCAACTTGGTCCGGATGCAGATGAAGAAACCCGCCGCTCCGACCTCAAAGCTATGCTTGCTCGAGGCAATCACAAGTCAGCTATAAAGAATATAGAAACTCTCCAAAAAGCATTCACAAAAGAAGTCAAGAAAGGGTGGCTCCTTCCAGTTACAATTGAGTCACTCACCAAAATCAAACACCTCAGCATTATACCACTTGGGATAGCAGATCAGCTCACCATAGATGAATTTGGGAACAAGAAACCAAAGAAACGCGTAACTCATGATGCATCTTTCCCAGCACCATCGGGAAGATCCGTCAACAACACCGTCATCGAAGGGCTCTTACAGGACTGCATTTATGGTCAATGCCTACGAAGAATCCTAAACTGTATACATAACTTGAGGTTTCACAACATGAATAAACGAATATACATGACAAAATATGATATGGATGCAGCATATCGCCGCCTTCATGCACTCACCAAGCATGCATTAAAGTGCACAACCGTTCTAGGAAAAATAGCCTATATCCCTTTAAGACTACCCTTTGGAGTCTCGCCAGGCCCCAGTCTCTATAGCACCATCAGTGAATGCGTCTTCGACTTGACAAATGACCTGCTCAACGAAAAATCCTGGGACAGATCCAAACTAAACTCCCCATATGCTCAAAAGTTAATACAAGCTGAAAGTCCAAACACGACATCGGAGATTAAAACAGTAAGAAAGCTGGATGTTTACATACCAAATAGACTCTCTTTCGCCGATGGATATATTGACGATTGCCTAGCGGTCGCTGTTGATGTAGAGGATGAAATAGAGAGAAGCCAACAGGCACCACCACTGATAATTCATTCCTTATTTCGACCCTTGGACAAAGAAGATCCAGCTCCACGCAATGACAACATCTCTGACGAAAAGCTCAAAGGAGAAGGTCAACCAAGCGAAAGACGAATTATGTTAGGTTGGTTGATCGACACCACAATCATGAGAGTATTCTTACCAATCACAAAAGCTCAAATATGGTCGGAGGACATAAACCAAATCCTGAAAAGCAACTCAGTTAATACGAAAATGCTCGAAAGTACTATCGGGAGATTGAATCACGTTGGATACATATTGCCAACTGGACGATACTTCCTAAATCGTCTCCGACACCTATTATCAAGATGTGAGCGTTATGGTAAACAACAAATTCAAAAATTCGAGAGAGACGACCTGCTATTGTGGCTGAAATTTCTAGACAAAGCCAGCATGGAAGGAATCAGTACCGATAACATTACCTTCACTGAAGTAACTTCGCACATCATCACGGACGCATGCGAGTTCGGACTCGGAGGCTTCAACATGGATACCGGCAAAGCATGGAGGTATAAACTCCCATCCTGGATGACGGCCACATTCCATATCAACCTGCTCGAATTTATAGCGAGTGTAGTAGCAATATGGTTAGACATTATTGATGACAATGGAAAAACAGAACACAAGAAATACTTCGCCTTGACGGACAATTCCAGCACAGTGGGATGGCTGTACAAATCAAATTTCCACCCTAAGACACATCCTGGACATGATGTAGTTGCAAGAAAGTTAGCATCCATCCTAATGGAATCTGAATCCTCACTTGATTCCCAACATGTGAAAGGAAAACATAATGTGGTAGCAGATGCACTCTCACGTGATCATCACATCGAATCTACTCACCTCGAATTTATTCTTAAAACTATTTTCCCAACACAGACTCCAAAGACATTCAAAATAAATCAAACCCTACCCACAGCCATTACCTCCTGGCTCGACTCACTGAAGGGCATTTCGACCACCTCAGAAGTGTTAACGCCCAGACACACCAAAAGCAATGTGGGAACTTTGTTCGCTGGGAAAAGTTCTTGGAAAGAAGTGGTATCAATGACAAATTCCTTGATAAATTTGAAGACAAAACAAAAAACGATATCGTGTCAGCTTACCTCGCGAGTGTTAGAAGAAATCAAAATGGTCGAAGCTCTAAATCACGACTTAAAGGAAATACGATCGCCGCCTCCCTCAACCACATATGTTCGACCTTTCGGTCGAACTTTCGGAGGGATCCGACTATAGACATATCGGGAAATCGAGCCCTACAAATACAGCGACAAATACGTGGTTATAGGAAGTGCGATGGGTCCATCAACCATCAAAAATGCCTCCCATTACAAGTATTCAAATCAATACAGAAAAATAACTTCTCACCAAAGGAACAAGCACTGGGAGAATTGATAACAGGAGCTCTTTTCTTCGGAATGAGATCCTGCGAATATTCGGTGGTACAACAAGAACGAAAAACCAAACTGTTGATACTACGAAACATCCAGTTCTTCTCCGGCTGTACTAAAATACCACGAACAAAAGGAAACACAAATTTAGAAAAAGCGGAAACGGTTAGTATAACGTTCATAAGTCAGAAAAATGACGAGAAAGACCAAACCGTATCAATGCACAGAAACAACTCCGACCTATGTCCAGTGAAAATTTGGTCCAAAATAATGCTTAGAATACTGAACTACCCAAATGCGTCTCTGGATTTACCTGTTTGCACGTTCATAGCTAAATCTAGAATAAGTTTAATCCACTCAAAAGAAATTCTTGAACATATTAGAATAACAGTAAAAGTTCTTGGGGAGACATACCTTGGAATCAAACACAAAGAAGTAGGTTGCCATTCAATTCGGTCAAGCTTCGCAATGTTCCTCTATATCCAACAAATTCGAACGGATCGCATCATGTTGCAAGGACGTTGGAAAAGCGACGCATTCCTACTCTATATACGTCCGCAGGTAGCAGCATTCAGCAAAGGCCTCAGTGAAGCAATCACACATGAAGCAAACAATTTCTTTACTGTACCCGAATCAGAGGACAACAGACAATCCCAAACAGAAACTCACCTATTTAATTTTGACACGGTGACAAACCCCGAAGACCCAAGAAACAGAAATGCCCGTTCCTACGCGAGTCATTTAAATAATAATGGTCCTGGCGCTAACAATCCTCGCGCAACTAGGCCTACTTTCTTTCATCTACATTCCTAGTCACCATACACAAAAATGGTTAGTCGTTAGCTAAGGACATAGCTCCAACTGACGTCACAACACAATTCAATCCCGAATTGGGTGACGGGGGATTTCGAATCGGAGACCCGAAAACCCATAAAATTTATTCGATGAATGATGATTAGAGCTTAAACATTAACCTAAGAATCAGTTACTAAATTTTAGAATAAAAATCTGATATCACGTATAAACTATGAAATATCGAGTGCAGGAAATAAAGGGAATCTTATTCTTAGAAAATATGCTACAGTACATTACGTACGAAAGTTTATGATAGTTAGATAAAAAATCATGTTTATTATTTAATTAGAATGATCTAAGTTTTAAAAACCGTAGATTGTATTGCACGTGCGATTGTAAATAAACTCCATTTGAGTTGTTTCCTGCGTACCTTTTAAGTTCAGGGTCTCATAAGAAGGAACTAAATTGGTTTGATGTCCTGCTATGTGATTTAGTTTGAATTTACACGTGGAGAAAATTAATATGATTCGATTTTTTTTCATTTTCTTATCTTGCCAATAGTGTTTTATACATGAGAGTTGCATATGTTTTATGTTCCACGTTGCACTTGTAAACATCCCACGTATGTAAGAAATAGATACTATTGTTTCATTTAGGTCTTTGGTGTCAAGAAAGTGCTAACTATTTTAGTGAGTGAAATTACGCAACAAAATAAAGAAAGAACACATTCCTTTTAACGTAAGTCGAAATACATGTTTAACACTTACTTAGCAAACCTCAGTCATAAAAGAATTTTTGTGAACATAAAGCATTTATAATCAATACTTTGTCTCATTCATGCTGTGAACAAGATGATATAATCAGTTATAAGTTTTTCAATTCAACTCATCACCTCTCCACTCACACTTTCACTAGCTTAACTATATTCCACCTGCCTCTAACAAAGTTCAAACCTAGAAATTGAACTTATACTTGAGGTGCAAGTATCACATATCCCAGTTCCACAAGCCCGCCAAAAGGAAACTCATTTCAATCTTTAATTCTAAAACTTCCAAGCTCTGTTTGAATATGCAAATGCAAGTGCCTCAAGTGACCGAATCAAAAGAGCATGAAGCCCAGAACAATCTCACTTTGTACAGTTTAGTACCCAACATAAAGAAAAAACGCAAGATTGAAAAGTGCAGCATAACACCTTTGCCGTCGTATGGCATTGACTATAGCCCAATCTCAATAGTAAATCCTCTTATCCGTCCTGATGGATGGGGGGTTCGATTTCCTAATTACCATTCCTTAGCGGGAACTTATGATATTGTATTCTATTTCGCGCAATGGAACGGTGATTACATACACCATCGTACAACGAAAGGTACTCTCACATTATCTGTTTCGAATCAAGAATCTGTTTACTGCAAGGAACGCCGACGGTTTATTAGACGGACAATCCCAAGAGGTGGTGAAACTCTTAAGGGGATTGTGCGCATAGATGACGCGGTAAAACAAGGAGATCGGATTTACATGGGGTGGTACAATTTCTCATTTTTACAGAACAACTTGAGATTCAGAGTTGTCATTGATCCTGCTTTCCAAATAGATTTGACAAAAGAACAAATACGCAAAGCAAATGCAGAGATTGATATACACGTGAAAGGATGCCATGATGATAGCAAAGAAAGCTTGGACTACTTCAAAAGCGTGTCAGGACTCACAGATCTTAGTAAACAGCCGAGTTTGAGGAAAGGTGGTCAGCGCAGAGACATATCCATGCATAGAGGTAGAATCAAACTTGTTGCTCAACGTGGTCCACTACGCATTAAAAAAAAACAATCAAGTACTTATAAGAAAAAAGAAAAATGTAGTAAAAATCCTCTCCAGGACAAGTCTCAGTTCTGCAGTGTGAAAGATGCTGAGAAGGAATACAAAAAATACATGGACGTCGACAATTCGTGGTTATCAAGACATATAGATCTTCCAAAGGATGTTCTCTCTGTCATTCATCAATTTATCTGTCCCCCTCCAGTGTTTTTTTTCGAAGAAGGTGACTTATGGATCGAGGTAGACTGGAACTTTCGACAAGGTGACTTGAATTCTATATTTGTAGCCAGGAAGCGAACTTTTTAGTTTCAAACAATAAGAAATGTATTATCAATGTATATTGTAAATTACAATGTCATGTAATGAAAGAAAATGTAAATTAGATTTGTTGTAATGCTCTATTTATTTATGTTCATATGTATTTATTCCCTTTCCAAGTTTGAATGATGGTGTGTAAGAAGTTTTCTTTCAATGCAAAGCTCAACGTGAACCCAAAGAATTCTTCACTAACATTAATGCTTTTACAATCGAGTAACACTGAAACTTGCTTTCGAGGCATGTCTGAATGTTTTCACGGAGCTTACCGGAGAATCACTTTTTCTGGTGGTCGATTTCATCATTGGACGATAACGATTATGGCGCTTACTATCATAATTTGCATGTACGTTCTGACCGGCTGATTTCTTCTTAATAACAGATTTGGGTTTAAAGTTTTTTAACGGTGGAGGAATGCTGGTAGTAAGTGGTTTTAGAGGCAGATTCCATATGCTCTTTACTGGAGTGATGACTTTTGCATGAGGAACCTCTATATCTTTTTTGCTTGATTTCATCATTGGTCTGTATCGGTTGTGTCGTTTAGAATCGTAATTTGCATGGACATTTCCAACGATCGGCTTTCTTCGAACGGAGTTTTTGGGTCTTTTTGATGGTGGGACCGGCTGTACCTTTTTCTTTAATGATGAAGGAGCATTCTTCCACAGCATTGACGACGCATTATCCTCTTGTTTGTCTACAGGTTTGGGTGAAAAATTGAATTTTTTCTCTATTTTCAATGAAGGGTATGGGGATCTCAAATCCTTTTGTGAGTCTTTTAGAACTTTCAAGCTCTCTTCTCCACCTATAACGCCTTGAAAAATAGGGGTCCCAATTTCCCATAAATTCAAATTAGATGAAGGAATTTTATTAGATGATGGAGTACTAATATTCTTGTTTTGCATAGTTTCAGTGGATGAAGCTGAATTTTTCAAAGGCAAGTCTTTGGATTGGGGGGTAAATTTGATAGTTTGGGTTTTTGAAAATGCTGCCGGTGAAAGTATATTTTGCTCTTGTTCGCGAGACATAGGAATTTGTAAAGGTGTGAGTACATTTTTAACATTTGTCTTTGCTATCGCCTTTTCTTGGGGAGAAGATGGTGGAGATAAAGAATTTGCTCTCTGTCTTTTTGCTGGTGTTTTGGTGGGTTTAGGATTTTTTGATGGAACTTGGCTTTTGAACGTGGCACCTGGAATCTTCGCTCTATGGCCTCTATATTTTGCTTTTCGAGCCTCAAGCGATTCTTTCTTTATTCTCTTTTCAGTCTGAACTGCAACTTTCGCCTTCATTCTTGATAGGCTTAAAAGTAATCTCATACTATCGTCCGGTGAGGCGACTGTTTCTTGAATTTCACTCAATATGTCTTTCATATCTTTGACTATAGGGTCGTTATGCACGTTTGGAGAATGAATATTCTTTACTCTTTCACAAAGTATTTGAATAACTTTCAACAACATTCTTTCTGTTGTTGCTTCTACACCTGATTTCATCGCCGATTTCAAATACCCTTCTTGCTGGAAGTTTTTCCATCCCACACAATATCCATCAATTTCGACGTGACCAATATCATCTAGATTTTCATTTTTATCTACATCACAAATTCTATCAATCATACAGCTGTATAAGCTGGCGCATGCTACAAGATGAAGCTTGCTTTTGAACATCCATTCCTTCTTCATGACAATATTCTCTTCATCTTCATCTGAATCACTCAATAGTAGCATATACGACATCCCAAGTGAATAATGAGTATCAGCATTACTTGAAAGGAGACTCAATGACGTATTATTAACCTTCTCTAAGGAAAACACGGATTTTGTTGGCAATGCAAATGCATCCGCCGAAGATAAGTCATTGTTGTACTCTGCAGTGGTTGTCATATTTTTGGAGTATTTCACCTATAACTACTGCTAACACCTGTGTTTAAACGCTTCTTGCGACAAAAGTACAATTGTGTAATCGTAATTCTATTTTGTGATGTTCGATGAATGGTTGAAAGATACAAATAATGTAGACCTGTGGCGATTGACCAGAATTATGTCTCTTCTCTGGCATCCACCAATATTCAAATATGTTATTCGTGCACGTATTGTTCCATAATACAGACGCATTGGGAGTAGAGTTTATTTCAATAAGAACCTTCGTATTTTTGATTTAACGTTCATCATGGATGTTCTTATGTGTTTGGGTCTAAGTGACTCAAAGCAGTGTGACACAGAAGAATTGATACAGGACAAAACAAAGCTACATATACGGTACTGCGTCAAAGTTGTCGTACTTACCTCCGATTACGTATTCAAACTTTCATTTTTACCTATTGTAAGTTTGGTTTAATATTCATATGAAAGTCCAAGAACCTAAATATTTTTCAAACATAAACAAATACACATATTACAAAGAAATATCAGCAGGATTGAAAAACTAAATTCTTCAATGCTATTGAGGTAAAGACAGTAGATTCAGAATCTTTTTGGTAAAATTGTTTAATTGATGTGACTTATTCTTAAAAAGAATAAAAATGAGTGAAATTACATGTTATGCATGAATAACAAATCATGGTAATGATGGTAAAACTGATGTTGACAGAACAAAGATCAAAATTCTTTTGAACGCGTGTTCATTACTATTTTTTTTTGCAATTGGGTAGAATCCCTGCAGAAAGTCTTGGTGCTCAAGGTTTACAATTCATGATAATATTTTAATCTTCTTACTACAAAATGTGTCTTATGGTGATTCAACTATGGAATAAACAGTTTATGTTCCACCAGCAAAAGGAAACTCACCATACCAGAAGTCTGATTACAAGCAACTGTTATTCACTCACCAAGTATTTTAAAATGTGAACAAGGTGTTTCTT
>Ga0209092_10004440_pt1 | contig 11723 bp, 8 predicted proteins | sample FraStrMetagenome_FD_187446 | JGI IMG/M metagenome (GOLD analysis project Ga0209092, IMG submission 187446) | Marine eukaryotic phytoplankton communities from Arctic Ocean - Fram Strait ARC3M Metagenome (SPAdes) (version 2) | ecosystem: Environmental > Aquatic > Marine > Oceanic | place: Fram... | reverse complement strand
GTAGATCTACATTGTACATGTATCTGCATTGCGTAATTAAAAATTAAAAATTTGTATCTTCAACTTGCCCTCAGAAAAAGAACTTGTCAGCAATATAAATCATGAGCTGAATTATGTGAACTTGAACAATGTGAACTTTAAATAAGTTTCGAGACATCTACAATAATGTAGATCTTGAATCTACTGGAGACGTTTACAACAAAATAAATCAGCTTTTACTTCGAAGTATGGAGGGGTGGTAAACTTATATAAGTGTGAACCTTATAGGTTTATTGGACCTTGTAATAAGAAAGAACAATCCGAGATGTAGCAAGTAAGATTTGATATAAAATGTATTTAACAGCGAGTAGGAATCATCCATGTCCATGGGTGCACCGTCACCAGAGAACAAATTAAGTGCATGTCCTACCAAAACCGTTCCTGACTTTTGCGACAGTATTGATAATAGCTTGAATATACTTGAACAAAACTCTGACTTGCAAACTGATTCCAAACACCTTTGCAAAATGTGTAATTTCAGAATATGGACTGAAGCCGCGAATGTAAAAACACAATACTGAAACATTATCTTATGTTTGTTGTCTGTAGTCTCGAAGGGTTGTGGGGATTCGGCAAGTTTCAGAATACAAATTTCATTGTAGACGGTATTACTCGAACAAATCCTGAGAATGAAAAGTGGCTGTCGCCCACATATCAATTTATTTAAACGTGTGACCTAATTTAAAAGTTCGTGCGCTATCAATTGAAATATGTGTACGATAAGTTCTGTATAATTTACAAATGGTAGTCAAAAAGTACTTGTACTAATGTCATGTATTCATAAATTTCAAGGCTAATAAAGATTTGATGTCGATAGCTTTTGGATGCTTATCTAATTACGAAGAAAATGACATTGACGTAAAGCGGCTAAACAAAACAATCAATTGGATTATATCTTACTTTTCGAGTTCGCTAACGATGGTCCTCTTAACATGTATTCATCTACGTACTTATTGGTGTGCAATCATAATTATTGTACTTCGTACTAAGGCGGACTAAAAGTTCAGCTTTTATGCTGATGTAGCGAAATATATGATTATGTCTATGCCAAAACTTCATCGAAGTCTAGTTGGAGATGAATGAAAAAAAACATCCAATTATGTTGTGGGTGTGACCAAATTTATTATTATTTTTCTACGGGTTATGAGGTATGAGGTAATCTGTGTGTATCATTTTCGCCGCTGGGTCGTTATTTTCAGCTTGAGATCCGCTGAATTGTTGTTTGTGAGTTGTGAGTTGTGAGTTGTGAGTTGTGAGGAAACGACCGATGCTCGATGCTGTTCGAAAAGCTAAAGATCTATTATCTCAGGCTAAAATAAGTCACCACAGTTGTATTCACATCTAATCGCTACACCACAGTGAATTGTGAAGCGTGAATGTTGACAACCCATGATCGAAGACAAGATTGGTGTCAATGGAAAACCATTGACAATGAGAACATTTGGAATACAATCCTCGACTCTAGCTCTTTTAATTGTATCATTATTGAATCGAAAAATGGTGTCGGGATTAACAAGTTTAATCGGGAAAAAGTGCCTGGTAACAGGGGCAAGGTAAGGAGGACCTTTCTTTATTCAAGTCTCTCAAACTGTAATTGTGTTTGGTTCGAAACAACAAGGCTCACGGATATCAATGACTTTTTTTGATCGGTTCGTTACTAGTGGTGGTATTGGAAAGGGTATTGCTAAAAGACTTGCACAGGAGGGTGCAAACGTTTTAGTTCATTATAATGCGAGGAAAGATGGTGCGATTTCTACTTGCAATGATATACGGAGTAGTGGAGGACAGTGTGATGGTATCTTGTGCTGTGACTTTAGAAGTCCTGTCTCCATTCATGAAATGATGGCTAAAGTTGATGAATTGTGGGATGGTCAGTTAGATGTTCTAGTCAATAATGCAGGAATAGTTACGAAAATGGCCATTGAGGATGATGATGATAGTCTATCTGTCTGGCACGAAACTATGGCGGTGCGTTAGAATTAAGTTAGCCTTCCCTTAAAACTATTTCATCATTGTTAATGCCTTCATAGGTAAATTTGCATGCTCCTGTTCAACTATCAAGGCTAGCCCATGCAAGAATGAAAAAGAAGGGTGACGGCTGCATTATCATGAATACAAGTATCCATGGAACATTGTCGGTGGAGTGGATGACTGCTTACGCGGCAAGTAAAGCTGCACTTGATCACATGACAAGAGGGATGTCCAATGAATGGGCATCAGATGGTATTCGTGTGAACGCCGTTGCTCCTGGTATTGTTCCCGTTGAACGTACTGAAAAAATATTGCACGAGAAATCGGCACAAGATTTGTGGTTGCCACATTTACCGGCAGGTACGTTAACCGATGTTCAAAGATGCGAATTTAATTTGCATTTTTTAAGCTTTCTTGTTTTTCATAGGACGGATGGGAACAGTTACGGATATAGCCGATGCAGTCACCTATTTATGTACTGCTGAATGGATGACTGGTTCTATTTTAACAGTCGATGGTGGTATGACAGCGCGAGCGAACATGCCCATACGTCCGAAACCAGATATAACATTGTCGAAGGAAAAGTCTATAACAGAAACTACCAATTTCGATAATCTCTTATAAATACAAAATATGAAACAGTAAACATTTTTGTGGGCAGAATTTTTTTTTTTGAAATGATTACCACTGCTTACTTATTGTACATTTTAGTCTAATGTAATGAAGTAGGTGAATAAAGTGAGATGAACCAATCTTATTAAAGTAGAATTTGAAAAAAGATCTATGAAGCTGAATTTATTCCTAACATTAAACTTTTGTTAGTGCATGAAAACGATTTCTCCAAATATTATGGGTCCCAACATCTCTATCTACTTTCCGAACCGCCGCTTGTCCTTACTTCGATTTATAAAAATAAATTATTCATATTCTTATACTCTGAGTTTCTTAAACAACACAACGAGTCAAAACGTCCCCACTCTGTCCTCATTTGTTGTCAACCACTTTACATATGCCTTTAGTGCGTCTCCTCAATACTCAAATTGAGCGCAAATTTTAAAAGCTAAAAATTCTGATCATCATACTGCGTTTACCGTTTCACACGCCTGCGGAAGCAAGGAAAAAGCACTTTCGTTTCATGTTGACTTCCAATTATTTTAAACGACCGTAAATATCCCTCATTTGTTAAGCATTGCATCTATTTGCGCCTCTCTAACGTCGTACAGTTCTCTATATCAACGAGGTTCAGGTACATTCGGTCGTTCGGTTAAATTGATCTCACTTGTATTTCTTCTTTGACTTTCGAATCTTGGTTTAAATTCAAAGTTTCTAACTAATTCTCACTCGTTCGAAGTCTATTAAATATCTTAAATTTCTGACTAATCTTTGATTATTCCCCTTCCTATTAACCACTTACGAACTTGGAATAATTCATGTTTTCAACAATAAACTTAAATTTTTAATATCTATTCTTGTACCAGATATAGATGACCTAGTTTAGAACTCGTCCTCTTCATCAGGGCCTACGACCTATTTAACATGTAAAGTAAAATGTTATCGCATTATTGTTACGCAGAGAGTAGAGCGTAGACCGTCTAGAGCAAATATTTTGAATTTTGACACAGAGTTGAAGTGTTGTCAAAAGTGTTCGGATTCTGACGCCTATGGTTCGGTTCGGTCTTCGGTCCCAATCACGCCAAAAATAATTTACATAATTTTTTCTCACAAAATCAACTGATAATATTTTAGTATCTTGTATTTAATAATTGTTCCACGTTCCAAAAATAAACACGATGAAGTTAGCTTTGACTCTTATTTCTCTCGCCGATGTGATCAATGCTATCGATTACAGAGCTTTTGCTGGCTACGACAACTTTTACTCCCCTTCCGTTATGAACGATAACGTAATGGAAAAGAAAGAAGAAATGGTGAAGGATGTGAAACAGTCGACAAAGGATAAAAAGGATAAAAGTGTGAAAGAAGTGTCGGCTGGAACACAAGGAAAGAAGAGGCTCTTTGGGTTGACTTTTAATCAGATTGAGGATGCATTTGATTACCAGTTTGAGTAAGAGACATCATAACTCATTTGATAACTACACCATTCTTCTAGAACTGCATACGAAAAGAGATATCCTCATTTTGATGAACACCTACACTCATCAATACAAGGAATGATGTTTCGTATTTACTCCAAGAATAAAGGTTTTTGCAGGTATTGGTTGTTAAAGATCTATTAGCCGAAGAGCACTTGAGAACTGAGAATGAACTTTGAATCTCTAACAACTAGTTTACATATATACATTTGATTTTTTTTTGCGAAAAACGTTACGTTAGATATCACTCTCACCTAGGTCATTTTCCTTTTAGTTTGTCATGTGTATTGTCATGGATATTGTCGTTTCGGTTACATGGTTACATGGCATGTTGTAATTGTTGACACAGTTTTTCATGATTTATCAAATTATAGCCGTATCAAATTTCACGTCTTACTGAAATCGCTATTTAACGATTTGTCATAGTAAAAACTCGTCTTCTTTATTAGTCTCTGCTTTGGAAGAGAAGTAGTGACAAATGTTATTTGCAATCAATTCAAATAAGAAAGTCTATGTGGAAGAAAAGATTACCTCATCATGGTTATGATCGCCATCCTTCACCGACTTATGTTGAATGCTTTCATTATCGAAAGCTTCCGCATAGACTATTTTAGTATTTGACTTCAAGCTACTTAGTTCTTTGGTTCTCGCCTCTTATTACTCAAATATGAATTTCCAGCAAAACCCCAACCTGAACTTCAGAGACGCTTCATCAACTGAAAATGATAAATTTCCAACGAACTGTCGAGGTTGGATTTGCCTTGCACGGCATATTCTCATTCATCGACGCTTCTCCTACTCACTTTCTCTCTTTTTGGTGCTCGTCACCTTTTACGCCCCCAACAGTAGCTTTTCTTTGAATGCAGGACATTCCTTTAGAGATCTCTGACCTTTGGAGTTTGCAAATGTGTATACATAGTTATAACGTGTACGGCCCTCACTCAAACTTGCATGTTTCGAGATATTTTTCCCAAACATCACAACTCAGAGTCCAAACGACATGTATAATACTCACTATAACTTAATCACACAATCCTAAATTAGTGGTAGAACGCGATAGTGGAAATTAGAAGTGAAATTCTGAAATGAAATCAAGAGTTAGCAGTTTCTCAGCTTCCTCTGCTTATGTATCTACATCTGACGACAATAAGGCATCATCACTTTTTCAAACCAAAATAACGTTGTATTAAGTTTCCCGTAGACATTACGTAGATCTGTATTTAGTTATTCTAGAATATCTCAACTTTTCCTGAATTATATTCATTATAAATTATCAGCGACATCAAACAAACTATCATAAGGAGGTTGGGGTACTTGGAATTGTCAAAATTGGTTGAACATTAATGATTTTAGATCCATTCACCTAACTGTGAGTTGAGAGTTGAGAGTCGAAACGGTAACGAAATCCTGCCAGGTCCCATGGTGCGTGGTTCCTCTCTCGCAACATACGTACACAACATACACCTGTAGAGTCTACATACGATCGTATTTGAACTCACCTGGAGCTCGCGTACGATTTATTGTAATGATTTTCTATTCTGTGCTACATTTAACATTTTCGAGTAATGTACGAACGTACGAACGTAGAGCGGCGCCAATTATTGTCACACTTAATAATTGGACCAATTTATCTTACGCGACTTACTTTTTATAAGAAATCTTTCACTTTATGTATGTTCTGAGCATTAATCTAATAGATACCATCCTACTTTCATAGTGAATTCTTTGTCAACAACGGGAGTACGCGTGCATATCAGTATTTGATGATCTTAAACATGTTACATCACGGGTTTAAAAAGGGTTTGATGTCGCGTCATTGCTGCATTGGTCGAAAGGAACTTAATTAAGATGTGAGAAAAACAATTAAGATAAAAAGAAACGCCTTTCCTTCACGACTTTAGGAGAAAGCAACAGGAATATGTTAGCATCTAAACAGCTTGAGATTCGGCCTCTCAAAGTATATCATATAATAATTTAAGAAAAAGTATAGTTATATTGAATTGTGTAAAGAATTTTCGTCGACATCGGAAAATGAAAATCCTTTTGATGGCAATCGTGTCTTTGCTCTGGGCCGTGTCGATTTCCTCTTACAAGGTTGACGCTGACGCCGAGAGCGAGGGCAAGAAAAGAAGCATTGCTGAACATTCGGCCGAGCTCATATCATGGTTACATTCCTTTTCTTCGGGATATATCAGCCCCAAGGTTGAATTTAGGCATTTAGATGAGAATGATCCCACAAGTTCTTTTGGTGCCTTCGCGAAAGATGATTTAGATATAAACGAGCTTATCTTAAGGGTTCCACACAAGATGTTAATTGATTCTCGTGAGGAAAACCCAGCTCAGATGCCCATGTCATGTGGGCTAGTGCGTTATCTTATTGAGCAGTTTGAACTGGGAGAAAAGAGCAAATATTCGACATATACTAGGTACTTGAAAGAAACACAACCACCTGGTATGCTTCCTAGTGCGTGGAGCGACGAGGGAAAGAATTTGTTGCTTAAAATGCTCGGAGATCATAACTTTGAATACGATGAGTGGATTGAGCGTTATCATAATGAGAATTTACTAGATTCTAATCACAAGTTTCCACCATCCTTTGTTATTGGTTGGATCGTGGAAGATTGGTATCAAGATTGCGATGGGGAAGATGACCCACTATCGGAATACGCTGCGCTCTTGGTTGTACAGCGTGCTTGGGATGATTTGCTTATACCTATCTTTGACATGTTCTCTCATCGAAATGGATACTGGTTGAACACGAAAAGCAATAGTGCTAACACTGGGTCTGATATAGTAGTAGAAGCAAAGCGTAATATCAAAGCAGGAGAACAGTTGTATACAAGCTATAATATGTGCGAAGATTGCGGGGGTAGATTAACTACTTATGGCACTCCCGAACTCTTTCGGGATTATGGGTTTGTGGAAGAGTTTCCGCAAAGTTGGACTTTTACGAATCTTGATATTGCGTTTCGTATTGATGAAATTCCTGATGAAGAGGCGGAACAGAGCTCACTCGTAATAGCCGAATGGATCAAGAACGAACCAAGTAGTAAGCAACGAGATGTAATTGAGAAGGCTTTGAAGGATATACAGATAAATAAAAAATTGTATCTCAACGATCGTTCTAAGTGGGAAAACGTACCCGACAACGAATGGTTTTTAATCGAAAAATATACTGATGCGATTCAGACTGCTTTGAATCTTGTTATTGAATACATTATCGAATTGGAGCTCCAGGACACTTGTATCATAGACGGGTCTTGTGACGTGACATTGGAACGTTACGACGATCTCAACGAGAATGTAGAGAGAAATTCTGAAGAGTACGATTCTAGTGCTGTCTTTGATTTCGAAAAAAGTTTCAGCCGTTTTGAGTATTACGATACTATTGAGTTTATCGAAAGCCAGTACCAGGAAATTAGTTTCATGTACAGTGAACAGGACGATGATTCTTGTTTAGATTTGGACAATATTATTCAAATCTGCACGCAATACAGACCTCACTATCATGAATTTTGTGTCCATTACCCCGCCCGGTTCCTTCCTGCAGGGAGCTTAAAGCGAGTTCTCTTCGTTGGTGGGGGTGACAGTATGTTGCTACACGAGATTTTAAAATATGAGTCTGTTGAAAAAGTGGTTGGTTTAGAAATTGACCAGAAGGTAGTTAGAGGCGCCTTTAAGCATTTCGGAACACGACCGCATTTCGACGATCCGAGGGGTAAGTTGCAGTAGATTTATAACTTCCAAAGAAAGAGCATTCACTACAATTTTATTTTCAGTGGAGTGGTGGTTTGGAGACGCATCAAAATCTATTCTTCTGTTGCCTAAAGATTACTTTGGTAGTTTTGATCTTGTATTGATAGACCTTAGTGAAACCGTGGCGAGTTTCAAGGTGACAGAATCACTGGATGTGCTAGAAGCTCTTACACTATTAATGAAGGAGGACGGAATTTTTGTTAAAAACGAGTCCTACCATCGAAAATTTTCAGGAATGTTCAAATTCTCAGCTCAAGTTATTCTGTACGTACCACAGTTTATATCTTTATCTCGATCATGTTTTAATGAACTTATTATCTATTTTTTTAGATATGAAAACCCCGTTATTGGTGCTCAAGTCATGACGATGGGTAGCCGAACCATAGATTTTATGAGAGAGAACATTGTAGACCACTTTTCAGAAGTCAATCCAAATATACTTCTTCCACCCCTTGTTGAAACTGAGAATAAATTTGAGTTGTTCCACGATTATACTCACAATGCCAGTTCATTAAGTGTTTGTGATATTTACGAATCTTCTTTAGATGACGTATTATCAGATAAGCAGTTGAGAAGCCCAGGCATCATCTTTATTGCCGAAGCAGAGGATGTTTTGATTACACTCAACGATATCGATTCTGTTCGTAGTACGATAGTTGACGTGATGAAGGAATGCGGTTTGGAGATTTTCTCCGACCATTCTTCTCCGTCAATTGCTGGGGATATCTTTACATTTCTAACAAATGTCGGCTACGTGATTGCTAGGACGGGGCGAGATACGTCCTACGTAGGACTTGACATACATTTCTGGACTATGTTCCAACTTCAAAATAAACTTGCAAACTTTATCCTCGAGGCTCTAGGAAGCGATGTATCATCCACGACAACTTATCGTGTTATTGCAGGAGGTATATTTAATGTACCGTTATGGAAACAGGATGCTTCTCTTAACGGTCCTCACGTGGAGGATTCGTGTGATACTTACGTCAAGACAGGAGTAAGCATTGAGAAAGATATTGACCAGCCCAATATAGAAAGGAACCTTCTCATCGAATCTTTGAAGATAGTTTCAGGTGATAACATACGGCTCCTCGCGCTGGTTGGAAACAAACGAAACTCGCTTTTAGAAAAGGATAAAATCTTTATTAAAAGCAAATCACGCGTTGCTGAAATTGTGACATTGAACTGTCCGTCGTTGGAGAATTTCAGCCCAGAAGGTAAAGGTGAAACTGAAAAACTCGCTGATTGCGAAAGGTCGATATACAAATCTATTCGTAATCGTGCAAGAGATGGGAAGTTCAATGCGATCTTTATTGACTCATCTGCGGACGAGGTCATTTCGTCAATCTTTTTGAAATGTTTTAAAGTGAGGTCTGGTACTCTTCGCGACGAGGTCCTTGTAAATGATTCTCTGATAATAGCACTTGAGTTGACAAGATCTGAAACATGGCGTCAGAATTTACTTCGTCGCTTCAAATCTGAAGTATTCGAAAAGTCTCCTGCGTCATATGTGGAGGTGCTCGTGCAAAAGGATGACACGACAGGTAGATTACTTTTGACGAATGGGTTTGACTGGAGCTTTGTGGATAAACTTAATCGCACTGTCGCTGAAATGAATATATCTGATCTATCGGCAAAGGTTGATATAATACTTGGAGCAGAGTGGCTATATCAGGAGCCTTTTATACCTCATGGTATCGCAAAGATGACTGATTATAAATCGACCAAATCACTAGCACAATGGGATACTCAAAATCCTGTCGGACATCAAGTCATTTTCCAGTTGCAAAGTAAGAGACGTTTAAATAAGGTTACCATCGAGAGATCCTTTGCAAATACCATCGCAAATTTAAACGTCTGTAAGACTTGCAAAGATGACATACGAACATTTGATGAAGTGGGTGATGGTCTAGTCATGATGTTATCATGGTCTCTTGGGAATATCGTTCTTCTTTGGGACGGAAGGATGCACATCGACATAAATATATTCACATTCTTCGAAGATTTGGAATTTGCGGATACCATTCAAAACACATTTAAAAAAGGTTTCCGTAAAAACAAATTGGTTTTGACTCTTCGCGATGAGCAACCTCGTGGAGTAGGGAAAATTGTTGTGTATAAACGAGATGTGAAGTTCAAACCACTTTGGTCGCGCATTGATTGAAAATTATATCAAATTCATAGAAATATATGTTTTAATGGTAATTCGGTCTTACGGTGCAGTTGTTATCACTTATTTTTATCTATTTACATTCGCACGGTTCCATTAGATTGAGAAGCTAATTTAGTGCTTTCAGCGAGTTACCTGATGATAGGGATGGTTGACTCTAAGCTTATAATTTTTACTTTTATACTACTACTTTATATTATTACATCTACCAGTCTATATGTATTACTACAATACTACGCTATACTACGTGAGAGTCTACCTTATACTCTACATAAACATATCGCTTGCCTAAGGAACGTGGCACATGACTACTCGGCGAAGATGCCTACACTACCGTGAATTACGTGGACTACGAAAGCAACATCCAGATTTAACGTTTTCAAGTGTGTGAAACAATGACAAGGATAGTGTCGCCATCGCCATAGTGTGAGTCTTCATGTATTTTACCCACCCCTCCGCTAGGGGGTAGCCGAAAGTTCCGATAGAAAAAAACTTTTCCCGAACTTTGAACTCCCCCCTAGCGGAGGGGGGCTCGGAGGGCTGTATTTTACCGAGACTCGAGACTCGTCGTACCTTTCTACGAGTAGATCTACTCGCAAAACACAGCCACAGCCACAGCCCACAACGCGCAGCCGCGCAAGCATGACAGCATAGCATAGCTTGCTACCGACACTCGTACGAAGTCTACCCGTCTGAGAGGTCTACCTTCATCTCATTATCTCTCCTCTTAGGCTGGTTCTTACGGTCTGCGGTCGGTGCGGCACCGCACTCATTTGCGGTGTAAAATTCGCAAATGACACAAATTTTTGCGAATTTTACAACTTAAACGACCGCAAAAGAGCTGAAATACCGCGAATTAAAAATTTATTTAATTGTGCGGTCGGCCGCCGCGGTTCTGAACAAAAATCAAAACAAACGAAATATTTTCATCTCGTGCAGAAAATATTGGTTTTGCACGAGAAGCCTGTAAAAGCTCCGCTCTCCTCTCTTCATTTCACTTCAGCAACAAAACCAACAAAATCATATAACAACTGCTACTACTCCTCTTCCGAACCTGTAACTGATGAAGAGGATGAGTTGTAACTACACAGTAATTTATACCTGGTACAAGAGTAGAAGTTAATAAAATAAAAGCATACAGTTAAAAAAAAATACACTGTATCAAAACATATGCAGTACCCTTTTTATAATCAACAGTGGTGTCATTCTACCCCGACCAACCGTATCATTATTCTCAACACCATCATAATGAATTTATGTTTCTGCCGTTCGCGAAACGGGACGATCCCAAAGCACCATTAATCATGACGAATTTGGGTTATTGTTGGACAGCAGTGTTGAGTCCTATCTTAGGACTGAGGAAGTGTTGAAGCGTATATGATATGAATGAATTAATAGTGAAGCAATTATTGATTCGTTGTCCTAACAAGAAGATGTTTTTCTTGTTCGCGCATCGGCCTTGGCAAAGTTCAAGGTGGCGTTGAATTGGGTCCACCATTGTCGTGAGGAGGTACACAAAAGTTTCACCATTGTCATGAGGAGGACTTGTGATGGATTAACTGAAACGTTAAGAAGACAAATCAATCTACTTCTTAAACCTGCAATCAATCGAACGTAATTATTTCCTTAATGATGATGCATAGCGTATATTTTGACCTTTCATTCATTATACATACTGCTAAATTCCGATTCTTCTT
>Ga0209092_10004439_pt1 | contig 11725 bp, 17 predicted proteins | sample FraStrMetagenome_FD_187446 | JGI IMG/M metagenome (GOLD analysis project Ga0209092, IMG submission 187446) | Marine eukaryotic phytoplankton communities from Arctic Ocean - Fram Strait ARC3M Metagenome (SPAdes) (version 2) | ecosystem: Environmental > Aquatic > Marine > Oceanic | place: Fram... | reverse complement strand
GTGAAATATTGATTCGCCGTGTTTTAAAAAACGCTTCTGTTTACTGCCGTCGGCACACGTTCTGCCTTTGATTTTACCGCACCTTTTCTTTTTAATCAGACGCCCTTCGTTTCTCTTTATTTGAAATTATACTACGATCGATACATCCAAAAACTGGTTTTCCTAGCACCGGTCCAATATTAAGCTGTTTGTATTCATTTAGCATGGCTGTTATAACGTTATCACCGAATTTTATGATTACCAGACATAACAACTACCATTTCGTATCTTATGACGAGAGTATCACAAATTAATGACAAAGATTGCCTTGGCTTCCTAAAGGGAAGTATCGGCGACAAACGTATAATAGGTGTTGATAGTTTGAGAGATCTTGATGCATCGCATGCAGTTCATGAGAATATGGGATGACACACTGGCGGTACAATGCCTATGGGCAGGGGCACAATTCACAGCAATTCGTCAAAACAACAATACGAAAAGTACGACTGAGTCGGAAGTGGTGGGTGTGAGTGAATACCTACCGTATGATATTTGTTAAGTAAATTTTTTGGGTGCCCAGGATTACGATGTTATAAATAACTATATATATATCAAGATAACGAGAGCGCGATAAAGATGGAAGTGAATGGGAGAAACTCGTGCACAGGCAATTCCAGACATGTAAATATCAAATATTTTTGGGTGAAAGACCGTGTGGATAAGAAGGAAGTAGAAATCAAGTATTGTCCAACGACATTAATGTTCGCCGACTATTTCACTAAGTCATTGCAAGGGAATGTCTTTCGGCGTTTTAGAGATGTGATTATGGCTTACAAACATATCAACGATTTATTATTAGATCTATCGTTCTTACTCAAGGAGCGTGTTGAAAAATTCAACAATATTGTGATTAAGAAAGATGGATCTACATAAATAGAAGGGCTAAAATTTTAGCAAGAATAAAAATTTCATGTGACGGCGGTAACAGAAAAGGTGAGATGAGGATCAGCATGAAAGCTCATTAATATTTAAGAATCCGATTGCAGATATATTGTTTGTCAAATGGAATATAACCTATCCACTCTACCAGTAATTCCATATTTATAGTATGTGAAAGTAGTGTTGATAATATATTCTAACACGCAGGTCTCGTGTCGATTTTGTAGATGTACTTGAATTTTGAACAATTTTCGAATACTCCATTTTACCTTATTGCTTCTCACGTAACGGAAAACAGAGATTCGAAATACATCTACATCAAATAAAATTCCCGACATCAGAGAAGCAGTAAACGGATGATGTAGACCATTTTCAAAGAAGATGTTGATCATGATGCATAAACAGTAACCCCCTCCCTTTCCAACCCACCCACAAATTTACAAATGAGTATCAATACTCTTTCGTAAATGGATGTATCTGATCTAAATGAATTAAGTTTGAATTTGAGCAAAAACAACAATCATTAATCATCATCATAATAGTAGCAATATCATTAACACAAAAGGATATATTTAATCCAAATTTGAGATTTGCTTGGATGTGATCGTTGTCGATTCGATAGCAAAAACAAGCATCATCATACTAGTAGCAATGTACTCATCACAGAAGGATGCATCTGATCAAAATACGAAAATTTCAATGTGCGCGTTCTCGATTTTCGATTAGACGGCAACAATAAGCATCATCGTCATAACAGAAAAATTATAAGTGGGTTGTGAATAAAAGAAGCTGGTTAATACGCTTTTTGTACTCCAGATTTGCAGACAGACTCAACTACTTAACCAATCAATTCATTGAGCCCTCCTCATGTCTGAAATTCGTAGAACTTACCGACCGGGATTCTTCATCTGCAACCCACTCATGACGGGAAAATACATGAAAGACAAACATCAATATAATCTCTGCTCTCCAGGAAATTTATTAACAATGACCGCACTTGCAGAAACTAATCCAAAAAGACAATGCAATGCTTCATGTAGTTTTTTCCCTCTCGCTTTCAGGAAGATGTCAACTCCTGGGTTATTCCCAAAAACTATTATATCAGCTACCAACTGCAAAGAATAAGAGAATCTTATCATTCACACTCAAAAAGAAAGACGCTAGTTGAACTTACTTTCACGATAGTTAATGCATTTGAAGTTTGTTCAATTTGACATCTTTGCAAGGCAAGCGTATTTTCCTCAGGCGCGACCGCAAAGTTGTTCTTTTCATCCTTCTTGTCATGTTTGACCTTATGCAACAGAAGCTGCCGTTGTGCACGAAAAAAATCATTGAAGGTGAGATAAAACGATAAGCATGCAGCCGCAAAATAACATTGCGACGCAAACTCATTTGCTTTTTTCGCACTGTAACCTCTCAGAAATCCAACGGAACTCAAATAAGACACATTGTCCCCTATCCAATGCCCAGCCATCCCAATTATTTTGAGAGCTTTCAAAGCTTTCGTTAAGGAACTACACGTTTTGTTATCCTCTCTTAAAGAATTTTTTCCAACTAATTCATGCAAACTCGCTAATTCGTTGATAAATTTTCCTAGCCGAAAAGCTTTTCTGCTGCTTCCCAGTGAAGTGTACAACTTTCGAAAAGGTTCTGATCTTCGCGAACCCTTATAATACCAGGAAAGGATCCTCATTAAGTATTGTAGGGTTTTAGTAATTTTATCTCGTCCATCCAAAGACGTGCTTAAGTTGACCCAGTTTTTGATTTCATAGGGGGAAGCTTTCGAGTTTAAGCTCGTGACTATCGCCCCTTTTAACGAATTCCTGTAAAAACACAGTCTTTGTTTCTTAATTGTAGAAACAGCCACCCTCTCCATTCTTAAGTTTTTCACGTCCTCTGGTGATGAAACCTCGGTAACTTCCTATGAATGAGATGGTTGTTTAAAAATTATAGAGTGTAGACCTTAGAATTAGGAAAGTCTGTTTGTGTTATTGAGTTATTGAGAAAGAAAGCGAACATGTAGTCCTGCTTATATTAAGCAAATTTAGACTAGTAGCGTTAATAAATACTTCGGAGTAACATTTTATTTAGACCTCTGCGACTTTCGGCTCCTTTGACGGATCGAAGAACACAATGTCCTTCGACTTTAGTAATTCTCTTGGCGAGCCCTTATCTGGGACAAAGCCATAGCGAGTGAAAAACGTCCACGGTTCTAGCGAATAGCTGTAGGAATTAAGTAGTTCAACGCCGCTATCCAAGTCTGTCCTCGCTTGAACTTCAATACTTTCGGACGTCCTTTCGTGTCGTACATTAGGTGTTCCAGATGTATGTTGAAGCATATCAAGAAGAGGGACTAAATTTTCTTGACCTATATCTTCACTATCACTTAAGAATGATCTAGTTAACAAGGTCACAAAAGCACCACGAATTGCATCGTCCACTCCTTCAGTTGTACCACCGAATGGAAGAAATCCTTGTCTAGATTTCTTTACTGGTGGACCAATAATAGGGCTTAAAACTCGAACTGCCAAGTCAATCTATTAACACATATCGAAGAAAATCAAGAAATAGTCATAACTAGATGAATTCATACTGAGCCATTTTCATACCTCTGCGCGAAGCCCTACGGTATCCTTATAAGCAAGGCTTCCTTTAAGCAGTTCCTCTATATCCCTTTCACTCCACCAAATAACATGATCTTGTTCATTCTTTCCCAGTTGAAAAGGAAGTGTCTGTAAATAAGGGCTGTTTGATCCTTGATATTTATCTCTACCCAAGTGCTCAAGCTTCAAATACTCCTTCGCAAGATAACCCGCAATAACTGTGGCAGGTAAATCGACATAAAAAAGGAAGACAATAGAAAGAGAAAGTAAGTAAGGCGAGTAAAACAGTACATCCTTTGAACGGATTTCTCGCTGAAAAAATTAATTGGTCACTGAAAATCACTCATTTTAATATACACCTCCAGAGATCGATATTGCAGTCAATAAGAACTCCAATTGTATTAGACTCACCAACAGTTCTACCACCATCACCAGCCCGTTCTATTATTTCCGCAAACTTTTCACCACATTCATCATCTAGCAAGGCATCAGTTATAGACAAACACGATGTCGTCGGAATACTAAACAGCATATCCCCCTCTCGAACAGGTTCGTCAACGAAACAGCCAAACCCATCTCCAAGATTACTTTTCTTTATGGCAATACCCGGATGCACGTAACACTCCGGATCTGATTGAAGCCATGATATCAGCGGCGACGTTGCCAACAATGAAGATAGGAGACACACGTTATGATACATATTAGAAAACGGGACCGATCGTAACATTAATTTATCTCTCGAGTGAAGAGAAAGAAAAAGCAAAGGACAAGTGCGTATACCACATGGAAGAAAGAGAAAAAGAGATGAAATGAGAAAGTTGTTCTTATTTCAACATAAAAACATAAATAGGGAAAACACAAGACAACCTCATCATGAGGGTGTTTGGGAAACACGAGACGAAGATAGAACGATCTTTCTCAACAACACCTTGTGTTCTATTCTAGCTCAGGGACTTCTCAAAATCCCCGTAACAATATACGACACACCCAGGCGTACGTACGCAAAGATCTCAATGGCCATCGATATCACGAACCCATGTGACACCCGAGATGCTATGTGTGTGTGCTTTTTGCAATACTTTGTGTGCTATGTACAAGTACGTAGCTACATGAACTGATAGCTGATAGTACTCGGTGCTCGCTATTGGACCTGAATCCAATCACCATCAACTTTCGATCGATGTGGATGGATGGATGGATGAATATGCATGCATGCAACATACAAGTGTCGGATACTGATTGGATCTACGTTACTCAATATTAAACATTCTGACAACCCTCAAGTCATATTCCAACAATACTACTAACTTACCAACAAAAAGCAAACTGGATAGAAACCATGTATTTACCGTTCACATCACTCCTCGCTGCCACTCCTCTCGTCACTTGGCTCAAGTCGGTTCCTAAGTGCTTCGTCCATCCTGGTATTGACATTGATACGAGTGAAAACGGTGCTGGGCTTGGAACTTTTATGAGAGAGCCTGCCAAGGCGGGTGAGATGCTCTTTAGCATCCCGACTTCTGCTTGCGTATCTGTTACAGATGCTGCTTTGGATGCTGAGTGTGGTGAAAAGTTTCTTCAGATGGTGGAATCTGGTGTTCCGAGAACTGTTGGTGAGTTATTGTTCACTGCATAATTATTGCTTTGTTAGTTTACTTGTTTGTATGTTTGTTTGCTTGTGTTGGAGAGAGAAGAAAATTGAAAAGTGGATTTTTCCTTTGTGGTTGTATAGTTTTACTTAACTAATAATATTACTCACTTCTTATCTCTTTGACTGTCTCAGCTATTGCCGGATATCTTGCCAAGGAATACATGAAATTGAGAGCTGTTGGTTTTGAAAACTATGATGGTCCATTCGGCGCTTATCTTGACATTCTGCCGTTTGAATTAGGCAAGAACGACCATGATCACATACTTTGGTGGAGCGATGAAGATATAGCGTTGATGCAAGGTAGTCCAGCGTTTGATGATGCAGTTGCCACTCGTCAAGAGGTATGTATACTTGTGCGAATACTGTGAATTTTCGAATGTGATAAAACAAGCTTATGATCTGGTTTTTTCGCAGGTTGAAATGGCTTATAACTTACTGGGAGATATAATCCCAGAGAGAAATGGCTTAGGTCTTGCTGTTGCTGGTGCTTTTGTAGTTATTCTATCCAGGTCTTTCTTTGATGATACTCAACCGGTTGATAAAGAGAAGCTTATTCCTTTGTTGGATATGTTGCAACATGACTACAATCCCAATATCCAATATTGTGATAACGATGGACATATTGAAGTGCGAGCTGCAGTAGATATGGAAGCAAATACTGAACTCTTAAATTGCTACAACTACATTCTTTCTCCATGGAATTTGTTCACCAGATACGGGTTTGTGCCAGGTCGATATGAATCACCCAGGGAACTCTTGGCAAATGAAGATCCCATTTTTTTCGGTTCTGAATAAATGTTGCATTGATGTAAGATATTTCATTATGTACGAATTATTAGTCTTTGGGACAAAATATGTTACAGTGTATGGTATAAAATAAAGAAACTGCTACTTTTGTCAACGTTTTGCTTTTTATTTGATATTTATTCATTATGGTATTGTGACTGTTGCTACGGCATGATTACTAGAAAACAATGCAAGCTACCGATGCTTCAGGAGTGACCGTGAGAGTAAACAGCAAACTGAGCGAATTTACACATCTACTTCCTGCATATTGTATACGTACAAGAAACAATTCGACATCTGAGGAAGATTCATACACTGAACTGGCATAGCTCGAGGTTGCCGGAAAGGATTCACAACTAAGGAATCCCTTGCAACTCTGCCGCCAAGGCTAGCGCAATTTGTCCCACTATGCTCATTATAATCAGAAAAAGCTCCAACGACGCCGCTGTTACAATCCAAATAGTCAATCACTGACGCCCAAGACTTGTACGCAAATAATCCAGCGTTACAGCCAATGATCATGTCCGGCGGGCCACTTCCAATGTCGAAATTTGGGTCAAGGCTTTCGTTGTATCTTCCTGTAATTACTTTAAGCGTTAGGTTCTCGGTAAGCTGATTATCAGGCATATCTCCTTGACATAAATCGGTGCATTTGGGAGGAACCATATCTTCTCTACAAATGAGACACAGTTCTACTGGCAAATGACGGGGAAGCAAGTATCCAATCTCCGCAAACAGATCAAGGAAGTTAAGTTCTTTTTCAATTCCAACAACGTGTATTCTAAGCTTTCGATTGAGGATTTTTGCAACTGTCAGGGGAACTTCGCCAAATCGCTGTATACTATAGTAAATTGTTAAGGGAAATGTCAGCAAAAGAGCAACTGGACTAGTCAACGGTATGGATCTTAGACGATAATAATCTTCCCATGAGTTCAACTGAATCAGTCCTCGATCGTCGCGATCGACCGAAAATGACGAGTCTGACTTTTCTTCTTCGACGTGATCAGGCTTGGGACATAATGACTCATCCAAAACAAAACCTACTTTATAACTCCTTCGTAGGGATATGTCGACGGAACGAGCTGAGCCACCCAATCCTCCAGCCCATCCTTTTGTTTCAGTAGACCACCATCCTTTTCTATAAACTCCAATGTTCCGTAAAAACTCTGCATAAGGTTTTTCTGATTTCTGAAAGGGTCTTGTGACAAGGTTTTGGTGCCACCCTTCGAATGAAAAAGATGATAGAGAATCTCTCCTTAATGCGTATTGCTTCCATGTGCGACACAAACATTGATGTGACCAACCGTTTGTATAACATTCGTTCGTTTGAAGGCATATGTATGCTGCTTCGCATTGGGGGCATAGAGTTTTACATGGGCGCCTGCAAATGAGACATAGTGTCGGTAGTTCATTATTATATTCTTCAAATTTATCTTCTACTTCTTCGTCAGAACTAAAAGGTTTACTCCCAACGCTTGAACCATCTATTTCAGTACAATTTGACGACGCGTTTGAATCATCGTCGAAAGGGAAGAGTTCTTTTTCAGCTTTGCATGTTCCTAAATTAGATACACCGTCTTCCAAAATCCTTGGTGGTGGTCCTGATTTCATCACATTTTTAAGAGAATCTAGTGCAAACGAGTCGAAATAGTTTTTCGCAGGCGCTGCTGACAACCATTCGGGGATATCAACGGATGACCACTGACAATCTGTAGAATTATTCTCTATCAATGTCATCAAGATATCATTTCGTACATCAGGCGAAAGACAAGCGGCTAATTCTATCTCCTCTTTCATCAAGCTTAAACCATGCAACCTTGCCACCCAAACATCTATTGAACAGAGAAACCCATTTCAGAACACTTCTTCAAACAATTCGAACGGCATCCCAATTCCTAATTTACGCACCTCCATAAAAACGCTTGTCATGTAATCCACACGCCATACTCAAGGAAGTAGCTCGAACATTTGGAGGATGCACACCGGGTCCATCTGCACACTGATATAGATACACTCCAGCCGAAGCCACATCATCATCGTTCACATTATCGTATACCGAGTCAGGCCTAAAAATAGGAGAAACCAAATATTCCTTGATGTTATTGTCCGACGACTTGAGATATTCTAAAAGAAAATCGCCACTGGATTCAGACGTCGTTGTGTCATTAACTTTTTCATCCAAGTTCAATTTTCGTGTTTCGAGCTCCTTTTTGACATCGTGTGGTATAAATGCGTAATGCATAAATCAAGAGCACTTATTGCAAAGTTATTGAAACGGTGGATGTGTATGAAAGAGAAAATAAAATTAATGAACAGTAAATAGTAATAGATGGATGGTCAATGGTAATGGCGATGGCAATGGCAGTGTCACAAGTCACAAATGTGTCAAAAGTCAAAAGGGCATGAATTTGAGAATATTTAACATGTACCAAATTAGCTTTATAACGTCATTTTCTTTTTCTCTACTGGCAACTGACGACTGGCGAAGCTCAAAGATCTGGGGCTGGTACAGATGTTATTAGATGATGGTTGTAGACGGTAAGGATTACATTACGCGAAGTGCTGAAACTCATTCCAAGCTTTTAGTTCTTTTCAGGTATCGTAGAGCATGTTTCCAGTGGTCGAAATGGCCCTGCGATGGATTCGCTAAGTCAGTATTTGGGTTACAGTAGCAAGGGCATGTTGTTATGGTTAGTTATGAAGCAGCCACCGAGATAACTATATTCTAAATGATATCCTCTGGCATTTCCAGCACATGCTGCCTGAGTCTTGATTGCCATACATCCTAGCGCCACTTTAAAACTCTTCCTAAATAATTCATAAGCACCTTTCCTTTTTTGATCCGCCGAGATCACAGAAGCTATGTTTCCTGCTTCTTGTAATTCTGCAGCCACCTTCGCTAGGAAACAAATTAATTGCTTGAATCCTTTGTCTACTACGCCAATAAGACCAACTACAAGCGAATCAATTCCATTCATACCGTAGGACTTGTAGGCACTAAGACATGGTTTGGAATTGCTACCTGTTGCAAAAATGGCATCTAATTTCTTAGCTCGTTTCATGAGCTTCAATCTCTGCAAATCTCTCCTCCACGGGCCTTCTATTGGGGTTACGAGGATTATACTTATTCATACGACTATCTACTCGCATCGTTTTCACCTCGAAAATTCGTCTTTGCAGTACCACCCGTCCAGACCTTTCTCGATGTGGATGGTCGTAAGTCATTATATAGGGAATAATGCATTCTTTAACCGAATGTTGATCGCAGTACTGTTTGAGAATACAAGCTGGGACCAGGCCAAGAAACATGTTTTGGGGCTCGCGAATAGCCCATATGTTGGCTTTCTTAAACATATCAGTAATAAGACTTTGAATGCTTGCGTGCATACGATGATATTTTCCATTGATTAGCATCGCATTCTTTACCACAATACCATATGCGTCGAGCAATGTTGCATTACGCTCGATGAAATGCTGTCCATTCGTAAAAGGTTGAAGAATGTGACTTGGTAAACCTAGAATATAACGAACGCTTGGATGAATACATCATTTTTTAAATTTCCGTCACTGTTGGGTAGAGCTCGGAGGCATTCCCATTGTTGTACCAGGAAAAACGCTCCATATTATTATTCGTTCTGGGAGTAGATCAGATCGAGATGCTCTTTCGTTATGTCCTCTAGATCTTTCGACAAGCACTGGGTCATTGATCCCTGCTTAACCTCTTCATTCAGCGTGAACCCGACAAAGATAGAATCGCTATGTTGTATATCACTTGATGATAAGTTGGTTTCGTAATATTGGATCATTGAGTGATTTTCGTTGCGCATTGAGCTGAATGCAAGATTGATTTCGTATCCGAGAGCACTTTCATTGCATGAAATGATTTTGCTCGACGGACCAAGTTCGAACATAAGGCAGTTTTCTCCTATCCAGTGTTCCACATAAAGCTTATTTAATTTCTCACTAAGTTCCCCATCATTGTGAGTCTGAGGTAGTAGAGGAGGGATTCCATCAATGATTCCTCCAGCAACGTCCGCATATCGTCCATAACTGAGTTCTCTAACTCCCAGGCCTCCAAGACGAATAGGGAGGCACATTCGAATCTTGTTGAATGTGGATAGCTCTTCATTCTACAGATTACTTGCAGGTGTTCATGACGAAAGCCGGAGAGTCCTGGTGATACCTGACTCTTAAGTTGCATCATTGTTGTCCTCAAAACTTCTCTGTCAATGCTTGTACGCTCCTCATTCCATTGGGCTTCAGCCGGAGACGATATGACTATTTTTCGGGTATAAAATTTGATCTTCATTTATTCGTTAACAGCCTCGTTATCAGCAAAGTCACTTATTCCCTTCGAGAGCAACGCCTTGGACCCGCGACTCATCTGACCTTCACTAACCAGCTCGAATCCACATCGAACGTTGAATGTTTGTAGTTCCTGAACAGACTTTGGCCTAGGAGGTAAGGAATCGGCTGTGCATCCATGTACACGGACTATGTCTGTTAGAATCTGTGTGTGTTTCCTTGTTAGCATGGATGTGTTTCCTATGTGTATGAACATGTTTGTGCGTGTATTCTTTCATGGGTGCCGTGTGTGATATACATGTATATATATGGTCGATCATTTATTGGTCTTGTATTGATCTTGTGTTGATATTATATGGATTCACAAGGACAATATATAATGTGTTACGAGAACCCAATGATCGTGTGTGCATTGATCGAATTAATTATCTCACTGGACTATTATTTTATGATGAGTGCTGATACTTATATAACAAGAGAGTGTCACACTATACAATAAATTTAATTGATCTTGAGTGTGGGTTCACTATCATACAAGACAAGACTAATTAGATTTACTTTTAACCATTTACTTTAACTCACAATTAATTGACAACAATATTCTTTACTACTATAAGTCCTCACTCATATACTGAGGCTCTGCCTTGGTACTAAGTGTATTTAACTTGAAGTAATATTTGAAGCATTCTAACATAATTATTATTATTTCGGAATAGGTTCACTTATTTATTATCAAGTTAATACAAAACATCATGAGTGAGGACAGAGATCGTGCTAGCCTTAATAAAGTTAGTACGTTCTCAGGTCGAGAGGAAGACTTTCCCCAGTGGTGGTTAGGGTTCTACACTCACGCGTCTATCATTGGAGCTGCCGAGGCTTTGGATGATGATTTTCGGTTGGTATTACCTATGGACTGTAATAGCGAACGCTTAATGGAAGATGAAGTAAAAGCAGTGAAGACAAACGCCAAGATTGTTAACTCGTTTGTGGCCTGCTTCAGCAAAAGTGCGACCTTAATGAGAATAATCGCCTACTCACAAGATAGCGGGTGTCGGGTTGGGAGAGCTTGGAAAATTAAGGCCCGACTGTTCCAGAAGTATTCCCCCGATGACTCAATAGCTTCGTTACAGTTAGAAGACGAGTTAAACAAACTCAGGTTTGGTACAGGGAAGAACTCAATGTATGAACTATTCGAAAAGACATCGTCATTACAACTTCGTTTTCCGCTGCACTGCACAGATGAGAAGCTCGAGGTAGCTATCATGAAATCATTACCTATTGAATATCGAGCGTGTGCGGCCAATGCGAAGAGAGTCCATTCAATCACTTCAAATGAGCCTCACTCCTTTAGTATATTTGAAGATGCCATCACAACATTTCATCGGCAAGTTAGAGGGTTTAACTGTGATGAATCTAATGGTGACAAAGTGGAAGCTGTGTTGACAACGTTTACTTTCGATGG
>Ga0209092_10004438_pt1 | contig 11728 bp, 9 predicted proteins | sample FraStrMetagenome_FD_187446 | JGI IMG/M metagenome (GOLD analysis project Ga0209092, IMG submission 187446) | Marine eukaryotic phytoplankton communities from Arctic Ocean - Fram Strait ARC3M Metagenome (SPAdes) (version 2) | ecosystem: Environmental > Aquatic > Marine > Oceanic | place: Fram... | reverse complement strand
ACTCATATTGCTCATCGTGCGCGATACAATCTGCGCTTAAACATAACATTATGTCAACAACTAACATTCCAGCTGGAGGTTAAATTTCACTGGCGCAGATTTTATAACCAACTCCTGTTTGATCATACACACAGTGGCACCGAATATGTACTCGTAAGTGATTAATGGAGAAATCCGTTATGCTGAAACAATCTTATGAGATATATATTTTTCACATAATATACGTATACGCTACGTTTGCTTATTATATAATATAACAACTCTTGTATTGTTCAATCATGTTTGCCCATATTATTCTACGTTTAGGAATCATAGTGGGATTGATACTTAGGCAATGTGGTCAAATTTCCATTTTAGATCTGATTATATGCACCAAAAAATCATCAATGGCAAACATGTGTTTTTTATTCCACGTGTATTCAATTTTTCAACATTAAATTATTGATTTTTGATTTGTTTGGATGGTACAAATAAGATGAGTACGCCCCGAGTGCTATCATTCCTAAAGCAAAGTGGAAGACCCTCGATACAATCACAGATAATTTTGGAGCACTTGATTTATTTGTTTCCGGGTCATACATAACAATCCCCATTGTTGCAAAATAAGTCATGTATGTTTTTGCAGATACTCTTGAGCCAGGTGAAGCAAACCCATACATTGCTTTGACATGAAGACATGAACACATAAATTTATGAGTACAAAATAAGGAAGAGAGTAAATTAGGGTCAACCAATGGCTAAATAAATTGAATCAATATGGTTAAAGCTATTGCTTACCTTCCATTGTTCGAAATAACCAACACGCAGCGTTTAATATCAATGCGGATCGAATGTGTTTATTTCGGATATCAAAGTATTGAACAACCGCATGTGGGAAATATACATAGAAAGGGATTAAGAACCCATATCCAATGACAAATGAAGTCTGAGTTTTTGGCTTTGGAATAATGTATTTGTAAACGATAAACGACGGAAGAAAGGAAACGAAAATAGAAGTAATGCCCACCTAAATCGTGAAGATCTTTGTTAGCATGACGAGTTAAATGTATTGAATTTTAAGCAAAATCTGTTTTGACTTACCGAAGCTAGAGCTATCCAATATGATGAGCTGGGTAACCAAAGACATACATTGGCTGCGCTACTACCAAAAGCTTCAAAGAGCACAATATCGTGACGGTAGTTTTGATCGATTTTTTCTCTCAAGGAGCCAAGGTCAAGCATGAGTTGATTTACAAGGTGTACGTAGATGCTTTATTCGGATCTTTTGTAAGCTTTTGTAGGTCAACTTGTTCTGAATTTTGAGAATGTGTGTAACAAAACTAGGTTTGTTTATCTTGACATTTTTTTTTGTGACAGCAGGGTGTTCTATACGACCAAAAATAGTAAAAATAAATTTGAAAAAAACTGGACATAGAGCAAATTGAGCTCTATAGGTGGGATTTGAACCCGAGTTTATTGACACTTAAATTCAAAAACCCTTTTCATTGGATGAAAAGTAATTAGAAAAATTTTAATCTAAGTAATCAATACTTAACAACTTACTTAGACTACATATATGTTTTAGGAATCATATATACCCTTCGTATGAAAAAAAAAATGAAACAATACTTAGATATGAAGAAAGTAATAAATAGATTCCTTTTTTGTATCAAATGATTTACTGGCGTAATAAATTCTCTAAACAGATTTAATACATAGGTATACTTTGACGAGCTTTAAAATCTTCCAGACTAAAAATTGGATAAATTGAATACCACAGCTGGATTCGGCACTCTAAAAAGTACCTTGTGCCAAAATTTCGAGTTTGTACCTCCAGTAGGAATTTTTGACGTGTCAAGCTATAAGCAAACGTACCGTACGTGGCTACTATTATGAATATTTAATTTCCATGAAGTTATTGGAGGGAAGACTGTAGTCCTGACTAAAATTAGGAAAAAAACATAGAGACCAAATAAACAAACAAGAAAACAAGCACACAAACACACAAACGCACAAGCGTGATCATAATATCATTATAACTTTCTGAAGAAGAAGAATTCAGGTATAGTTATTTGTGCAAAACATTACACATTATTTCAGCTTTTTCAACAGCAGTAAGAATCTTTTTTAAACCCTTGGAGATTGAAGATAATTCCAAATTCAGAGAACGACATCGGGTATGCTACATATAATTGATAAAATCATTCATAAGGTTTTATTTCTTTCTTTGGAGTACAACTAAAAATATCTCTGCTGCGAGCTCATATTAAATTGAATGCAAATCTTGAAGAGCTTCTTATTTCTTTTTTAAGAAGGAAAACAGACACTAGCAATACACTGTAACTATATAGAACTTAATATGCAAAACTATAGATAGCTCCGTGCTCATGATAGATGCAATTACCATACTTGTTTTTAAGTTCAAGGTTCAAATAAATTTTACAGCGAAGCAATCAGGGACTGTCCTAAGTGAAAGTATTTTGGATCGAAGATTTCTATACAGAGGAGAACCAGAAATTAAACTTTTGCAATCAGACCTACTTCATCGAGATCTTCCTCGAAATCTAGGATTCTTGCGTTTGGATTTTGTTCATAATAATGATAAGCATATTCGTCCGTTTTCGGATACTCATTTTGTTGTATAAAATAGGGAGTATGCAATGATGTACCACTGTTACTACAACTCGGTAGGACCACACTCTGATTTTGATTATTAGTTTGATTTGAATGTAATCTTTTGGTCAGTGTGCTTGTTGCGTGCACACGATTTGAATTAGTATGAGGCGTAAACCACATAAAATATAATTTATTGAGCGCATCCACAAATACCGCCGGCAGATCTGAGTCTGCATATCTAAGTCTTTGTTCATTTACCCATTGACCAAGCTTCGGATTTGCTGAGTATGGATTAGGGACATTTGTATGCCCGTATTGTAGTTGAAATTGAATTAACTCTTGATATCGTTCTTGCCATTTATCTTCAACGTTATCCCATTGAAATTTGAGACTTTCTAGATCTTTTATTTGTTCTGCAGTTAGCAACATACATTTTTTATTCTCTCGTTGTTGTACCACCCAAGTACCAAGTAAAGGGTTGGGTTTATAAGTGATTGGAACATTTGAATGCTTATATTTTTCAAAAAACTTAACGAGCTCTTGATATTGACTATACCATTCTTTTTTACCGTACACGGCCTGAAAGTGTACTTTATTCCATTGAAATTTGATTTCGTCTAAGTATATTTTTCTACTTGGGAGCATCTTCTTCTCCTTTTGCATTTGTCTTTGTTCATAAACCCAAGTGCCTAGTTTTATGTTACGAGGATGGATTTTTGGAACATTTGAATGACCATGCTTACGGTAAAAGTTTGAAAGTTCCTGATACATTTCATTCCATGCTTTTTCTTCGACCCTGTCCTTTTCCAATGGACCAAATTGAAAGTTCATCTTTTTCAGAGCATTTATTTTATTTTGTGGAAATAATAGCCTGCAGTTAAAGCTGTACAGTCTTTTTTGTTTTTGTATCCAATTGTAAAGATCAATATTCATTACTGGTACATTGGTATGTCCATTTTTTTCATAAAAAGCAACGAGATCCTGATACTTGAAAAACCATTGGTCTCTAGGCAGATCTTCCAAGTTATTTTCCCTTGTCAATTGTAATAGATTTCTGCTTACTTCCTGATTTTTGCGACACACGGTATTTAGTTGATTAGTTGAAACGTTGTGAACTGACGATGGAGGCATTTTCGTCAAATCAGTGCTCTGACCTCTCACACAAATGCTACGACTATTATTCGATGGGAAGGCGGAAGGATCATAGGAAGATTTTCTCTGATTGACATGTTTTACCGGGTTCTGATTATTTTTACTTCGATCATCATCGTTTTTTTCAGGACGACTGATGTTTTTTCCTGTCTCACAGGGTGGTAAGACAGAATCTATTTTTCTCAATGATTTTATTTGGTATTTCTTCAGTTTATTATTCTTGAGAAGGTGCTTTTGTTCGCAGATCCACACATATAAAGGATTGTTTTTTGGAATATCAGAATGACCAAACTTTTCATAAAAAAGTAAGAGCTTTTTGTATTGCTCTTGCCATGCATATTTTTGTTTGGAACAAGTTGGTCGTGCTTTTCTTTTTATACCTCTTTCAAAATCGTGAACGTTATGAGACGAATCGTCAAAGATAATGCTTTGCCTATCTTCATTGGAGTCAGTTTGGTTGTTTATACTAGATGCAGGCTTAATGTAATCGTTAGAGCTAAATTCTTGCGCATTCAATGAATGCCCGTGATTTGTTTGATCCAATTCTTTTTCCTCTAAATTACTTTTTTTTGGATTCACACAACAAGATTCTTTAATATAATCTTGTTTTGGTCTGTCAATAAAATTTGAATTTGACGTACTCAGTAATTTTGATTCTCCATCATTGCTATATTTGGATTTACTCTTATCCTTGGGCATATTTGTTTGGAGAGACTTTTTAACTGTTTTCAAGTCTTTTTTCTTCGAACTTTGACTTTGGTCCCACACAAAATTTACTTGATTGAGTTTAGCAATACATTCTAGTGATAAAGAACCTTTCGTCTTTCTTTGATTTCTAACCCAAATTCCTAGCTTTTTATTTGATGAAAATGGATGAGGAACATTAGAGTCACCGGTAACATTAAAATATGTTACAAGCTCTTGATAAAAACCTTGCCACGTCTTATCACTCTTATTTTTCCTTTGATGTCGTGGTCTCTCCCATAGAAAATTGATTTTTTCCAGATCTTTTATTCTATCTGACTTCAGCAAATTTTGTCTTTTCTTTTGTCTTTGTTTCGTCACCCATAAACTTAATGATTCGTTCGATGGAAATATGCTTGGAACATTTGAATGTCCATGCTCTTTATGAAAATGGACGAGATTCTTGTAATGATTCTTCCATATATCATCAAATTGGACAACACGTCTATCCCAAACAAAGTTTATATCTTCAAGGGCTTTTATTCTGCTGACTGACAATTTGTTATTTTTTTTCAATAACCTTTGATTCCCAACCCAAATGCTAAGGCTTTTGTTATTAGAGCGACTCCTAGCAGGAAAATTTGAATGATTATTTGTTTTATAAAACTGAACCAATTCCTGGTAGCGTTCTTGCCACTTTCTGTCCAGGTTCTTTTGCTTTGATTTTTTCCCACTTTCGCTATGTTCATTTTTTGATGAGACTTCGTTACATTCATTTTTTGGCACAATATTTGTTCTTTTCTCGGAATACAAGACCTTATGATCATTTCGAAGTGTATTACAGTCGGACTTTATTCTCCTGTATTTATTTTCATGTGAGATTTCTTCAGTTTTTCTTTTTTTGTTTTTATGAATTGCACCATTTGCCCTTGTATTCCTGGTCTTTTCTTTTCCTTGTTTTGAGTGACCATCATCAATATTTTTTGCCTTTGATCTACTTGAAGAATTGCTAGAAGATTTATTACCGTCCACTTCCCTTTTTATAAGTGAATCTCTTATTCGAGAAAGATTACAATGCTCGGGGGTTTTGTCTAGGGTAAACAGAAACTCTGATAGAATGTATAGAATCTCTTGCTTATTGCGAGTACTTTCAGTTGATAATTGGGATATGCTTAAAATCTTCATTGATCAATGACTCGATGCCCTCGATTCAAAAACCAAACTTTGTTTTGAAACTTTGACAATCATGAGGAAATAACAACATGTTAACTTGATCATGGCATTATTAAGGAGTGGTTATTTTGTTTATGAGAGCTTTTTCTTCCACTTATTGCAGTCTCGTATGAAGTTACTTACATAGTTTTCTGCTCATAAAGTCGTAACGACGAATGGCCCGAAAATTAAATCAGCATCATTCTGCTGCTGTTCGTGATGTAATAAAAATTAGATGTTTAGAGGAAGAATACTATTATCAAGAAAATGTTTGCATTAGATGAATGCTCCATAATTTACGATATCAGAATAAAAAGTGTTTCATTCTAGTTCAAAAGGAAAGTATTCCAAAGTGTTTGAATAAAATGTAAAAATGGTGAAAAATAAGAACTCATTGTGTTATAGATATATTTATATAGTCATGGAACTGATAGCGTTGCGGATCGCGGTGTCCATAAGATCTGGGTCTAATTCTCGGATAATCTTTTGAACTCTTCCATCTGCGAGAATAAACAATGTCATGGACCAACGCTAAATGATAATTTAATGTTGATTATAATTAGATGGTTAAAAATTGAGAGATTCAAAGAAAGACATGAATATTGGTTGAACAAAAAAAAAACACACACACACACACGTACATTAGATCCAAGTGCCGTGTAGGCCCTCATCCATTCTCTCTTTTCATCTGAATATATATTAGCGTCTTCGACTTCATTCTTTTTCACATATCTATGTCAAAACAAGAGTCAGTGAAACAATGAAACATACTCATCAAGTTTGAAAGAATTCGGGTTTCTTTCTGCCTTACCTTCGATTTTCTGCAGGAGAATCGGGTGATACGAAAATAAGTTTCTTTCCTTTCATTTTTCCTGGAAGAGTCCTCATAGCTTTTCTCAAATCGATGGATTTTTCTCGAGGATCACAAATACAAATGATATAATCTTTGGAAGAAATTTTCTTGCGCCAAGGTAGTAAACGATCTGTCCCAACTTTTCCAATGGCTTTTTCGGATTTGAAATGGATTAAATCTTCAAAGGGTTGAATAGCAGCTGGATCTCCTTCAAATAATCGATCTACTCCTGTAACTAAATTATTTGACATGAGATTTAATTTCACAATAAATAAATGTTGAGATACAAAGGTTTGATAAAGTAGAATATCTTGAAAAGAAAGACACTCTGCAATAACACAAAGACTTACATGCAGCATCCATGTCTTCCTCTTCTTGTTTACTTGTCAAGTAACTTCCGCCACCCAATTCACTCATATGTGTCACAGATTCCCTGTTGAGCAATTCATCAAAACGTTTGCGATCATTGCGCGCCTTAATTTCATCGGACGTCATTTTTGTACTTGCAGATGTTGCATCCTGCTCGCCTTTACCGTCACCCTCTCTTTCCTGTTTTTGTTTCTTGGCCAATTCCATTTTTTTCATAAGTTCTGCTTGTTTATTGCGTCGTTTGTTAAAGGATCCCATAAAAAGAGCTGTTGGGGAAGTAGTAGTAGTAGTGCTGCTGGTTTGGTCTCTAATGGAGCTAGGGTGATTCGAAAAAGAAAGCTTGTTGGATAGTGGAAAGGACAATAAGTCATTTTTTATTGTAAAAGCTGAGACCAGGAGTTGTTCAACATAATAGAAGCATGTGATGATCAAGATGATACGCTGAAAAGGTTTTATTTTCAACATGATGGCAAATTTATTACTTTTTGAAGAATTTTGACTGTTTCTTTCTCTCTATTGAGTAGCTCATCATCATTTACCTAAATTGTTGTGTTGTTAAACTTTGAGTGGGATATGTACCAAGAAGAGCGTAAATCAATAGTAGCGATTCCCATATGTAGCGCATGTAGTATGCTTCAAGAATAAAATGAGCCACATTCGTTATAACTGAGTTGAAAAAGACACCCGGATCTCTATAGATGAAAACCCTCTTCAAACTTGAAAAAAAAGCATCAGACGTCACAGTTACTTTGAAGTTGGTTGCTAAGTAAGTGCGTATCTACAGTTTTCGGAAAGATAACTCAACTTTGATTGCGTCGAATTGGAATCCCAGCCAAGTCACTGAGTGTCTTTGTCTTGATTATCAAAGTGAGAAAGATCTCTCTCTCTCTCTAGAGCAACAATTGATAGTGATAATGAGGTCATTTGATAATCAGTTGATGAAGATTATCATAGCTTTTCTCTTGTATTCCAATGCAGTGAATTGCGTAAACGGTTTCTCCACTTTTTCCATTCATTCCAACACTCCACCAGCCATTCTCTCTTCCTCTATTTTACGATCACGAAGCAATACTATTTCTTCCTCTTCCACCAGATTATATGCTGCAGGAAAGAAGAAACGAAGGAGGAGAAAAGTGCCCACCACAACAGATGCTGCTCCCCCCGTTCCAGAAGTTATCCCAGAGCCCAATGAGGTTATCGAAAATGTAGCTCCAACAGCTCCTGCACCTGACATTGTTCCAGATAAAGAACCCGTTCAAGAAACTCCTGCTGCATCTGGTGCTTTCAAGTTTGATCGAAATGAAGCTATTGCGCTTGGTAAGATTTCTTTTTGAAGGACTGATTGTGCTTTACGATAATTCCTTGTTTCAATGCTAATTTTTTTCCCAATGATGTTTATGAATCATACTCAATATTTCTAAATTGATAAAAATGACCAACAATACAATTGAATGATGATAAAGGTATCACCGATGCAGAAGATGACGATGACCTCATACCAGAGTTTTCCCCCCTAAGCCAAGGTGCAGTCGAACTACCAAGTTTTAGCGACGCCGTAGCCAAAAAGAAAGAAAAAAAGGATGGAAACATAGACGATGATGAAGAAGATGAAGAGGAAGATACTTTAAAATTTGATCGCTCTGATGCTTCTAAATTTCGTCAATTGTTGGAAATTGAGCCGAATGCGGATGTGGACCAATCCTTCTTTCTTCAAACAGAAGAATATGGGACTGTGAGTGCCTTGTTGTCAGAGGGTGCAAAACCCTTCTTGGGTATTCCATCTGGACCTTTGCAAGTGGGACATTTTATCGGAGCCGGCGGAATTATTCTCATGGCCTTTGTGGAATATCCTGGTTTCCCATTGACTAATTTACCGGGACCTCTTCGTGGTGCTTTGCAAGGTGGTAAGTGACATGAAAATACAAATTAATGTTTCGTTTGTTTTCCAAAAAAAAAAAACTAATCCTTATTATGTATATGATAGGTCTAGGGACTATATACCTTATCAACGCAGTTCTTGCAGGTATATCTATATTCAAAGCACAAGAAAGGGACCAACCACCTGCATTATGGGCCGCCAAAACATTTTCTGTGGGGGGACTAGCCTTTGATCAATTAACACAACTTCCAACCAAAAAGGAAGTCGAAGCAAGATTGGCGAAAAAGGGCAAACGGGCGCTCAAGAAGAAATAAACCATATTGACGATTATTTTTTGTGAATACGAAGGGGTAGACAAAATTATTAATTAGTCTAACAAACTCTTTCATTACTCATTTCTTGCGATTTTATTATTCTTTTACCCTCGTATTGTTATCTTGAACAATACCTTCAAGATAACTATTAGGTTTCAATCATTCATTCGATGCGAGTTAAAAAGATATCAACATCAAAGATTCCAAAACAAATCAGAAATAGAAAGACTGCCGAATCAAAAATTTGCAGTGAAAAAAATGTATTATTGTTGCTGCAATGTCTTCAGCGCTTCATCTACCTCCTCTGCAGAACATCCAATTTTGTGGAAATAACCTGTAGGTCGAATAGTCATAATACGATCTTGATTTTCAAACATGCTTGCAGTTAAAAATCGGGTTACAGCATCTATCAAAAAGAAATCGTTACATGAAGATAGAGAAAAAGTGAGACCAATTAAAATTATTGACATTGTTGTATAGCGAACCAAAACAAAATTGACTTACCACCCCAGCGATATCTATATACTCCATGAGGTTCTTTATCTGTCAAAGCATCATGCCATAATGAGACATCATTTCGTTGCATGAAGGATACTCGACTGACTTCAAAGTTCGTACGGAACAAAGGAAGAGTGTCCATGGTGGTCCAAACCGTCTAGGGAAAAACAAACAACGTGAGAAAGAGATTGAAAACAAATCATTATAAAAAGGCTGATCTTCATAAACACAAATTCAACTCACTGTGCTAAAATGCCAAAGTAAAAAGTTTCGAGGCTCACTTGGGATGCGAACAGTCTGCATGTAATTGACAGCAAAATCATATAATCCATTAACATATTCGGCTCCATTTTCAAACCCAACATACTGTGAATGATAGTATAAAGCATCATTCATAAAGTTGGGTAAATATGAATTAACATCTTTGAAACACGAGTCAGAATCAATCCGCATGATGGTTTCAAAATGTTCAATGGCTGGATGTTTCCATATACTAAGGTCATTCAAATGAAAATGTTGTCATTCTTGAGATCCTATATATGAAATGAAGTAGATGTATCTCTAAAAAGAAAAAGAACTTACCCTGTAACCCAAAAACGAATCATGTGGTAATAACCCCATTCCTTTCTACCTTTCACTTGAAATTTGTTCCCTTCTTGCTCACCATTATATCCAGGTGGAAACTCGGTAAAATCAACGATTGGGAAGCTAATGGGACGATCTGGGCAACTTGTAATGATAGATTCAATTTGTTCAGGACTTAAATCACCTTCATTGAAAATGAGGACAGGAGCTTTATGATTGGGGTCCAGATCTCCCTGTAAAAACGCCAACGATCGTAAGGCAGTTCGCAATTCTGAAATATCCTTTTCACGGTTGGTAACAAGGATAGATATAGCAGGCCCACCAGCTGGATGTTCTTCATATTTGAGTGGAATAGGTGTTGGACTGCCATTATTGTAATATAATGGTCCCGGTACAAAACCGGTTTGTTGGGGTTTGGAAGGAGTGGATTTTTCAGTTGATGCCCTAGATTTGGAGGGTTTGGGTATACGATCTTTATTTGCATTCCGTTCATATTCAGTTCTTTCTAATTCTTTTAAACGTTCAACGTTATCATTTGTATTTGGTGGGTTATTATGGCCTAAATTGTTATCATTGAGATTAGGTTGTCGTAACATTTGCTGTTGTTGCTGCATCTGTTGCTGGTGTTGATTTTGAAGCATAATTTGTTGCTGTTCTTGTATCTGTTGCTGCTGTTGAAAAGAGTCTCCAAAATTAATTCTAGCGACACTGTTCACATGTTCACCTTTCTTTGGCATATATCCAGATGTGGAAGATACCATTTTGTCCAAGATAATACCTGAAGCTATCACGACAATAACTATTTGAATCAGACTAACAGTGGAAGTTCGTTGTAAGAAAGTGGCTACGTTTCTATATAAATCGTTGGTTGATTTATTTTTGGAAGAAGATGAATTTTGGGTCTCATTGACTTCTTTAATATTGCGAATCAAATCTGGATATTATTTCAAAGAAGTATATGAAAAGAAATGTGAGTAATTCGATTGATTTAACTATTCGTAGAAAATTGTGATACTAACTTACCAGCGGTGTTAAATTTGTTGGGACGATAATTAGCGGGTCTTTTCGAAGAAGACGAAGATGGTGCTTTGTCATCACTTGTGAAAGCATCAAACCATTCTTCACTAGCCGCCGGAATCTCACCTGACCGGTGACGATGACTTCGGGAATTTGCACTACTGTTCCTGCTACTTCTTGGCATTCGAGAAATTAACGTTAATGTTTTCAAACTGCGAAATGATGGTTAACTCTTACACTGTTGATGAGATTAAAAGATATATAGAATACAGTCTCTTTCACTTTCATTTATCAGCAGTGAACAAAAAGCCCAAAATATATACACGAGAGGTGATGGAATGACTTTCTCGTTACGGGACATACTCGGGAATCGAAATAAATTTTATTTATTTATCATGTTGATTACGGAGTCTATTTGCACGTTGAAACCAATAGTGTCTCGATATATATTCTACATACATAAGAAAGAAAAAAAAAAAAAAAAAGCTTTTTTTGAAACGTGGAGAAGACGGCGTTTTTCGGGACTGAACGGTTTTTAGGCTATTGCGGAGGCTCTCATCATCGGATTCT
>Ga0209092_10004437_pt1 | contig 11731 bp, 12 predicted proteins | sample FraStrMetagenome_FD_187446 | JGI IMG/M metagenome (GOLD analysis project Ga0209092, IMG submission 187446) | Marine eukaryotic phytoplankton communities from Arctic Ocean - Fram Strait ARC3M Metagenome (SPAdes) (version 2) | ecosystem: Environmental > Aquatic > Marine > Oceanic | place: Fram... | reverse complement strand
TAATAGAAAAATTATTTTTTGTCTACTACCAGGAACTGGCATCATACTCGTCGAAGGATAATCTGGGGGGTCCACAGCCGTTCTTTTTTACCAGACTACTATGATAGAAAGACTAGACCTTCTGATAATTCATGCAAACAATATAGGAAGTGAGGAAGATTTTTTTCGAAAAAGTAGCTTGGAAGTATGCGAAAACCTGAAAAAGGATCCTCTATCTTTGTCAAAACATGATAAACAATTGTGCAAAAGAACGAATGAATTTTTCAAACGAGCTCCAATATCGACGATTAAAATGTGGAGGAAGAGGATTGCAATAGCAACGAAAAAGCAACTGGAAAAAGAAAATGCCATAGGAAGAGATATAAAACGTTTTACCAAAAGAAAACAAAAAAGTCCATGTAGAAGCGGCGAAACGAGGATAAGTCAGTGCAAGGCAGAACCCTTACTTCGAAGCTCCAACAACGATGACAAAAACAATGGAATGACCAAAAGCAAAATGACTTTGAATACAAAAAAGGAGAGTATCAATAGTCCTCCGAGTGCACTTATCCAAGATAAGGACAATTCGGAGGGCAAATACAAGCTCAGTCAAAACGAAGAAAGCTCAACAAGAACATCAAAAATCAACCGGACAACATGAATACAAAAAATATGACGAATGGTGGTATGATCCGGAAAACTTCCAAAGGAAATAGAACGAGAAGACTATCGAAGGAAGGAGAGACCATTGGGGACTTACCGGAATCAAGTTTCGGCAAAAGATTTTTTGTGAAAAGTCAATCACATTCAAAAAATGGGAAATTGATAAAAAGTGATAGGAAACCAATGGGAAGCTGTAACAAAAAATTCAACATTAGTATGAGTGAACGTAAGAAAAACATGAATAGTATCATGAGTGACGTCAGGGTGAGTAATAAAGCTTCGGATTCAACGGCCAAGGGGGCGGCTCCGCCGCCCCCTGTTGGGGAACGAAGGAAATATGGATTACCGGGTTACTTACAAAGAAGGAAACGGGACTCAGAAAAAATTTCAAGAGATGAGAATCGAAAATATTATTATATGATGAGGTAGATATGCGTGGCTCATAGTGAAAGATCAGTGGTAAAATTATTCCCTGCTTGCATACTAATTATTAGTACTTAAAATATAAATTCTATTATTATTATTATTGGCTACTGGATTGTATGCAAAGGTGTGATGCCAACCCAAAGAAAGTGTGTGTTATCCAAGACATAGCAACACCAACAACAAAAAAACAGCTACATTGCTTTATTGGCATGTTTAATTATTACTGTAACATGCAAGTCCATTGTCTAGAAATGCTTGCCCCTTTGACCTCACTAATATCCAAAGAAGCTAAGTAGAAATGGACAGACATCCACCAAAAATCATTTGATACAATGATATAGATTGTAGTGTGCGAACTTTTACTTAGCTACCCACATTTTTATGATGTATTCAAAATGCACACCGACGCAAGTGCAACCCAATTGGGTGCAGTAATCAGTCAGAAAGGCATACCCATAGCTTTCTACCGGAGGAAATTCAATCTTGCACAGGCACGCTATACAACGACTACAGAGTGCAAACTGTTTGCAAGAGTACTTGGTCAACAGTTACATGTGTATACTATCCACAAAAATCTGACTTACATGTCATTTAACACGGATCCTATTTCACATTGGAGGCTAGTTCTCAAAGACTTCAGCCTATATCAAGCGCGACAAGAATACCATTGCCAACATACTCAGTTGACTCAACAAAATCGATTCAACAAAATATGGAAAGCCAAAATTAGAAAAAAATGGCAGAAGTATATGCATTAGATGATGAGGACTTGCCTGCAGATGCATTTCCCATCACTTATTCAAATATTTTGAAAAATCAACAAAAAGACAAAAAATTAATGCAACACTTTAAATCTTCATGCAAACTCAAATTCAAAGACAGAAGATTGTTCAAACTCATTTGCAATAAAGAAAATATGATTGTCACGTCAAATACACTACAACTTAGAGCAGTACAGTGGTACCACAACACACTCTATCATCCAGGTGAAACTTACACAGAACTCACCACCAAACTGCATTTTGCCTAGCCAAATATGCATAGGGATGTTTCATAAAGTGTGTTCCAGATGTATCATGTGTCTTCTATTAAAAGAAGCTATGGCCTTCTTCCAGAGGAAAAGGAAGTCGTTCTGGTGACTTAATATAACCTCATTTATCAACAAGCCTACCTATTGTTCTCTCTCTACCCTGTGTCACAGCTCATAGCTTGAGGCATCACCCCTCTTGTCCGTGCTAGTACATAATTTGTGTACAGTCTTAAGCTCAAACCAAACCGTCTCTAATACAGGTCATCTGATGATGCTACTAATCTTATCATCAGATCTGATACTACGTCCAAAATGCGCAAGATTGTAGAAAGTCCTGACAAGTATGAAATATTTATTGATGTACCTAAGGAAATGGAGGCTAAAGATATAACATAAGAGCTCGTGAGGAACGAAGAGGTACTGCGTTTGAGCGGGGTGCACAAAGTAGAAGAAAAAGACAACATTTTGAGTGAGTCTCTTATCAATCAAATGTTCACACTTGGCTAGAACGTAGATGTGAGCAAGATAAGCGCAATATATCTGGTAGAGTGGTTGAAATAACAGTACCGAAGATGCAGATAGACGAAGTGAAGGAGAGCAGGAAGATTAAAATAGCGGATGAGGAAGCTAGTGAGACAAAGGAGAACCGAGATGTGAATGTAGGAGGAGACGAGACAGGTAAAGGTACTGATATAGAAAGCGAGATAGAACATACAGTGGAAGAATTGTTAGGTTATGAGGAGAAAGCTGTGGAGAGCAAGGATGATGAAGGCTGGGAAGAGATTGAGAGTAGTGATAATGATGATCATGATGTCACGGAAGAGTAGCAAAAAAATATTTAGTTAGTTTGGAATAGGATTAGTAATTACAATGTGAAGAAGCTCAGAGTCAATTTTTTCTGATAACGTAAATTCATCAATATTAACATAATTTAACGAAGAATAACCCACAAGCTGCATAATGTCTGATGTAACATGTATTGTGCATATATATTTATAAGGTTTGGATTCATGTTTGTACGTTTGTTTCTTTGTTTGCTTGCTTGCTATTTATTTGATTTTCCTGTTTTTTGTAACAATGAATCTTTTTGCAGAGCACATAATCATTATTATTATTATCCATTTTGATGAATGTTTATTGTTGAATACATGGACTGCTTCTTCATTGCAGAAATAATGAGTAGTTTAGCATCTTCAATGTTTCTTTTGCACCAAAATGGCTAATATGACAAAGTTTCTTTATCTGCTCTCCTTTTCTTTAGGTCATTTTCTGAGGTTTATCATTTGTATCTAATCAATTTGCTTATCTTGTCAATAACAGCTGATGCGTAGAATTTTTTTTCTAAAATTTTGAAAATATAGAATTTGAAGAAATATGTGATCTTTATATTTTGGCATTATTTAAGCTATACTGTAAGCAGGTCATCTCCAGAGTTACTCTGCAATCCATGTCTAAACGAATAAGCAGCTGGCAGTAGCATGTTTATGAATTCTTGCATGGATCGTATAGAAGTAGTGAAATGTTCAAGTCTTTTTGCTCCTCGATGTAAAATATGAATCTTACGTTGTATAATAAATATATTTCTTTCTCTTTGCAGCACAAGTAGATTTTTCGAATAAATTCCTGATATAGTAATTCGTAGCGGTCTGTGGATTTTGAAAAGAAATTAGCAAAACGAAATTTCGCTTTATTGACTCAGGGGTCGTATTGTGTTTGTTTGTTGGTGTTCATCAATGTCGTCAGGAAGAGCGAACCCTACATGCCTTCCAGAGCTTCTTGGAGAGCATCTCTCGACGAAACGACGACGTATAGAAGTCGTGTAACCAGGCGCATCCCATTTTGTGCCTCGGTTTCCACTCTTAACACAATGATTGTGGCTACGTTTTGGAGGTTGCTTCCTTTTGATGGCCCACTTAATTGTTCCATTTTCATAGAGGATATCATCTTCAACTTGAGGAGTTGGAACTACTCGTAGAGTTGGGTTATATTGTCCAGATTGGGCATCACTATTGTTTATATACTCGTCCGTGTAGGAAGATGAGTAGTAATTCTTCATCAGCTCATACCTCCATTTACCTTCACTATTGTAGTCATTTTCATCACATGACGTAGAAGCATGATCATAGTCATAATCATTTTCATCTGCAGGATCTTGTCCGTAGCAATCCTCATAGGCAGAAACATGGACTGGGCTTCTTGGAATTCCATCATCATTGACTCTATTCATCATCCAGTCGCTATCTGAATCAAAGACTGAATTTTGTTTTAATAGAGAAATACGGCTTGTTTCAATTTGATCTCGATCTGAAAGTTTCAAATTTACTTGAGCGTTGTTTTCCAAATTTCTGTTACCATATTCTTGAACTTGATTACCGGTACCTCCGCTGCCTTCTTGAGGATCTGTCTCAACGACTTCCTGGGTTAAAATCTCGATTTCATCTTCTTCATTGTACCCGTAGTGACTTCTACGGCCGATAAGTCCGTAGTGGAAAAGTGCTTGGATTAGCACAGTGGCGAGCCAAAAGAATAGCCAAAATGGAATGTCAATCATTTTTGGCAGAGTAAGGAGCAAGAATGGGTTGGTTCTAATAATTTGTGTTGTGTCGGTACTTTCAGGCAAGGCGGAAGTATATAAAGATCTTTGTTCAATATCAAGATGCACACTATAGAGAGTGAAATAGTAAAGTTTTCAACCCACGACGCAGTGTTCAGGATGCTATTTGGCCTAAATATTTTTCCAAAGAAAGCGATGATGTATGGTATGAGATTTACGTACATTCATTAAATTCATTCAGCATTGACCCCTATTTAAAACAAAATAGTTGTATTCTAACGATAACGATATATTTTCATAGATGTTTGAAACTGTCCGATTAAATTATTTAGGAAATAAGCTGTAGTTTCAATTTCGTTTAAAATTTTAGTTGAAAATATCGTGTAGAAACATCAATATCCATACATATTGCTTTTCTATGTCTTTTTTCGAAAATGAATCCATAAGAAGGGAATTAGCTGAGCCATCTTTCTCAGTTTGATTTTGGTAGAGATAATCCGCACGTGTGTTTGATGAGATGCGTTGAACTTAAATCTGCTCTAGAGGAAGGATTGTACAGCTTGCACTATTTTATTCATGAACATTTACTACGAGAATGCACGAATCGAAGCGATTTGAAAATTTTGCTTACTCTGCTATGTATTCTATACTACCATAGTCTATTCTAACGTAACATTTTTGGTTCTTTCTCAGCTTTCTGAAAACATCAAATTGCAAGCTTATCTACGGTGATAGACATAGCATTCTACCTTCTAAACAAAAACTCTATCACACTTCATTATATCCATTCAATAAATTCTCTAATACAGCCAATGCGTACCTATCGTATATGTGAAAAATGCAAATTGATCGGAATGTTTTCGTACGGTTGTTGTTGTCACAAGAATAAATCAATTTTTATATAGACAATTAAATAGCCTATAGAACATCTACTTAAGAAATTTCAAATATACGAAGGTGAACGAAGTTCTGGATCATTTCTGGACGTTCACCTAACAATGCGTATGTGAAAAAATATTCAGTACACGTGCTCTTTGTAAATCCAACATTTTTTGTTCTTCAACTTTGTCTAGATCACATCAAGGTGAAGCAGCTCATTTTTTCAAATGCAAAAGATACCTTTTGAATTGAGGTAAACCGAGTAAAAATGTAAATCCAACATTTTTTGTTCTTCAACTTTGTCTAGATCACATCAAGGTGAAGCAGCTCATTTTTTCAAATGCAAAAGATACCTTTTGAATTGAGGTAAACCGAGTAAAAAAACTGAATAAAAAAAATAATGATAAGAAATGAATTTTTATGTTGCCAAAACATGGACAAGAGTATGCATATGTGATAGGAATATATCTTCACAAGCAAATCAATTGAGCAATGGAATTGCTTGAGAAAAGGATTCCCGCTCCATAGAAACTATATTCGTCTTTGAAATTATTAGTCAAAAAGGAAAGAGCATCGAGATTAAGGTATACTATATACTGACTGATAACACATATCAATAGTGTTTTCCATGATGCGGCAATACCACCAATGTTCACTCATCGTATCATTCAACACATATCTCCTAATGCATGTAAAGACTTTGCCAAACGATTGTGGACTAGCAGAAATTGTACAGCATAGGGATTTGGTCGATCGGTCCTACGGGACGCTGCAGGTCCTGCCTATCAACCATTGTTTGGCTTTTTTCTCCATGCTATGGAGTTTTTTATTCCAATTTCCAATCTCTTCCATCCTCTAATATATGCATCGGGTGACTTTTACATAACAGTATTATTATTAAGTAAAAGAAGTAAATGTAACAAAGAACAAGACATGTTATCATCATCATTATTATGTTTGAACAGCCAGACTCGTTACAGAAGCTTTTTCGCAATTATCTAACGCCGAAACAAAATTTTAAAATCATCAAGTGTTGGCTTGGAGTCTGTAAATGCGCCACAATCCTCTTTCCCGCTCAGTATTTCGCTTGCCATATCTTTTTTGCGTCTTTGGAGCGACAAAATTTTCTCTTCAACACTATCTTGAACAATAAATTTGCGAACTCTCACAACTTTAGCAGTTTGACCAATTCTGTGTATTCTATTTATACATTGATCTTCAATCGCCGCGTTCCACCAAGGGTCTACAATAAAAACGCTAGATGCAGCGACAAGATTGATTCCTACTCCACCCGCTTTCATTGAAGCCAAAAATACCGAGCCGCGACGTTTGCATTCTTCATGATTATTTGTAGAATCTGTTTCTTTGCAATTTTGTTGATCTGACTTTTGAAACTTATCCAAAACATCCATACGTTCTTTAAGGCTCATACTACCATCTAGGCGAAAAGACACAATTTGTTTTCTCTCCAAATGGGAATCTAGTAAATCTAAAAATCCTAAATACTGGGAAAATACAAGAACTTTCGACCTTGGATCTATTTTCCAAATCTTCTCGAGTTCAAGTAATACTGCCGAGAGTTTTGCGCTAGTTCCACCACCACTAAGTGCACTTTCCAAAGTTTTAATTGCAGATGAACTGGACTTATTTACTTCACGATCTCCTGGTTGTGTGGAATTGTTTCTCAAGTCTGATAAAAGAGTCGATCTTATCTTTCCATCTGACGTTTTTGAAATGGATATGATTTTGTTCACAGTTACACTTTCATTACACACGGGACAGTTAATAACCACATATTCTTCGTTTTTCCCAACTCGTTCTTTTCGGCCGTTTTTCTGTATGAATGAAAGTAAGCATTCCTTGCGAAACTTGTGAGCACATGGGGTTAGCATGCAATCACCGTATTCAACTTCTTCCAAACAAATTGGACATTCCTCCTCTTCACCATTAGACTCCAGCAGAACTTTATTAGTCAGTTCACGCGCCACCTGGGACGCGAACAATGATGGTTTTCCATTATTTCCTGCATTCTGTTGATCAAATTTAGACAGGAGATCTTGCAGAAACTTGATTGCACAAAAAGTATGTCAGGAACAAACTGTTGAAAAATTAAAGAAACTAAGACAAATTCTCACATTTTCACTAATGTCTTGGGCATTTTTATCTTTTTGTTCAGGTTTATTCTTGTTATCTGCTTCAGACTTCTCAGCGTGGTCATCTAATTTATCTAATCTACTCTTTACTGTGAGGGCTACATGATCACAAGCCTGTCGCAAACGTGTGAGCAATGAAAAAATAGCAAAATATGACTTTCCTGCAACTCCTGCCCTCACAAATCCTTCAAATACTTCTTGAGATCTGTCCAGTAAAGCGTCGTAGAAGTCACGTTCAGGGTTAGATAAAGTAACTGCAACTGTGTCTTTATCTATTGGTGGCAATGTAAGAATAGGTTGCCTATATAAAGAAATCAAAGATGAGATATATTAATTTGACCAGTACAATGTTCTAGTAATAATTAAACTTACCCAGATTGGTCGAGAGTATCTTTTGTTCGCCTGAGAATAAGGGGCCCGATGACTCGTTTGACACGATGTAATGCTACTTTTAAGCCAGATTGTCTATGCTCAGTTTGTTCTCTGTCATTAACATTTTCGATTCTTTTACTATTGCCCTCATCTCCTAATTTATTTTGTGCGTCAACGACAACATTTGATATAGTTGCTTTCCAAAATGCAGCCTCACACCATGGTTCATGCTTTAAGAATTTTAAGAGACCATATATATCTTGAAGACTATTTTGAATAGGTGTTCCAGTAACAGCCCATCGTTTCTCCCCTTGCAAGGAGCAGCAAGCTTTCGATACAGCTGTTACTGGATTTTTGATACAGTGCGCCTCATCTAGGATAACGCGTTTCCAATTATGCGAAAGAAGAAAAGTTGATTTAAGTGAACTTAAATTTTTCGATTGCTTTGTTGCTGATATGTACTCTCCTTGGAGTGTACCGTCTATTTTGATCAAAATAAAGCTTTTAGTAAAGAACAATTTCAATTCATCATTTCAAAAATTAGGGAATCATTAACTTACATGACGTTATAACAACATCGAATTTGTTCAGAGATGACGTTCCAAAGGAACTTTTCATTTTCCTGTCACCGTAGTGGACATAGCAAGAAAGATTTGATTTGCTCATGATTTCATCTTCCCACTGCGAAACCAATGATAATGGAGCAACAACCAGTGTTGCAGATTCTGATGCTGCCTCTTTTTCAATATTTATTTCCACGTTTTTACCCACGGTTGCAATGCTACAAGTAGAATCATCATCTGCACTGCTTTCACAGTTCAATTCAAATCTAGCTTCACCAATCTTGTGTTCAGAATTTCTGGTCTTAGCTTTCACTTTTACTTCGCTTTCTTTAGCTTTGAGGATGAGTGAGATTAGCATAATTGTTTTCCCCAATCCCATTGCATCAGCTAATATACCACCAGCACACTGTTTAGGAGGATTAGGAGGTTTCTCGGAGGCTATAGATAGAAAATCATTTACCTTTGATATGAAAAAGATTTGTGAATAAAAAGTAATATGTGCATGTCATTGAAAGCTCGGGAAGAGTATTAAATCATATGTAACTTACATAAAATGCGTATGCCTCAGTCATATTCTCATTTGCTAAATATCGTTTCTCCCACAGTGGATGCTCCATTGAGCTCAATTTTTTCCCATCTATAGAGAGACAAGATTTTCTTTTCTGGTCAGACACTAACACAGGACTGCATTCACATTTTATAGACTCAGACGTTGATAGAGAAAATTGCTGAGTAGAGTCCCTCTTTTTACTGATGGAAGCAAAATCTGCAATCAATGCCAAGTCTCTATTAATATCATCTTCATTTTCAAATTCACTTTCTCGTTTTAACATCCAATGCAGTGCATCTCGCTGATAAGATCGCAGAGTAACATTGGTAAAGCCGACAGGATCTTGCAAAGACGAATCTTTTGCTAACGACGTGGAAACACTTGGCGAAGAGTCTGAGTTTTTACTTTCAAATACATTGTCAGCCCAGTCAGGTACTTTTGATGCTACATTCACATCGAATTCGGCCTCATCCAAAATTTCGACCTTTTCATCTGAAGATTCGTTATTTTGAGTTTTTTCAGATTCATTTACAGCATTTTTTTGGTCAAAATTAGGTGAATTAGATGGCCCATATTGTGCCCATTGAAGTAAAGAAAATGCAGCTTCTTCTTTCTTTGCTATCGACTGCTTTCTGCTGATGCTATTACTTGAAACTGCTTTTTTGAAAAATGTTTGAGAATGTGTAGAATTGCATGAAAGAGCTGCTTTTGTGGTAAATAGATTAAAAAAAGAAATTGGATCCTCAATGAAAACACTCAAACATAAAGGTACGTCTCCTCCGAAAGGAATGTCTCGTTCTTCCATTAGCGCTTCTGCTTGGATTGTCAATATGCAATTATTTGACGTGCTTTCCATTTCAGATTCATGTCTTAAAAGAGGACATAGGATATGGGATAAAGGTTGATCAAGCGTCCCTTCAATGAATCTGCCTTTGAAACGTATTATTGTTGGTCCAGATTTGCCAAATGTCAAATTCAGCTTTTCACCATACGAAATACTACCTCTTTTCGTAGTACTAAAAGCCACAATCCAACGTTTTGAAAGCAGCAAGTGCCGTCCTTTTCTTTCTGGTGTAGTTGATATATTGTCAGTTTTTTCACTACCTAAATCATATCTTTGCTTCTTTTTTTCTCTTGATGAAGGTAATTGTGAAGGTGTATTTTTTGTATGTTGAGTAGAACATTGTATATCATTTATTAAGTCGACTGTAGTTGTTGAGTTTTTAGAGTTTTTTTCTTCAATTTCGTTTTGTACCTCTGAATTTAAGCTAGAAGATTTAAAATAAGAAGTAAGAGATGATTTTGGTGACGGGGAGCTTTTGAATTGTCCAGTAAGTAATTGTTCAGCTGCTCGGTCAACGTGATAGCCACATTGACGCAAACATTTTGACAAGTCTTCTTCACGAAAGTTGGCACCACCTGCATCATTGAGAAAAAGCCGCAATTGCTGCAGTTTTGATAGAAAGGACGACGAACCATTATATGGCGATGATAAGGTGGTGGACTTTGTAGATGTTTTCTTCCGTTTGTTTGGAGTTCGACTAGACGAAATCCCAGTCGTTGTAGAAGAGCTTCTTTTTGTCACCATTGATGGGATTTGCAAGTGAAGATTTGAATTAAAGAGCTTCTTTTTTTTGAGAATTCAATGGATAATGAAGGGTCTAACTTCCTGTTCAGCTTGCAAGTTTAGTGGCAATTTTTATGTTTTTTGACAAGATAACTTGCTATCGCGCTCTTTTTCACCTTGTTTTGCTTAAATTTTATTACAAGTAGATCTCTACTAACTACAATCTTAAGCTTCATTTATGACGCTGATCAAGATTATTCCTTGAGTCGAGTGCTGACTTGCACGTGGATTGGCATTGTAAACTACCGTACGGCACCTTTTTGATTTACAGCTATGGCTTATGAGAACTACTTTCAGTCGTGCATATATTACTACATTGTATCTCCATTACGATGAAGCCTTTGTGTCATTAGAGATCAGATCATTCAAACAAAATTCCATCTTATTTGAAGCTTCCATATTTTCAACCAAACAATCAAATGTACGAATGTACTCCTGCTAGATATGGTTTTTAACTTTACGAACAACAATTTAGAGAACAATATAATATGCCATAATCACGAAACATCAAAATTAGTAAATTTCGCTTCACATTCTTTCCTTAACCATCAGCTCAGGCTAGAATGAGTGAATGTAAGCTATCAAAAAAAGTATTTGAATGAATGATCCTCATCTGGGTCTTCTATAAGGGTCTGATAGCGTATTCTTCAAATATAATTTATTTGTACTTACGTACATTTAATTAATATGCACAACCTCGCTGAAACCAGATCCCGGGTGGCGCAATGGTAGCGCACCAGACTTCTAATCTGGGGGTTGCGGGTTCAAGTCCCGTCCTGGGAACATTTCTATTTCCTTTTAATGTTTTGCCCTGGAGAAGGACCAGTCGTAATACTGTTGCGCAATTGTTTTTCCTTTTCCGTTGGAGCCTCTGTAGAGAATATATGCAAGTTTATTCCTGGAGATGAACTGCTACAACCAGTCAATTGTGAAAC
>Ga0209092_10004434_pt1 | contig 11737 bp, 13 predicted proteins | sample FraStrMetagenome_FD_187446 | JGI IMG/M metagenome (GOLD analysis project Ga0209092, IMG submission 187446) | Marine eukaryotic phytoplankton communities from Arctic Ocean - Fram Strait ARC3M Metagenome (SPAdes) (version 2) | ecosystem: Environmental > Aquatic > Marine > Oceanic | place: Fram... | reverse complement strand
GTGCTTCAACTACTTCGACAGTAGGAGGCACAGTAAATACTAATTCTTCACTTTATCAAAGTAGAATAGAGCAAGCGTCAGGCAATTCAAGTGTCGGTAGTACATTACAATCACTAAGAAACGGCGGAACATAATGACAGTAACAAGTAGTTTAGATATAACTCCAGTAGACAGTACATCTGAAGTCAAAGAATTTTATAACAAATACTATACTGAAAAAATATCATATAGTGCTAATCAAGTTGATTCAGTTGTAGGATTTTTTCTTAAGAGGGGATTTGATGAAAGTTCAGCAACCGGAATTGCTACAGTACTTTTACAACAATCAAAAATTGACGATGTTAATGTGTTTACATTACTTGATACCCTTAAAGGATTAAACGATGTACAAATTAGTGGACTAGTTGGAGAAATTGTAAACTACAATAGATCTAAAGTAAGTGTAATTGGTTTTAAAACAACTGATAGTGTTGAAAAACAAGAATCACGCAATATAGTAGTATAACGCTATGGGACGTTTTGCTCAGGGAAAATACAATTTAAAGAACCCGGACAAGTACATAGGTAACAAAACTCCTACTTATAGAAGTAGTTGGGAGTTTGCTTTTATGAAAATGTGTGACGAACATGCTTATATTGAAGCATGGGCAAGCGAAGCAATAAAAATTCCATATAGAAATCCATTAACAGGTAAACATACAATATATGTGCCTGATTTTTTTATTGCATATGCAAACAAAGGCGGCAACAGAAAAGTTGAATTAATAGAAGTAAAGCCTGAAAATCAAACACTTAGAGAAAAATTAGGACGTAGTAAACACAATCAAGCGGCGTGGATTGTTAATCAAGCAAAGTGGGAAGCCGCAAGAGCATACTGTAAGCAAAAAGGTATATATTTTAGGATTGTTACTGAAAAGGATATCTTTCATAACGGAAGACGATAAATAATAGTAGCAGTTAATGGAATATTAAAATGACAAAGAAACTTCAAGACTTATTAGACTTACCTGATTCTAGAGAAATTATAGATGCGGCTACAAAACAAGAAGCAAAGCAAAAGAAGTACGAAGTACAAGAACAAGTAGAGTACAAGCGTGATATTGCAGAGTTTGATAAAATTGCTGGTGCATTACCTAGTGTTAAAGGATTAGGTGAAAAAGCAGATGCTGAACTAAATGAAATTGCTGACAAAGCATTACAGAGTTATGAAGACTTAATGGACTTGGGCATGAATGTTGAAAGCCGTTATAGTGGCAGAGTTTTTGAAGTTGCAGGCGGTATGCTTAAAACTAGTTTAGATGCTAAAGTAGCAAAGTTAGATAAAAAACTTAAAATGATTGATCTACAACTGAAAAAAGAAAAACAAGATAAAGATCAACCCATAGAAGAAGCCGGTATTGTTAATGGACACGGTGCTATTGTTACTGATCGTAATAGTCTATTAGCAAGGTTAAAAGATATGGATAAAGATAAATAGTATTAGAGGATGATCGTCAATGAAAACATTTACACAAATATTAACAGAGTCTAAAAAGACTTACACATTTAAAATTGGTCTTGCAGGCGAAATGGCAGAAGGATTTCAAGATAAACTTGAAACTGCTCTTAAAAAGTTTGATGTAATTAGCATGTCAAATGGCAAGAAAACTCCAATACAAGAAAGACCTTTAGATTTCCCACAATTACAAAACATGGAAGTTACTTACTACGATGCAGAAGTAGGATATCCAACTACTCCGCAAGTATTACAAGATTACATTTGTAAATGCTGTGAGTGCGAACAAGCACATGTTATTGTAAGAAATGCTAACGATCCAAGAGAAGAATATCAAGAACCAAAACAAGACACTGCTTACGAATCAAAACTTGATACCTTAGAGATGGAACAAGCAGATCCAGGAGCACAAGTCCATGTTGCAGGTAATAGAGTAATGGACTTACTTAAAGAGTTAGAAGTAGCACGTAAAGAACGTAATACAGATCCAATGCAAGCGGCACCAGAAGGTTCTAGCAAAGACATTGATGATTCAGAAAATACCAAAGCAGTTATAGGAGGATAATATGAAAGACTTATTACAAAAACTTGCGGACCTAGAAACTACTTTAGATTCTATGGATCCAACACCAAAAGAAATTAAACAACTAAATGAAGCGGCTAACATGAGCATTAACATGTCCGGTGAAACAGCCGATGAAGTAGCACGTTTAGTACAAATTATGCAGAACGGCGGCACAATGCGGGACGATCCAAAACCAATGGGTCCACCAGATATGGGTGCAATGCGCGACTTAGTTAAAATGAGTCCACCAATGGACATGGACATGGACGGCCCAGGCGATGACATGAATGACTTGAAACCAGGTATACAAAAAGAGCCATGTGATTCATGTGGCAAAGTACACTTAGGTAATAGCAGTTGTGGCAGTCATGAAGATGTAGATTTTGATGAAGGTGCAATGTCTGATATACATCAAGATGCACAGGAAATGGATAAAGAAGAATTTGTCAAAACACATCCACAATTTGCTGATATGTGGGACGAAGTACACAATGATCCTGACAATCAAGAGTCAGTTGACGAAGCAGGTTATGATAACTCACCAGAAGAAGATTATAAAGATCATAACTATATGACTAAAGATCTAAGTGGTGGTATTAACCGTGAGAAGAAAGCATATGCGGCCGCACAAGACGGCGACAATGCAATGGCTGTAGAAGAATTACAATCAGCATTACGTGATGCACTTATGACTAAGATGGCAGAAGTTGATGACGGCAGCGAAGAAGAGATCGAATCTTGGTATGATGAAGTAGTTAGTGCAATTACTGATCGAAACATAACATTTCCAATAGCAGACAACGAAATTCAAAAAATAGCAGATGATTGTTGTGATGATTGGGGCGATCAAGGACCTTCCGAGAATGTAGTTTTATCTATTATTAAAAGCGAAAACGATCAAGTCAATCATGACCAAAAAGATGAAGATGGCGATATGGAATTAGAGCCAGAAGTAGAAGGCGAAGCATACAGTATTAAAGGCAAGACAGCCGAAGCAGATGCAGAACTTGCAAGAATTGCAGAACTTTCTGGAGTTCACGATCACGAAGATGGCGAAGACTGTCCAGAGTGCGGAGCACCAGGCAAAAAGAAATTAATGGCTTGCAGTAGTTGCGGTTGTAGTTAAGCACACTATTAACACTATTCAATAGGACCTCCGGGTCCTATTTTTTTCACTAAATATTAACATGGCAACATCATTAGACGGCGTCTTAATTAAAAAGGCGAATAAACGAGAAACATTTACAAACGAGCAAGTAGAACAACTACTTAAATGTACAGACACGGATGATGGGTATGATTACTTTGCACGTAATTTTGCATACATACAGCATCCTGTAAAGGGCAAGTTATTGTTTGCACCATTTGAGTATCAAGACAGACTACTTAAAAGTTATCATAATTATAGATTTAATATTAATATGCTACCAAGACAAACAGGTAAAACTACCTGTGCGGCAATATATTTGTTATGGTATGCTATGTTTGTTCCTGATCAAACTATTCTAATTGCGGCGCACAAGTATACAGGCGCACAAGAAATTATGCAACGTATACGTTACGGATACGAAATGTGTCCAGATCACATACGTGCAGGTGTTACAAACTACAACAAAGGTTCAATTGAATTTGAAAATGGATCACGTATTGTTAGTGCTACTACAACAGGTAACACAGGACGTGGTATGAGTATTTCATTACTATACTGTGACGAGTTTGCATTTGTACAACCTAATGTTGCTATCGACTTTTGGACTTCCATATCTCCTACACTAGCAACAGGTGGTCGAGCAATTCTTACAAGTACACCTAACAGTGACGAAGATACATTTGCTACAATTTGGAAACAAGCAGAAGATAAGTTTGACGAGCATGGCAATGAACAAGAAGTAGGTCGAAATGGATTTCATAGTTTCCGTAGTTATTGGCGAGAACATCCTGACAGAGATGACAAATGGAAAGACGAAGAACTAGGACGTATTGGCGAAGAAAGATTTAGACGTGAATACGACTGCGAGTTCTTAGTATTTGACGAAACGTTAATCAACTCAATTAAACTTGCCGCAATGGATGGAGCATCGCCATTAATAAATATGGGCCAAACACGTTGGTATAAGAAGCCTACAAGTCAATTTACATATTGTGTTGCACTAGATCCATCAATGGGTACAGGCGGAGATAATGCCGCTATACAAGTATTTGAATTACCTAGTTACGAGCAAGTAGCAGAGTGGCAACATAACACTACACCTATACCTGCACAGATACGTATACTTACAGACATATGTAAACACATTGAACAAGAGACTAACGATTCTACTGGTATATACTGGAGTGTTGAAAACAATGGGTTAGGCGAAGCCGCACTTATTGTTATTGCAGACTTTGGAGAAGAAAATATACCCGGACTATTTGTAAGTGAACCTATACGTAAAGGACATGTAAGAAAGTTCCGCAAAGGATTTAATACTACACATGGTACTAAAGTAACAGCATGTAGTCGACTAAAGACTATGGTTGAAAACGATAAAATGGTAATTCATAGTAAACCTATGATAGGCGAACTTAAAAACTTTGTAGCAACAGGGTCTAGTTACAATGCAAAACTAGGACAAACAGATGATTTAGTTAGTGCTACGTTACTTGCATTAAGGATGATGGATGTACTTAAAGACTGGGACCCAAGAATATATGAAACATTTAACCAAGCAGAACAACACGGAGATTACGTTGAACCAATGCCGATCTTCGTTAGTAACAATTATTGATAAATATTAACATGAAAGACTTAAATAAAATTGGCGAAGAACTGTTTTCTAAACTACGTGGTAGATTTAAAAATATCACAATTGGTAATCAAGAAGGCGTAGTAACAAATGTACCAGGCGAATCTAGATTTTATGATTTTAGATACGGCGATCAAGGCGGTAAAGTAAGTGTAAGTTTAGATGAGAAGAGTGTTGTAATAATGTACAGCGAAGACTTATTTGACGATGACAATACTTCACTTAAAACAGAGTGGTACGACTTTTTAAAAGAAATAAGAGTATTTGCCAAAAAGAGAATGTTAAATTTCGAAGTACGAGATATACAAAAGTCTAATTTAGAAAAGAGAGATTACAAATTCTTATCTACTAAGAACGGAGAGAACACCATGACAGAATCAACGATGTACGGAACTAGCAAGACTAGTTACCAGAATATAGCAGATGCAAGAATTTGTGTAAAGCACAGTGAAAGCATTAACCAAGAATTAGCAGGCGGACGATCACAAAAGATTGGAAGCATTTATATTGAAAGCACAAATGGCGAACGCTTTAAGTATCCATTCAAACATTTGAACGGTGCAAGAGCAATGGCAAGACATGTAGCAGAAGGCGGCAACATGTATGACGATTTTGGTAAACACATTGTTGGTTTATCAGAAGAAATGAATAAACTGCGTAAGTTTAAAACATATATGTCAAGAAGCAGTGTCATGGCTGAAGGTCTTGCAGGTTATATGGATGTTGTAAATGAGCGTATTGAAACAGTTAAAAGTACAGTAGCAAAATTACAAAATAAAGCATATTACACAGAAACAACAAGCAACTTTACAATTGCTGTAATGGAAGATGTACCAGAAGATGTTGCAACTGATTGGACTGCACAACTTACTATTAAACAATTTAATGAAGAACTTAAAGGTGTATTTCCATACATTTATAAATTAGTAAGTGAAGCAAATGCAGTAACTACACTAGGTCCAGAAGATATTTTGGGTGAAGCAGAAGATGACAAGCAAGAGAACGGAACAGATAAAATGGACGTTACTGACGCTGACAAAAAAGGCGGCACACCAGCATATAAAAGAATGAAAGCCGGTGATCCACGCTATAACGATAAGACCACAAAAGAAGATGCGATTCCTACAACTGATGATATTGAAGCAGGATTTGAAGAAATGATGGGTCAGTTTAGTGAAAAATCAAAACCAGACTTTTTAGATATGGATGGCGATGGCGACAAAGAAGAGCCAATGAAGAAGGCCATTAATGACAAGAAAGATGGCGATGATGACGAAGACGCTGATGAAGGCAATGCATACTCAGGTGATGTAGCAAAAGCCAAAATGAATGGCAAGAAAAAAGGCGACAAGATTGACGGTCCAGACGGTGAAGAAATTACACTTGAAAAAGACCAGCAAGTAGCATTACCAGAAAAGATTTTATCTTTGTTTGATAGAGAACAAGGAGCGTTTCCAAAAGGTGAAACAGCAGTATTAACAATGGTTGAAAAAGACTATGGTGAGCAATACATTAATCCTGCTAAGAAGTTTATTGAGCAGATTATGTCAAAATACGAATCAGTAATGCAAGGCCCAGCAGTCCAAGAGATGGAAGATGAGCATGAGCCAGAGAAAGTTACAATGGCTGTTACTGCAAGTATAGACGCACTAAAGGCAGCGGCAGGTATTGGCGAAAGTGAAAGACAAAGATCTAATTCGAACGCTTCGGATATTCAAAGTATTAAGGCATTAGCAGGGCTGTAATAGTCCTGTTATAAGTTTTTATGTTTTTTCTTTAAAAAAAGACTTGACAAACGTTGTAGTTCAGTATATAATAATAACTGTGCTATAACATTAAAGGCACGTAACACAACCATAAAGGCACTATAGGAGGCATATAATTATGGCATCACTAGCAGAAATCAGAGCAAAACTGAAAGAGCAAGAAGCGAACACTGGCGGACAACGCAGTGGCGGCGGCGACAACGCAATTTACCCATTTTGGAACATGCAGGAAGGCGCGAGCGCAACGCTACGATTCTTACCTGACAGTAACACAGACAATACGTTTTTCTGGACAGAAAGACTTATGATCAAGTTACCGTTTCCAAGCATTAAAGGCGAACCAGGCAGTAAGCCAGTTCAAGTACAAGTACCATGTATGGAAATGTATGGCGACAATTGTACTATCCTTAATGAAGTACGTGGGTGGTTTAAAGATCCAAGTCTAGAAGATATGGGTCGCAAGTATTGGAAGAAGCGTTCGTACGTATTCCAAGGCTTTGTAACTGAAAACCCAATTGGAGAAGATACTACTCCAGAAAATCCGATTAGACGTTTTATTATTGGTCCACAGATTTTTCAAATCATTAAGCAGGCGCTTATGGATCCAGACATGGAAGAATTACCAACAGATTATACTGCTGGTGTAGACTTCCGTCTTAACAAAACATCTAAAGGTGGTTATGCTGATTACTCAACATCAAGTTGGGCTCGTAGAGAGCGTCCACTTGTTGATGCAGAAATGAATGCTGTAAACACTAATGGATTATTTAATCTAGGTGATTTCCTTCCTAAGAAGCCAGACGAGATTGGCGTAAAGGTAATGCAAGAGATGTTCGAAGCATCTGTTGACGGACAACCTTATGATGCAGATCGTTGGTCACAGTACTTCCGTCCAAGTGGGATGCAAGCACGTACAGGTGATCCAATGAAAGCGGCATCACCAAACGCAACAGCAGTAAGCCAAAGTGCTCCGGCACCAGAAGCGGCACCTGCTCCAGCACCAGCACCAGCACCTGCTCCAGTAGCAGAGGCGGCACCTGTGGCTGAAGCGGCACCTGCAAGCGGCGGCGATGCGAATGACATTCTAGCAATGATTAGAAACCGTCAAGCACAATAATCAATCACATACAATGTAGGGGAGTAACGTCCCCTACGTTAAATGGCTTAACAAGGAGTAACTATGGCTAAATCGTTTGATGTTAGTAAGTTCCGTAAGGACTTGACTAAAAGTATCTCAGGCATGAGTAGCGGCTTTAATGATCCCACTGATTGGATCTCAACAGGCTCGTATGCACTAAACTATCTTATCTCAGGAGACTTTAATAGAGGTGTTCCACTAGGTAAGGTTACTGTATTTGCAGGTGAATCAGGAGCAGGTAAGTCTTACTTTTGCTCAGGTAACATTGTAAAACACGCACAAGATCAAGGTATCTTTGTAGTACTAATTGACTCAGAGAACGCACTTGATGAATCATGGCTAAAGGCCTTAGAAGTTGACACAGCAGAAGATAAACTTCTTAAACTAAACATGTCAATGATTGATGATGTAGCAAAGACTATCTCAGTATTTGTAGCAGACTATAGAGCAATGGATGAAGAAGACCGTCCAAAAGTATTGTTTGTAGTTGACTCATTGGGTATGTTACTAACACCTACTGACGTTGATCAGTTTAACAAGGGTGATATGAAAGGTGACATGGGTCGTAAGCCGAAGGCTTTGACTGCACTTGTTCGTAACACAGTTAACATGATTGGCTCATTGAACGTTGGACTAGTATGTACTAACCACACATACGCATCGCAAGATATGTTTGACCCAGATGATAAGATCAGTGGCGGTCAAGGTTTTGTTTATGCATCAAGTATTGTTGTTGCAATGAAAAAAATGAAACTAAAAGAAGACGAAGCAGGCAACAAGATCACAGAAGTACGTGGTATTAGAGCAGGTTGTAAAGTAATGAAAACTCGTTATGCAAAACCGTTCGAGGCTGTACAAGTTAAGATTCCATACGAAACAGGTATGAATCCATACAGTGGCCTTATTGAACTGTTTGAGAAGAAAGGCTTGTTAGTTAAGCAAGGCAATCGACTCAAGTATGTAAACCTTGCAGGCGAAGAACTTCTTGAATATCGTAAAGCATGGATGGTAGGAGATAAACTTGATTTGATTATGTCGGAATACGCAGAAAAAATGGAACCTGTGGTAAATACCGAGGATGTTAATAGTGATGACACATTAACCGAAGATCAAATTGAGGAACTCTCTGCACATGACTGAAGAACAAATACAAGAAGTATGGACGTTATTTAAAGAATATTTAGATAAAAAGCACGTTGAAACTGCGGCTGAACGATATGTTGATTTACTAGCCGATTACGGAATTGGAGACAATATCCTTATAGAATCTATGGGATCGTGTACAATACTCGACAACGCAGTAAAATATTACTTAGATGACGAAGAAGAAGTATTTGACGACGAAGATGGTCATAATTGGGAAGAATAAACTATGTGGTATAGTGAAGTATCTAGAAATATAAGTAAGATACCTGATGCGGTTGCATTTTTTAATACTGAATTAGCAGATGCAAAACGTGAAGTAAAACTTACAGGTAATGTTGAACGTGCTTCTAGTGCTATGCCCGGAATTGTCGAACATAGGTTTAATCAACTCCAAGAAATTGAAGCCATTTTAAATTACTTAAATATCGAACTACGTAGGTTGCGTAGTTCGTACTTTAAGAAATATTTAGAAAATTATCAACGTGCGTTGTCAAGTCGCGATGTTGAAAAGTATGTCGACGGCGAGTCAGACGTTGTCGACTATGAAAAAATTATTAATGAGTTTGCACTAATGCGTAATCAATGGCTAGGAGTCTTAAAAGGCCTAGACCAGAAGCAATGGCAGATAACTAATATTGTAAAACTAAGAGTTGCTGGCATGGAGGATGCATCCGTATAATGTACACATTTGTAACAAGTTTAAATAAGGCATATTGGAATTCGACTTCTAAAGTTAATATTAATAGTTGGGTCGAATGTTTACCAAAAGATGTAAACATTGTAATTTATAGTGAAGAAGATATTGATATTGGTATTTTTCCAGAACCGCGTGTATCTATTAAGCCATTATATGATTGTAAACCTTTAGTAGAATTTATAGGCAAGCATAAAGAAGATCCTCACTACAACGGACAAATTGGTCGTAAATTAGAAGGCAGTAGTAAAGCATTTAAATGGCAAGGTATTAAGTTTGCACACAAAACGTTTGCTATATTTGAAGAAGCAAAATGTCATGATAGTGGCAAATTATTTTGGTTAGATGCTGATGTGCTTATGCACAATATGATCGATCACAAATGGCTAGATTACTTATTACCAGACGACAAGGCAATTAGTTACTTAGGACGCCCTGCAGAGTATGATGAATGCGGGCTAATGGGTTATAACCTTAACACAGAGTTTGCAAAAGACTTCCTTAATAAGTTTGAAAATCAATACTTAAATGGACTAGAGCATTTACGTGAAACACACGATAGTTGGGTATTCTTTCAGTTACGACTAGGATTTGAAGATCAAACACCTTTCCTTAATTTAAATCCAACACCAAAAGATAATAAAAGTCCTTTTAATAACAGTGGCATCAATAGTCATATGGTACACACAAAAGGTAAAAGTAAAGAACGTTTACAACAAAAATTCTTAAAAAGATTTGCATTAGCAAAAGCAAGAGCGGAAAAAGAAATACATGGAACTTGAAGATCATCTAGGCGGACACGGCGGCCTAACACATACTGATGAAGGAACACTTCGTTGGGCAATAGACAAACTAAACATAACATCAATGTTGGACGTAGGTTGTGGCCCAGGAGGCATGGTTGAACTTGCTAATCAATTTGGTGTAAATGCACGTGGTATTGACGGCGACTATACACTTACACGTTACGATGAAAACAAGTTTACTATACACGACTTTACACACGGACCTGCACCAATAACTGATACATATGATCTTGCTTGGAGTGTTGAGTTTGTTGAACACGTATACGAAGAGTATATTCCAAATTATGCAAAAGCAATGCAACAGTGCAAGTTTTTAATAATGTCTTATGCTAAGGTTGGACATGGCGGACATCATCATGTAAATGAAAATACACAAGAGTATTGGATCGATGTAATGAAGTCATACGGATTTAAATACCTTGAAGACTCAACATTAGAAATGCGTAGGCATTCAACAATGGGCAGTAAAAAGAAACATAGATTTTTAGCACGAACAGGATTACTTTTTAAAAATGAACGTAGTAGCGATTAAAGAATTACTATGGAGTTGGCATCCATTACCAACTGAATGGACTGTTGTACCGTATGCTGATAAAGCAACTATTAATAGTGCAGATGTACTTGTACAATCAAATCAATCAGGCAGTAAAAAAGAACGTAAACTCGGCCACATATACAACTATGTGAAAGATAGCGGGAAGCCTTTTATTGTAGCAGAAAGTGCAGTGTTTAGAAGAAACATGCCTGATCCAGATCCGGGTAAGCCAGGAAAAACATATCATCGATTTAGTTGGACAAGTTATTTTAGAGACGAAGGTGACTATTGTAATGCTAACAGTCCTAGTGATAGATGGGAACAAGTTCAAAAAGATCAAGACTTAGTTGTTAAAGATTGGCGCACTAAAGGTGACTATGTCTTAGTAATGTTACAGCGTCCGGGCGATAGTAGTTTAGTAAACCTACTTAAAAAGCACGGAAGTTATGAAGGATTTGTTACACATACACTAAATGAAATAAAAAAGTATACTGATAGACCTATACGAGTACGTATGCATCCATCACGTATAGATAGACAACAAAAAATATTAAAAGACTTTGATGTACAATTAAGTGACAACTTACAAGGCGCAGGATTATTATCAGGAGGCGCAGGACTACAAGCAGACTTTGATAATGCGTGGTGTGTAGTAGGTTTTAATTCAAACGGACTTACTGAAAGTATAATGGAAGGTATTCCTACATTTAGTATGTGTCCTAGTTCAATGGCTTGGGAATGTAGTAATAAGTATTTGGCAAACATAGAACAACCAAAACTATTTGAGAGACAGCAATGGTTAAATA
>Ga0209092_10004433_pt1 | contig 11738 bp, 9 predicted proteins | sample FraStrMetagenome_FD_187446 | JGI IMG/M metagenome (GOLD analysis project Ga0209092, IMG submission 187446) | Marine eukaryotic phytoplankton communities from Arctic Ocean - Fram Strait ARC3M Metagenome (SPAdes) (version 2) | ecosystem: Environmental > Aquatic > Marine > Oceanic | place: Fram... | reverse complement strand
TCAAAATATCGTTCCAAAAATGCTTGCAGAAATACTCGTTTTGACTCATCATTGAAAGTGAAGTTAGAATTCTAAAAGTATCATGTAGATAAACACATTTCCAATCTAGAAGAGGTTTAGCCTCGGCCTTGTACCCGGTTACTTTATGTTGCCACTTTTTCTGGGATATAACCCATACCCAGTCTGCTGGTATATTTCCATCAGGATGCCTTGACATATCTGAGTTTGTGCAATAGAGTCGCGTATTATACCATCTTTTATTTTCACTTTGCCAAACCCAGGATGACCTATACTCTGTATTGGTTGCAATGCCTGGGAGTTTTTCTAGAACAACTTTGTAAACCTTCTTCATCAACCATATCATACTCTCAAATATTCGATCTTTATCCTCCTTTACTTGTTCTAGAGACTTTGAGTTTTCCAGTGACTGAAAATGCTTCGAATGTACTTCAATATCATACTTTACTAGATCATCCATTAGCTTATGAATATATACTATATTCAACGGACTTTGAGACAATTTCTCAACAGCTTTCAACTCGCATTTCGAGTACATTTCCCAAAACCTTTCCACCAGATGGTCTGTCTTCAATCCCAATACTTTGTATCTATCATATACTGCACTCACCCTATCAGCTATTGCTGAATCCGATGTAAGATTTTCTAGAGTCAAATTTAATTGTTTTTCAATCAACTTAATCTGGTTATAATTGCCTCCAATAAAATACTCAAGTACCTTTATCAACTTGTCGAAATTTGATTCAGCCAGGCGTTCCTTGTACTGTTCCTCATCGCTTACGATGCCATAGACTAGCTCGCACTGCTCATTGAAAGATAGCTTCTTCCATTTGAATCTACCGAACTCTTCGCGCCCAATCTTGTCAATAAAGTTCTTGCTAAACATCTGGAACTCTTCAAACGATGTGCCCGAGGCTCTTCTGTATAGGTATGCATTCTCTGCGGACACTGGCACAAAGGCTGGACTCATGGTACATTCAAGTTTTCTAGTTGAGCTCTGAGATAAGATACCATCTAATGCTTTCTTACGATCTATAACATTAAATACCTTTTCAACTTCTTTGCATACCTCATCCACAAGAGCATGGACCTCTGGATTTTCAGGCTCGTCCACTTTATTCGCCAGAACCACAACAGGTATGTGGCGAATGTTTGTAAGATAGCCTTTTATAAGCTGTAAGAGCTTGACCTCTCCCTCAGTGTTTACCCCTTGATTTACATCCATCACAACCACACAGCTATATCAAGTAAAGATTACACATAGTGAGATACAAAAAATTAATATTTTTGAGAAAATTTCGTAGTCGTCGAGGCCGTATTCTTTGTTCTTACCAATCAAACGACTTCCATGAGTCCTTCACATACTTAATGTATTTTTCACTAGCATGAGCTTCGTTGATACCTGGAATATCAGTCAGCACAAGGCGAGTGTTATCTCGCATGGGAAGGAGCTCTTGGTCTAGTTTGACATCGTAAATAGTCTCTTGGATGACATTCTGCTCTCTTAAAATATTGTTGTCTTTGGTAATTTGGTTCAATGATTCTTTGGATGAAACTATGTATTCGTTATGTTGTTGTTTCAGCTTCTTTGTTTGAGGTACCTTAGCCTCATTCGAAATACGGAAATGATTGATACCCGATGTAGCTTTTCGCATAGATACTTCACTAAACTTTTCGCCCAATAGAGCATTGAGAACAGTTGTTTTGCCGACACTAACGTGGCCTACAATGGCAACTTTGATTTCGAATGATTGAGACGGCATGATGAAAAGGCGAGTTTAAGGTCTTTTTGGATTTTATTGAGAAGAAACTTCTAGAGGTAAGGTAAGTATGGGAGGATTCAAATTATTTCATCAAATAGTTTTTGTGTATAGAATTTAAATCATAACATTAAATACGACACGATTATAATTCATTCAGAGGTACCTGAAATTAGATTTATAGATGAAATTGGACAGTTCCTTTTTTCCATAGAAATTCTATGTCTATTCAATCACATAAACATAGATTTAATGAAGACTATCTCCTCCAGATACCTATTGAAATATTTATTCAAGCAAAACATTCAATTCTATCCAATCACATCATTCACTGAGCACGGGTCAATTTGAGATGTTTGCTATCAGACATATGCAAATTATATTTCATTATGAAAATAAGATAGGTAAATTTTTAACAATTTTTATGTTCGGAATAACTTGGATGATTCCAATTCGCCAAAAGCATGAGCATGGTTATAAAGAAAACATGATCCACTCATAAATCTGGAAAAATCATAAATAAACATTTTGGGTTCGTTTTCGAATTGTGACGTCATCGTATCTTTTAACAAGTTAAAGTAGCCTTTGGAAAAGCCACAAACATCAGTTGCAACATATCAAGTCATCCGGCACAAACGATGAAGGCTCAACAAGTGCATTTTAGGGTGCCGCCGTTTCTCGTCTTTCCGTGCTTATATCTGATTTCTTTCTATAGCAAATGGCTTACATGTTTTAGCAGCGCATTCATATTTTCTGAGCTTCCATTCCCTCTCAAAACGAGAATCCTGTATGAAATCGATACTCCATCTTCGACAAGAAGGCGTGACACCAGATTTTTTTCCTCTTCGTTGCAAAGAAATGAGCATAGTGATGTTAACAATTCCAATAAAGAATCTTCAAAATGTCCTTTTTCTATGAATTTTCCTCGATATCAAATTCAATTAACTCGTGGAAAAGAAGACAAAGATAAGAACAGACCTTCAAAGCAAAGAAAATCCACCAAAAGCGTGTTTTCATTTTCTCTTATGTCCGACGTATCTAATAGTCTGACGAGGAACCTTTTGATGAAAACTACGTATAAAATAGATGCTGAAAATGGGAACTTTTTTTGGATGGATTGTGAAGATGATTCGATCATCACAAACTTTGCTGAAAATATTCACTCGGTAGCTACATTTTGGGAAGTGGTTTACGAGTTTCAACAAGAATTAGATGCTATTAATTCATCGAAAGAATTAAAAAGCCGAAAGATTCTTGCTTTACCAGACTCGTCGTTTCAAACTATACGTGGACTTGTGGAAATTTTAGAATGGTACAACGATGAATTTAGTTTTATGCATGAGTCGAATTGTATTGTAACCGCCAAAATAGATTCTGGTTCTTCTATACCGGTGCTCATTTTGACAGCAGAAAGAAGCCGAAAAAGTCAGATTTCAAATGGGGGATACCAGAAACAATATAATTACAATCCTGATAAGGAAATATTGTACAGTCCCTCCACTATCCAATCACGAATACAATCCTGGGTAAAACGCATACTAGTGGATCATAAAATATGTCCCTTCACTAAATCTATTCATAGATCAGGACAAGGTTTATCTGATCTTGGTGTGCCCGTAGGAAAAATCTATTATTCAACATCTTTCTCCAATCCCACCAACATCCCTCTTCTAATGGCCGATACATGGAAATCTATTCTCCATATGATGGCAGCAGGTCCATCTGGCAAACAGGGCATCAGTAGTATTCTACTTGCAGCTCCTGATTTTGATGCTGATTTTGAGATATGGGCGGGGCCTATATTTTGCATGTTAGAAGCCTGTGTAAGTGCTTGTCAGGGGGAAGCACAGGTTGGAGTAGTTTGTTTTCATCCTGAGTATAAAACTCCAGATGGGAAATCATGGCCTGGGTTTGGACATATGCATTCTGTCCCAAGATTACATCAGTGGGTAAATGAATTTCAAGAATCTTTTGAGAGTGGCAATCATGAGGATGGGCAATGGACAGAAGAGGATGCTTCCGCTGGAGGAGCATGGCAAAGAAGAACTCCTCATGCTACCATTAATGTGTTAAGAGCGGATCAGTTAGAGGTGCGTGACATTTCATTAAATAGTTTTTGCGTCTAATTTCTCTTAATTTCTTCCCACAGCTGAAATATACGCCCCTTTCATTATCATACAGATGGCCGAAGGTAGACGACAAACAGGCTCGTTATATTCGAGAAACATCCGAGTTCTCGTTGGGGAAATTGGGTTGAACCGTTTGCAGGATGATCTTGAGAAAGAGAGGTCAATGCAATAAGCTTGATTCTTTTGCATTGAAGCATTTTATTGAAATTAAAGAAAACGATTGATAATGATTTATCAAAAAGTTTAATTTTTTAGGTTTAAACCATCATAAAGGTATTCTTTTGCTCAGAGTCTCGTTATTCGAAATGTGGCTAATATCTCCTAGCAAAAAAACCTAATGTAATATTTACAAAATACGAAAATAAGAAGGCAAATTGCTGAGACCATGACACCTGACTAGAATAGAGCTGCTTGATATCTTATGTCAGGAAATAAAGGAAGTAGCAACGCTCAGATATGATGAGGTTGAGCTAGTTTACTGTGGGTGGATGAACTGATTGCAATATTCTCAATTTCAATTCAAGCTTTTTGCATCTTAACTTTTATCTTTTCCAATATTTGGATTGTATTTGTATTAAACTGTATGTACATAATTCTGCTTTCTGTCATTGCAAAAACTTGGAAGCCAATTGCTAATGACAACCTACCTGCAGATTTTAGCAAAACAATAAAGCAATCCAAGTTCCAGGCGAACGAGGAATCTGTCGAAATATGGTTGCTCACAGGAATAGTAATATAGCCGGCAGGTTTACCAGCTCTCAAACATCTAGCAATAACTGAGGTCATGATTCTTAATAATATAAAAGATTCTTTGCGAACAGCAAAGAAACCTAATAGAAGCGGTAACAAAATGAAATCATATTTATAGTTCAATATTTGTATATTAAATCCAAGATTAGCTAAAGCTATTAAAAAAGTAAACACTCCATTCTTCTTTAGATTCGTATCGAAAAAGCTTAGAGTCTTTTCTTCTCCGGTTTACATCAATAGATTGATATCTGAAAATGTTGATTATATTATGTTACTTTAATTATGCTTCTGCTCTCCTTTTGATTGAACTCTTTTATAAAACTTTATCTTGCTTGACATGATAACAAACAAGTATGATAGTATAATTGAAGTATGCACAACGACTATGAACGCCATTATTTTCCGAATTACTGAAAATGCCATTCCTTGACTATGAAATTGAGTTTGTTCCTGTTGATCTGGTGGCATATATCGTTTCCATTTGGGATTCATAAATACATAAGTATTCGAAAGATGAACGCAATCATGAGCATCGTAGAATTCATTTTCTTTGAATTCATGAATGAATTTGAATGGATAGATTGTAGCTCCACTGCATGATGAATGAATTTGAACCGGTGTAGTGCCAGATCTATGCAAAAGCAAAATATGGGCTAGATGGTGAGAATCATCCATTTCTTCTGTTGGGAGGAAATTGTAAGACTCATAATTGTACGGCAGTATTATTGATCCAAATGATCCATTGAGAACCTGTGTAGATGCACTTGATATAATTTTGTCGGAACCAAGCAGTCCAATGGAATGTATAATGCCCATGGGTGAAAGATTAATATTCATCAATGTCAAATCCGCTTGCAATATGTGACTATACCCTTCCTGGTTGTGATTGCTAAGAAAATAATGATTTATATCTGAAGCTTTGGTGTCTTTTTTTGTATAATAAATATCTATATTGTAATCCTTCAACTTTGTATTTTGACTCCAAGTCACCAACAGTTCGTTGGAGTCTTCATTTTTGAGTGATTCGGGAAGAAAGATGACAATAGAAATCTTGGAAAAGAAAAAATGCAAACTCTCTATATTGCTTGTCATACTGGAAATAAAATCCACATTTAGAAAGTCCAAGTTATTATTTGCTTGGAAAGAAATAAGAAGTCCACCAGATTGTTCCTTAGCATATCGTATACCCTTTGCAATAGTCATTACATCATCCCTATTTTGTGGAGTTAAAGTTCCAGAGCTGTCCGATTAAAAAATACAAAAAATGAAAGTAAAAGTAACCATATTATTTTCGAAAAGAAATGAAAAAGAATGACAGTATCAATCCAAAAAGAGAATTACAAATAGTCTTACCTCAATTCATCCCATTGATCTTCAATGAAACAAAGTAATTCTTTATTATCTGATTCCAATTGATTCAAATTTAAATGATCCTGTAGTCCAACTTTGACCTTCCCATCAATACAAGATGCAGAGGGAATCATTCGTATATCTTGGGCATAATAAACATGATAATATATGTATAAAAAGGGATGCCATGACCAAGAAGGTTGAAGTGTTTGTAATTCTTGTTGCATAGCTTGAAAAATCATCCAAAGGAGCACTATGATGAAAACGATAGATTCACGAAAGGGAAAAGGCCAATTCCGTTGGACACGTCCAGCTATACAAATGACAGCTTGTTGAGTTGCCATTTGAACTGCCATTCCTTCTCCTTGACTTAGATCTAGAGATATATTGACTGTAGATGGGATGGGTGAAAAAATCCTGTTTTGGGGATCGTTTTTCAGATTTTGTGAATGGTTTGTATGTTCTGGAATGTGATATTCTTGGTATGCAAGAAAAATTCCAACGATGAAGGTTGTGATAAAAATGGGCCATATAGACAAATGAGTCATGGACTCCCAAAATACTTGAATATATTGAATGATAGAAATGGAATTTGAATTGAGGGGAATATCACTAGTGAATGGAAAGAGACAGAATATTAGTAAAGAGATGATGGACGCCACATCTCGGAGTCGAATGTTCTGAATGCCCATCTTTCTTTGGCAATGCTTAAGTGCACTCATGATGAACATGAATAATTGAAGTTCATAATTAATATTATGTAGATTTTGGTATGTCTACGAACGTATACATAGATTTTGTTTCCATAAAAGGCAAATTAATACAGATTGTTGTGACACCCACTAAAGAATCTAAAAGTCTAGTTCACCAAGCACTACAATGGATACTCCCAACTCTGATATTGGCGTTGGAACATCTGATAAAGCCCTATTCATCGTTTCATTAGTAGGATTCATTCTGATTGGCTCTACATTGTATCTTCTCCTTCCTAAAACGAAACCTGTAGCTCCACCACCAAATCCTGCAAATCAGGTCGGGAATCAAAATCGTGCTCAACGAAGGGCAAATGCACGTCACCGACGTCAAGACCCACATAATGTTGCAGAAGATATCGGAATAGAAGATGCTGCTGCTGCTGCTGCTGCAGCTGATGCTGCTGTCAATGTAGATAACAATGACAATGAAGAACCCAATGAAGAAGTTGAGATTCACATGACTCGAAAAGAACGTTTAAAAGCCACCAAACGAGCTGAGAAAGAAGAACGGCGTAGAATGGAAGAGCACCGTCGTGAGGAATTACGACAAAGGAAGGAGGCTGAAGAAGCTGCGTATTATGAACGCAAGGAACATGAACGGGAAAAAGAAGAAGAACGTCGTAAAAAAGAAGACAATGATAAAAAACGTTTGGAGTTAGGTCAAAAGAAAGAATATGAAAAATGGAAACGTTCATTTGTTTTAGAAGGGAGTGGCTATGAACATCCAAATATAGAAGAGGAATGGAGGGATTTTATAAACTTTATTCAAGAACGGAAATTTGTATCTCTACATCTATTGGAAAAAACCTTTCAATTGACACGACGAGATGTCATGTACAGAATAACAAAGTTGGAAAAGCAAAAGATATTGATGGGTATTTTGAATGAAAAGGGAGATTATGTTTGCTTTTCTGATACAGAATTGAAAAAGATTGTAGATTACGTGAAACTCAAGGGATGTATCACAAGTAATGATTTGGCCATGGAGATGAAGAACGTCATTTCAGCTTAGAAATCGTTAATATATATCCTTTGCAACTTAAACAAATAATCTTGTTGCGCAAAATTCAATAATCATTCAATGCACATACTACTACTACAACTTCTGAAAATACAATCTATCTTACCACCCGTAACTTATTATAGATATTAGCAATATACTTTAATCTTATGATCTATCATCATGATAGCCGTTTTCGTCCCATGAAAGAATCTGTAGTTATGACAGAAACATCCGGCTCCAGAAATTCAATACTTGATCCACCGGAATTGAATGACACGTCATTTAATAATACTTCTACATCCTCTTTCTTGGACGTTTGTGGTCGGAAAATATCATTGCTTCTTTCCTTCTTCTTCTTCTTCTTCTTTCTATATTTCTTTACAACCTTTACCTCAAGGTTAATCATGCCATCACCAAATTCATCACTGTAATCATCATCTTCATCATCAAAGTCATAATCAATTCCTGTTCGGTCTCTTTGATGCATCATATAAAATATGAACACAATAACACAGAAAGATGCAGCAAAAATTATAAATACTGTAGCAATCTTGGGTAATTTACGTTTCTTTTGTTGTGGGATAGAACTGTTAACGGCATTATTTCCAGATGCCAACGTTGCTCCCACTTCAATACTCATGATATCTATACCGTGAAGGCGTAGTGCTCCTGTGTAGGATTGAATATAGTAATCATCAAAAGACTCATCAATATAAGATTGTAAATCCACGGGAATGAATTTTCGCTCAATATACCAAGCTGATCCACTAAATACAAACATTCCATCATCTCTCCTTTGTAACGAACGCTTTCGTTTTGAATTTTCAATCATTAAATCTAATCGATGAAAATAAATATTTTGGGAAAAAACTACACTCATGTGTTGTTCGGTTATTTCTACCAATAACTCTTCATCTATATTACTTTCGGTCAAAGATAGTAATATTGTGAAGGATGGTATTTCTACTTCATGTGCTATATGAAAAAAAGAGAGTGTAATTTGTTCATTAGACAAAAAATTGAGTAAATAGAAATAAGTCAAAAAAAAGCAATGAAACTTACCCAGCATTTGTATTTTTGGTTGATGAAAGAATGAAATAGATGGCGACTGTGACAGTGAATCTGAAAATACGAGGAAAACAAAAAGTGTAAGTTTATTGAAATGAGAAGGGAAAATATTTGAGCTTCAATTTAACTTCAAGATCTAATTACCTGTTGGGTTTGACGTTGGTTGAGTTAACACAACAGTAGGAGACTGTGTAGGTGATGCTGTATTTAAATTAGACAGCAAAATCTGAGGATTATTTGATCTTTAAATCAGAAAGGTTCACTTAAATTTGAAATGTCACTTACAAGTAATTTGTTCAAGTGTGTCTGGAATATCCAAATAATTTTGAATTGAAATAGATGGCGATGTAGAAATGGCAAAGGATTTTGGTGGACCAGCAAGCAAATCTATTTCATTATCAAATAAAAGAGGAACTCATGAGAAAATCAAATGACATACAAATCACGAGACATGCAATAAAATTCAGCTTACCCATATCTTCTTCCTTAGAATCATCATCAATAAGTAAAGTTGGTAAAGGATTGTTCTCATTCTCGTTTATTGCTTGATATTACCAACATGATTAGAAAATAGGATCAAAATGTTTGCAAAATGACAAATGTATAAATATGACCTACCTTCATTAGCATCTAAGTTAGTATTAGACGGCAATTTTGGACTTGCGAATGGGGCAAGTATAATTGAAGGAGATTGAGTTGGAGCTTTATGAAAATATAGGTACAAATTAGCACAAGTCAAAATAATAGAAAAAATGCTTCCGACACAATAAATCTTCTCACCTTTCTGAATGATTTGAGGGATTTGATTTTTGTGATCGTTATTTTTTTGCTTGTTGTTCTTTTCTTCATTTTTATCTTCATCTTTTCCTCCAGCTCTTCTTTTCGGTATGTTTACTCCTTTTATTTTCTTCACTTTCTTGGATTCATCGTCGGTTATTTCTCCAACCTGGGCTATTTTTCTTGACTTCACATTATTATTCATATTGTTGATGTTGCTTCCTCTGTCATCATTGGTATATAAACTATTTTTTCTCTGTTGATTTTGTAGATTGATTGAATTGGAGTTCGGTCTCTCTTTTGTCTTTTGTAAGAAGGAAGTTTCATCCTGACTTATATATTGAAAAGATGTGATCTTTGGGTGTAGTTTCTCAGCAGATGTGTTGATATTTCCTCTGCAAAAGTGAAATAAAACAGCTGTTCTCAACACTTTGAAGTAACAAATGCTCATTGTGTATTTTTGAAACTGAAGATAATAGATGGTATTTTGTGAATAAGGTGTGGAGAATGCATTGATGTGTTCCAACGAAATGATTCTTAGTGTTTGCTCGACTTAACTGCTGATTCAAACCTGAATGTACATGCTTTTCAAACTTGGTATAAATACCACCAGTGCGGGACTGTATCAAGTAAATAGGTTTATTATTTTTCATTATAACACAATTGTTTAGGAAGTACATAATCCTAAACTAATGTTAATGAGAATGTATGTAATATATTTATATATATTGAAATTATAATGTTGATTGTTATTTTTACATGTGTGTCTTATTGTAGTTGAAAAATTAAGCACGCAACGGTTTTCATTTTATCATTGATCTGAAGATCATTTAGCAAGAGTCACTCCATTTTAATTTTCTATTCAAGAATACGTATCATAATTTGTGTTGAAAAACTACAACGACTCCAAAACAAATATGTATGCACAAAAAGTTAGAGTAGGAGTTCAATTTATATGACGTCATATCATTAGTTATTCAAAACATGTTCGTCTGCCGATCAGATCATTCTTGGGTCACCATTAAATACATTCCATTGAACTGCTGTCTCAAAAGTTTCATGAGCTATGGCCAATGAAAATTCTAAATCGCTAGTTCTTTTAAGCAGTCCGTCTACTGGATGCACAGCTCGGTAAGAAACAAGTTCCTTTCTTGCATAGTCTAGCCCAATGCACTTTTTCATATTCACCCATACGACTCATAAACTTACCCCGTTTGTTCATTATAATTTAGATCGAATTCTATATTGAACAGAAACGCCAAACTCTACTCTCCAAAACATGCACTTGATATAGAAAATCTTTCATCTTGCTACAATTCAGATTCGCCACCGGAAGAAAAACCTGTTTTATATTCAGTACTTTTCCAACGAAAAGTAACACGGAAGATACCAATGAACTTCAGGTATTTGATTTTGATGATGAATTTGATTGCACAAGTTTAAGGCTGCAATTTAATGAAAGTGCTGATTTTTACGGTAGAATTACATTTTATAAACTAGAAGTATGGGGATATGAGACATCATAGAAGAACTTTATGGTTCTTTATCATTGAACCGCAACGAGATAGTGAATACTATAAAGTAACCAAAATCTATTAAATTTACTGATTTCGTCTGACCACTTTTCATGACTGTTGGTATACTTCATTCATTTAATTATGCTTACATAAAGATACGCAAACAGAAAGGAATCCATCAAATAACGTTGATCAATTAAACTGTGATCAACATTTTGATGACTAGAATTTTTACATCTGTGAAGTAAGTACAGAAGGCATATCAATCAAGCTCTTGATTAAAATCTAATTCCTCTCCAGATTCAGCTACAGGTACAATTGGATCATCCAAATCACTTTTTGATGAATCTACCCCTGATGGGGAAGTAGCTTTACTAGCTATTGACCCAGAGCTTTTACCACTTTTCATTCTTAATTTAGCCATTTGCAAAATCAGCGCACGTCTAGATGTGCGATCAGCCATAGAATTATCTGTCCAAACCGATGAATTTGAAACCATGGATCCAACCTCACTAGATGAATCATAGTCGCCTGCACTTTCTCTTGAAAAAGAAGTGGCAAGATCAGATCTAGAAAGCCCACTTTTTCTTAATGATAGTAGAAGAAAGAAT
>Ga0209092_10004432_pt1 | contig 11738 bp, 18 predicted proteins | sample FraStrMetagenome_FD_187446 | JGI IMG/M metagenome (GOLD analysis project Ga0209092, IMG submission 187446) | Marine eukaryotic phytoplankton communities from Arctic Ocean - Fram Strait ARC3M Metagenome (SPAdes) (version 2) | ecosystem: Environmental > Aquatic > Marine > Oceanic | place: Fram... | reverse complement strand
AATAGAAATTTAGGCGGTACATTAGGAATATGAAAGAAGTAAAGTTAATTTTCGGAGATGTTTTAGATAATCAAACTTTAGGGATTGAATTGGAAAAAGATAATGATGATTTATCAGTATCAACAAGATTTAAAACATTAAGAACAACAACAGGAGAGGCAACAATTGGAACAAATGCAAACCAAACTGCACAAAATTACGCTGATGCTTTAGCTTTAGATTATACCATCCTTTCAGATATAACTATTACAGTTATCAGAAACGTTGTAAAATTATCTTATGATGAGAATGTAGTACAAATAAAATTTGTTTACGGTACAACAATAACAAGCGGAACAATCATTGAATCATCAAATATTTTCAGTTTAAAATATTGGTTTGAGTTTACCGATGTACAAAGGGTATTGCATAGGGTTGAGATTTTGCAATCATCGTTCACAGATTTACCTATACAAATTTATGGAACTTGTTCTTTAGAATACTCCGAAACAAAAGATACTTTGGAGGCTATTCGTGGGAGTGGTTTAAAAATAGATTTAGAAGCAAACAGCAATCTTAATTTCTCTGATTTGTACAGCGAGGAGGAGCGAACATTTAAAGTTATTTATAAAAGACAAGGCGAAATACTTTTTAACGGTTGGCTTTCTCCAGAGGGTATTTTTGAGAGTTTAGTGGCTGATAAATGGGTTATATCTTTAGATTGCACAGATGGTATTGGGTTCTTAAAGAATCTGTCTTATGTTGATTCTAATGGTCTTAATTACGTGGGTAAGCAGTCAATGTTGGAGATAGTGGTAAACTGTCTTAAACGTACTAAAATACTGCAAGAAATTTACGTAAATATTGATATTCTTTTCGATGGGATGCAGTTTTACCAAGACGTTTTAAATGAAACTTATTTAAACGCTGATAGATTCGTTAAAGATGATGGAGAAACGATTGAGGACTGCGACAAGGTTTTGAGAAGTGTTTTAGAGTTGTTTGGTGCTGTTCTTATAAGTTATAAAGGTAAATGGGTAATAATTAAACCAAATCGATTAGTTAATAGGCAAAATATATTTTTCTTTACCTATGATTCTGATGGAGTTAATTTAGGGTCAAAACAATCAATTAATTTTGCTGAAACTTTAGGAAGTCAAATAGATGGGTATTATCCGCATCACGTAAACGCAAACCAACAAAAAACAATAACCAATTCAATTGGAGCATTTCGTATTGACTATAAATTTGGAGGTATTGAGAACTTTTTTAAAAATTTGTTATTAGAGGGTAGTTTAGTTCCATTCCCCAATTACAGAGTTCCAGAGTGGACAATTACAGATTACAACAGTTTTGAACAACCACAAAAAAACAGAGGGTTAAGGTTTGAGGATAATGGACTTTTAGAAATCGTTGCTTTTTCAGAAAGTTACGGAGTTAACAACGGAGATTCTTTTACTTTTTTTACATCGTTTTTCTTTAATGATGTAAATGTAATAGAACTTACTCCCTTTTTCGTTTATTTTGTTAGAGCGAATTTTAAAATAATTTTAGAGGGTAGTACAAATACATACTACTTGCGAGATGATGGAAATTGGAGTACCAACGACAATATAATAACATTAGAATATATTGCTAATGGGTTTATTTTTGGAGATGAAAGTAGTAAGTTCAACTATGAAATAAAAACAGATTCCGCACCAATAGAGGGGGAGATTAGGATTGAATTATACAAACCAAGTCAACCATCTATTTTATTAGAATTTTTCATTAATTACACAGCGTGTAATCTTGCACCCAATATAAGCGGTAATTTAACAGAGGGAGAAACATACACATTTGAACGTGAAACAAATCCATCTTCAAAGATTGCTAAAAATAAAGAGATATTTAATGCTGATAGTGTTTCAGAGGGTTTAATTGGTACAATATTTAAACAAAACAAAGAAACACCTACAAGCCTATGGAGGCGAATAAATGAGATTTCATTTAATAAACCAATCGTTCAGATAATGGGAGAGGAACGGATGAAAATGTACGCAAGACCAAGAATTGTGTTCTCTGGAGATGTATTTGGTTTCTTTAATTACTTATCTGTTTTTACAATTAATAATATAGAGGGTTTATTTATGCCAACGTCCTACAATTATGATGCAGCGAACAATATAACATCTTTACAATTAACTGAAATAATTGATCCAAATATTTTAAACGATATCGAATTTAATACGTTGCCTCAATACCGTGAACCAATCGAACCAACAATTAAAGGTTAATATTTAATCTTTTTAATAGATTTTATTTATCTTTGGTTTGATTATGATAAACGGAACTTATAGTATATTATTTATTGATTACGGGTTTGGGTTTTTTCCAATCGGTTGCCTAACGTCAAATAGTTTCAGCGAAGATGTGGAAACTTTAGATAGTACAACAATAGACAATCAAGGCTGGAAAACGCAAGTGCTTACAAATCAATCTTATAGCATAGACTTTAGCGGTGTAGTGATAAATTCTTTAATCGGAGAAAACTCTAATAAAGTAAGCTATGATAGATTAAAATTAATAAAAAGAGATAGACAACTTATAAGTTGGAAGATAGAAGATACAGAAATTAGAGATAGCGGACAGGGGCAAATAATAAACTTATCGAGCGAGGGAAATATTGATGAGTTTATTACTTTCTCGGCAACTCTACAAGGGTACGGAAAGCCATTTACAAATATGATTAGAATCCCAAGCATAGAAGATGGTATTTCAAACAGTTTAGAAAATGGTAATAATATTTCAATAGCAGCAGAATGATACCAAATGACCAAATAAAAATATCAGAGTTACCAAGTGATTTACCAATATTAAGCGATTTTATCGCAAAGGCAAACGCTGACGGATTAGCCACAAAAATAACACTACAAGAGTTAGCGGATTTAATAGGCAATTCGACAGGAGTTGCACCATCTTTTGAGGTGTCATTGCCAGAGGGCAAAACATTGGGCAAGTATTCAAATGGTGATATAGTGCCATCATTTCCAACAATACAAGAACAGCTTAAAGATATCGGACAAGAGGCAATTGTGCAGTTATTTACAGAGCCTTTTGTAACATTAAAAAGTGATCCTGTTGCTGATGCAGTTAGTTATGAGGTTGGTTTTGATTTGACAATTGAGTTAAGCGAGATTTTTGCTCAAAATGATGCTGGTTCAGAGGTTGAAACAAAGTTTTTTAAGGATGGAGTTGAGATAACATTGTTAGCCAATGAAACAGTTTTAAAATTATCGGAGGTAGGCAATGTGTTTACTTGTGTAACATCATATAACGCTGGTACAGGGTTTAAAACTGACAATTTAGGAAATCAATACCCAAACACAATTCAAGCTGGATCGGTTGTTTCTAACGATGTGTTTTTTAGAGGCTATTTACCGATTTTTTCTGGTGCGGTTACAAGTAAACCAACTACACCAGCAGAGGTGCGATTGCTTGATAAAAGGTTAGAGAACAGCGGAGATGTATTTATTTTAAATACAGGCACAACAGATAAAATTTTTAACTTATGGATGCCAGATGGGGTGAGTATTGTATCGATAATAGATTTAGATGCTTTAAACGCTGATATAACAGGTTCTTATATTTCAGAGCCTTTTAATATTATAGGGATAGACGTTTTACAAACTCCAATTAATGGAACACTTTACACAATGGAGCAAGGTGTTCCGTATGATACAAACCACAGACATCAAATAACTATATTATAATGGCAAAATTTAATTTAGAGATAGACGGTAAATTTAAGTCAACCACAGAGGGAAATGATATTTGGTGGTATGGAGGCGGTGGTGTTGCTTGGGGTTCTTTAGCAAATGCAAAAGCTGGTGTTCCTTTGGCTATTCGTAGCGGAAAGACAGTCGGAGTTTTAGAGAATGGAAAAGTAGTTGAGTACATTTGGCAGCCAGATGATTTAACGGATAACGGATTGATTGCGAAAGGTGGGGGTAATATACCATTCATAGAAGATGGGGAATCATTAGGTTTAGGAACAGGTGCTATTGATAGTATTGATGGTTCTGATAAGGTTACTGCGATTGGTAGAGATTCAGCAAAGTCAAACACAGGTTTAAACGTTATTGCGGTAGGTTATCAATCAGCACAAAACAACACAGGAGATTACGTTACTGCTTTAGGATATAGGTCAGCAAGAAATAACGAAGGAAACGAGGTTACTGCTATGGGTGTAAGTTCAGCAGAAAATAATATTGGAACAAATGTTACTGCGGTAGGTATTAGTTCAGCACAAACAAACGAGGGAGGTAACGTAACTGCGGTGGGTTTTTATTCTGCACAAAGCAACACGGGAGGTTCGGTTACTGCGGTTGGTTGTCAATCCGCAGAAAAAAACACAGGAATATACGTTACTGCGGTGGGTTATACGGCAGGAGTAACCAATACAGGCGATAGACTTACTGCGGTTGGTTATCAGTCAGCAATAACAAACACAGGAGCAGACGTTACTGCGTTGGGTTTTTATGCAGCAAGAAATAATGAGGGTAATAAAGTTACAGCTTTAGGTTCTCAATCAGCACAAAATAACCAAGTAGATACGCTTACTGCGGTTGGTTATCAGTCAGCACAAAATAACACAGGAGATACGCTTACTGCGGTAGGTGCTAATTCTGCACAAAATAACACAGGTATAAATGTCACTGCAATAGGAGAAAGTGCTGCTACAAATAGCCAACAAAGTCAAGTTACTGTTGTTGGTGCTAAATCAGGATTTGACAATACAGGGCAAGAAATTACTGCTATGGGTGTAAGTTCAGCAAGAGAAAATATAGGAGATTTTATTGTTTCAATAGGTAGAGATTCCGCACGATTTAATCAAGGAAACAACCTTACTGCTATAGGGCATCAATCAGCATATTCAAACACAGGAAACTACGTTACTGCAATTGGTTATAGTTCAGCACAGTTAAACACAGCAGATAACCTTACTGCGGTTGGTTATTATTCAGCACAGTTAAATACAGGTATAAACGTTACTGCTGTAGGTATTAATTCAGCACAGAATAACATAGGAAGTACGGTTACTGCTGTTGGTAGAGATTCAGCACAAAATAACGAAGGAAGTTACGTTACTGCGGTGGGTAATGATTCGGCAAAAAATAACGATGGAAATAATCTTACTGCTTTGGGTTACACATCAGCATTACTTAATACAGGAAATAACGTTGTAGCAATAGGATATCAGTCAGCACAACAAAACGATGGTTCTAATAGCGTAAGTGTTGGGTATGAGGCTGGTAAGATAAACACAGGAGATAGCCTTACTGCGGTTGGATATAGGGTTGCAATAACAAACACAGGTTCAAACGTTTCAGCGTTTGGTTTTCATTCCTCACTTGAAAACAGCGGAAATAACGTTACTTCGGTAGGTTATCAATCAGCAGAAAAAAACACAGGAGATTACGTTACTGCGGTGGGTTATTTAGCAGCACAACAAAACACAGTATCAAACCTTTCAGCCTTTGGTTATCAATCAGCACAAACAAACACAGGAAGCAATGTTTCTGTTTTTGGTTATGATTCAGCATCTTCAAACAGTGGAAATTCTGTTTCCGCGTTCGGAGTTAATTCATCACAAACAAACAGTGGAAATTCTGTTTCCGCGTTTGGTTTAAATTCAGCACAAACAAACACAGGAGATTATCTTTCCGCGTTTGGTTTAAATTCAGCAAAGGAAAACATAGGAATCGAAGTTTCGGCTTATGGAGCAGATTCAGCACGAAAAAACACAGGAGATTTTGTTTCAGCATTTGGTTATAAATCAGCAGAATTAAACACATTTGACAACGTTTCAGCAATAGGTTATAAATCCCAACCAACAAAAGCAAACCAAGTTATGTTAGGAGATACTAACGTGATTGAAATTGCAACTTACGGAGATTTTGCCTCGTTAGGAGATGGTAAAGGGTTGGTTTTAAAAACTCCCGATGGTTTAAATAGTTACAGAATTTCAATAGATAACACAGGTACAATAATTTCAACATTAATATGATAGAAGAATTTAAAGAAAAGCAAAAAGAATTGCTGAACGAGTGTAACAAAGAAATAGGGCAAGTTTTAGAAAAATACGGAGCAGATTTGATAATTGATTTAAACTCTCCAATTAATAATCCACAAATTAAATTAATAATACGATGAGCGTAATTTATCAATCAAAAGAACAAGTTTTAATTAACTCAATGGAGAACACAACTGACAATGTTAGGTTTGAAATTAAAAAAATAGAGTTAGACTATGAAAATGATACATACACAGTAAACGGAATGTATTCATCAAGTACAAGAATTATAAAACCTGTTTACAAACGAATCAAAAAAGCAGATAGAGAGTTAACATTTAAAGATGTTGAAACACTATCATCAGAGTTTTTAAACGAGAACGCATTTTGGGGATTATCATCAGAAGATTATGAAATTTTAAATTAATAAGAATGAAGAACATTTTAAAAAGTTGGAAAACAACAACAGTAGGAATAGTTGCAATAGTGGGATTAATTTACAAAGCTTATTTAAGCGGAGGTTTTGAGGTTTCCGATTTTCTGATGTTAGCGGTTGGGGTTGGTTTTATAGCCTCAAAGGATGCTAACAAAAGCCATTCAGAGCAGTTACAGAGTACTGTTGATGGAAACAGAGAGTACCCAGATAAACGTGGTTAAAAAATGTATTTACATATTAGCTATTTTGTTATTCTCATTTAATTATAATATCTGTAATTTATTTTATTATAACGATGATGTAAAAGATTTGTATAAATGGTGGGATTTAAAATCTAACATTTACGCAGTTATTATGGCTTTAATGTTTTACGCTTCATCTATTGGAGAAAAAGGAAAATTAAAATTTATTTTAAATATTGGTATAGGTTTCGCAATATCTAACGTAGTCGATAAACTTTATTTTAATGTTTTAGTATTTAATGAAAACGATATAATAATGATAATTCTAACAGTTTGTTTTGCTGTGTTAGGTTTTTTAAAAGATAGAAGAAATTGGAGGAAATAAGCACAAGAACGCAGAAGTTAGATGTTTTGTTAGAGCAATCAAGAAAGAGTGCAGAAGAACAATTAGATTTCGCTGCAAAGGTTTCTGTATTTATGAATAATCAAGAGGTGTTTAATGCAGAAATAAGGGGATTTATTGAATCCAATCCAAAAACTAATCAAAAAGGTTTAGTGGAACAAGTTAAAGTAAATACAGATGATATTTCTTTAATTAATACAGAGAAAAAAGTTGACAAGGCTAAAATCGGTGTTATTGGAATAATCATTGGTGCAGTACTTTCTTTTATTTCGAAAATATTCTTTTAGTGGAAAAAGTGAGTTACAAAGATAGGTTGTTTAATATGGTGTTAGATAATGGAATGTCTTTGACGTTGGCAGTTTGCACGGTGTTTGCAATTTATATGATAATGCATCAGTATAATCAGATCCTAATTGAAACAGTTGCAGAAATGAAAAAGGAAAGAATAGAGATAACAAAGCAGCTGATAGACTGCCATAAATATAAAAATGATGAGTAGATATGATATTATAAAAAAGGTAAAACAGTATTTTACAATACAGGAGTTAGTAGGACGTGAAACTTTTACAAAGCACGGACAACGTTCTTTTAAATTCTTATCAACTGATATACTTGAAACGCTTTTAATATTAAGAGAGGCAACAGGTAAAAAAATCACAATTAACTCTTGGAAATGGGGAGGCACTTTTTCACAACGTGGACTAAGGAGCAATGTACAGGGTATATTTAAAAGCAAAACAAACAACGGTCGTTTATACTTATCCGGTCACGTTTTAGGCAAAGCTTTTGATTTAGATGTAGATGGTATGACAGCACCAGAGGTAAGAACTTGGATTAAGGCAAACCAACATTTATTCCCTCACAAAATAAGGTTAGAACGTAACAAAGGGAGTGAGCCTATTAATTGGGTGCATATTGATACAATGAACGAGGAGCAAAATCCACATATTTATGAATTTGATGTATAAAAAAATATTATTTATTATTATAATTGGCTTTTTCTATGGTTGCAAATCAAAGAAAATAGTAACAGAGAAAAAAAAAATTGTACAAAGAGATTCCATTTACATCATAAAAGATCGCTTTATCACAAAACAGGTAAACGATACAATCGTTATAAAAGATGTTTGCGACAGCGTAGGTCAACTAAAATCATTCGATAGAGTAATCAAAACTAACAATGTAAAGGTATCTTTAAAGTCTGTAAATGGCACTATAAAAGCAACGGTAAACATCGATAGCATTGTTAATTCAAGGGTAAGAGAGTTTAAACAGAACTACAAATCCAAAACAGAGATAAAAGAAACTGAAATAACACGATATCGCACACCGCTATGGGTTTGGGTTGTTATGGTTTTAGAGGCTTTATTAATTTTTGTACTGTTTAGAATTAGTTTGTAAAATCTTCAATATTACAAATCTTTTGCCTTAAATTAATATCATTAAACTTGTAATCTTCATTAGTTACACAAATTTCAAGTGCATCACGTCTTGTATAGTTTCCACTTAACCAAGTACGCTCATCAATAAGAATTAAAAGAAAATCAGAATTACATTCAGTGTACCATCCATTTCCTGTTGATTTACCATAAACATAAAAGCACGTTGGTTCTGGTTCTGTTGGTTCAAACGTTTCTGAATCTGAACAGCTTAAAAAAGCTATTAAAAGTAAAATCATTAATTTTTTCATATTATTACATCGATTTTATTTGACCAATCTGGCGGTATATCCGCATCGATTGTATGAATATAGTTTTTTAATCCGCTTTCTGAATCGTGTCCTGTTATTGGCATTAACTCCTTGATTGCGTTGTTAAATGATAGCTTTTCAACCGTTCGCAAGTGCCTAAATAGGTTTGTGATATACGAGTGTCTAAAACTATAAATATTATCTCCTCTTTCAAGTTCTATGCCAAAGTTAAGCATTTTTGTTTTTAATCGTGTAAATCGTTTGGTAATTGCTGAACGTCTTTGTGTATCTGATGAGTTCCAAACATTAGGTACTCCAGAGGGTGTAATTAAATAAAAGTCTTTATTATAGGTGTGCAAATCCATTTCCTTTAACTCATTTAATAATATGGCTGGAATCCTTTTTGTTTTAAGGGGTTTATTTTTTGCTTGGTAGTATATTAATGATTCATTTAAATTAATGTCCTTAATCTTAATTCTGCACACTTCAATAGGTCTTAAAAAGTTATAGGAAACAAATTTTATAACAAGTAACAAAACAGGATCGTGAACCTTTAAAAACTCGGTTATATTTTTTAGTTGGTCATTAGTAAGCGTTCTATTTCTTTTTACTTGTGTGCGTTCCTTTTCAATGGTCTTAATAAAGTTGTGGTCTATTATCATCAACTTTTTCTCCATTACTGAAAAGATAGATGATAAATCAGCCTTATAATTATTGCGTGTTCTGGCAGACGTATTTTTTAGTATCTCGTTCAGATACTTTACAACTATTTTTTTATCAATTAGTTTAATTTCTTTGTGGTGGTTTTCCTTACCTATGTACTTTAAAAAACTACGTGCTGTTTTCTTATAGTCATTTATTGTTGTTTTAGAAACAGTCAAAGCCAATTGCTCTAAAGCTAATTTAAACGCTTTATCGATACTATAAATTGTTTCTTTTTGGTTATCAAGTACAATTGTTTCAGCATCATTGTAAGGAGAATAGCCATCGTTTAATAAGTTTATCAATTCCTTTTTAAATATCTCTAATAATTTTAAACGCTCCTCTTTTGTCTTTAGGTAGTTTACTCCTCCTTTGAAATCTTTTTGCCTTTCTAACTTACCAGATATAGGCGAACGGAATGACCAACGAAGAAACCAACGTTTTGAAATGTCAAAGTTTTTGCCTCCTGTATAAAATCCTATCGAGTATTTTTTAGCCATAGTATTGCTATTTAATAAAGTTTGCCTAAAAGTTGGCTTTTTGTTTTTGGGCATAAAAAAACGATTTAATTTTACTTAAACCGTTGATTTACAAGTAGCGAAGACGGGATTTGAACCCGTGACCTCAGGGTTATGAACACTAAAACCACAGCAACAACGGTTGGTAAGTACTGTATTTACTGAATGCTTTTTATTAACAAGTTATGAAATAGTTTACCTTTTTGGTTTCTTTTTTACTATATTTGTAATTCATTCATATTTTTGTTTTAGTTACTCAATAAAAGCGCAGATTTCACTCTTTGCGCTTTTTTTGTTTCTATACCTTTTAAATAAAGTTCTGTGAGATTTTGCCCTTAACTGCAAACATTGAAAGTATATCAACTTTATCAATTATTGTATCTCCTTTGTAAGCTGGATTACTTGCACGAAGAATTAACTTGCTTTGATCCTCACAAAAATGAACTTCCTTAACTGTCTTTAAATTGTTGGCATTTTCATTGGTTACTACTAAATAGGCTTCACCATACATTAATACATCAAGGTTCTGTATTTGTTTAACTGCGAGTTTCTCGCCATTCTTATATTTAGGGAACATACTATCTCCATAGTTATTTACATAGGCTGAACAGTCATTAAATGGCTGATAGTCAACGTAAAAGGTCGGTTTTTCTACTACATCACTAAATGATGTTGTGATATGACTTGTTACATCAATATCAAAATAAGGCACTTTTTTTTCTTTTTCATAGGTTCGTATTTCATCTTTTTTTAAGTATGTTTCTATTACGTATTGAATGTGTTTTTGTTTAGTTTTAGGTATAATTCCTGTTCTGTATTCCCAATTATTTAAAGTTGGAAGTGATAAATCTAACATTTCAGCAAGTTCTTCCCTTGAAATATTGTTGTTTTCTCTAAAATTCTTTAATTCTATAACATTCATATTCAGATGGTTATATTTTAAGTGTATAATTTTTACACATTTTTGAAGATTAGTATATAATTTTTACATATATTTGCTATGCACAAAGCAAATACTGTTTTTGCTAAAGCTTAATAATTCTATAAAGATACAATAAATATGTTTGAAGAAGAACAAGACGAAAAGCACGAATGCAATTACTGTTCAAGGCTTATAGATATAGATAAACAATGGTGTTCAGCGAGATGCCTACATAATGACTTAAATAACTAAAAAAATGACAGAATTAGACAAGATCAACAACGAGATTATTAAAAAGCAAGAGGAACAAATTTTAGACTTAAAGGCACACATTAAAGACCTTACTAAAAGTATAGAGGATTTAAGAACAGCAACAATACTAAATACACTTTCTTAAGATGTCTAAAATAACACTACCAACAGGGGTTAAAATAACCCACGACAAGAACGGAAATATTACAAGCCTTATTTCTCCTTATGACGAACCTAAAACCTACGGAGATCAATGCGTTGATAATTTAAACAACCTTTTTAAACACTTTCAACAATGTTAGAAAATCTAAAAAAATTAACGTCTGAAATGGACGTAAAAAAAGACTTTGTAAAAGAGGTCGCAAACAATTACAAATTAAGTGAGGTTTATGTACTGCAAAATTGGTTTCAAAATAAATGGAACATACCAGCCAACGAACTTGAAACAGTTGTAACAATGGCACAAAAATACTTGTACAAGCAAACCAAGAGAAAACAAACACTACTACACAAAACAGGGTTTACTGCTATCTAATGACTGCCATAGACAAACATATTCTGCAATTACTCGAAACACTGTCAGAAGATGGGAAAGATGT
>Ga0209092_10004431_pt1 | contig 11741 bp, 12 predicted proteins | sample FraStrMetagenome_FD_187446 | JGI IMG/M metagenome (GOLD analysis project Ga0209092, IMG submission 187446) | Marine eukaryotic phytoplankton communities from Arctic Ocean - Fram Strait ARC3M Metagenome (SPAdes) (version 2) | ecosystem: Environmental > Aquatic > Marine > Oceanic | place: Fram... | reverse complement strand
TAATAATTATGAGATTATTGCAGTGACCGCTAGTCTTGGGGTGACACGTCGACGTTCGCTGTGTCGTCATGTGTTGCTAACGGCAGTGTGGCTAAATACTACCATAGGTGGTAGTAACATCGAGAACGAGAAAAGAGAAAATCCTGTAAGTTCGCAACGTAGACGTATATCTTCAATTCGTAACTCGTTATCAGAGTCATTTTTAACTGCACCTTAAGTAAAACGTAGACTCATTCCAGTCGTGTTATGCAGATACACACCTACCAATTAACAAAATAAAAGCATACACAAATAAAAATTACATACCGGTATACAATGTACCATAACGAGACGAAAATTAACGTAATACCTAACAACTATTAATACATGTAAAAGTAACTATTATGTACATGCAAGATACGAAATTTGGCGAAAATGTATTCCAAACCACAATTGATAATACCTGGTACAAGAGTAGAAGTTAATAAAATAAAAGCATACAGTTTAAAAAATATAGAGAATGTAGTCGTTCTCTGCTTTCTTGTGCACTCTTACCTATGTTGTTTTTTTAGTTTTAACAATTATCTTAGTAGTTACTTCAAGTATGTATTATACTAGGTTTCATCTCGCTACATTCGTATGATTCTTTATGTCAGCGAGGTTCGGTACTTGTGTTTGTCATTCGGCTAATTCGATTGTAATGGAAACTCTACTCGAATCTTCTTGGCTTTTGTTTTCTAATTATTTTGCCATTTACAAATTACTTGGAAGTATAAGATTTATGAAAAAGAGTGAACTAACCAATGACTAGCGCTTCCTGCTTTGGTTCATGACCAAAAAGACTTGTGATTCTTCCTGTAGCCATATCACAACAATAATTGATGTAGAGCTTTTGCCAAATGATCTAGATAATTTATAAAATATTCTGCGTTTACTAAAACCTTGATTGAGGAAAAACAAATAACATGCAACACACAAATCTGTAAAGTTTACTTTTATAGACTACGATCAAAAAAATAATACCGATATCTTTATTAAGTAGATCACAACTCAAACATTCAAATTGATCTGATAATTCACTTGCATGAAACATGTTACAGGTACCTCTAACTTAATAAATCATGACGAATATTTTGGCTTTACTCGTTCGAAAATTATTCAGATAAATACTTAATAAGAATTGTTCCATTATTCAGCTCAGCTTTTGAAAAATCCTGTACCTTCGGAAGCATACGTATATGTCACAAGACCACAGATAATTTGAATGCCATGATTTGGTGAAACAAAATTGTATAGGTCGGATACAAAAATGCGACTAACAGGTTAGATGATCGAGTCTATGAAAGACGCTGAGAGACAAGTAAATGAACAATAATGCATTGTTTGGCACGTGAAAAAATCAAATAGTAAGACCACATTTGTAAAGAGAAGTTGCCGATGGCCAAGTCACATCGACGATTGGCGAACGGTATCTATGCTTGCTAAGCAATCCGATTGTGAATGCAGACGGTAGTATAAATGCAAAAGATTGCAGTTAAGGAAACCTCTAAGCTCAAGTCTTGCGCCGTGACTCCAAATATCGAGAAAGATTTTTCATATATGTTTCAATAACAAACTTTGTCAAAAACGTGACAAATGACTTCCAACAGGTCATTGGAATAACCTTAACAATCCAAACAATTTCCGTCACACTCGCTTCTCTTTTAGATTCACTCAAGGAAGATGGCAGAAATGCTATCTCACCACGATGATAATTGACAGGGTAAAACGTCAAAATGGAAGGATTGACCACTTTGTAATTCATATATCCAGCACTACGATCATCTACTGGCCGACTCGACGTATCGATCCTCTCTCGCAGACCAACCGGAAGAATCAAACGTTCGAACCCTTCTCCAGTAACCACATCTCCACTGCATCGAACGATAGGTTTTGGCACGAACATAAGCCCTCCACCCATTTTCCAATTAAATTCCAAACAAGCATCAAAGGCAGTCCGTGGCGGACAATTCAACTGCATTCGAAACCTGTACTGAATGAATGGATCATCGTTACTCTCAATGACATGCATCTGGACCAAACCTGCATTCATTTCCTTCGTTATGGGAGATGATGATGATGATGATGACCAACTATTCATATTATTCGAGTAGTGATCGCAATTGGATATTGATAATCCTGATCCCAGTGATGTCATTAAATATAGGATAAGTGCAAAGATATGAAAATTGGTAGAAATAGGTACTCTTACTGGTTGAAAAATGGTTTCCTTGCTACATGAACATGAATTAATACCGATATACATTTTTATTTTTGATGTATACAATGTATTGAAATAAAGATGGTTCCTCTTCCGAACCAGTGACGGATGAAGAGGAAGAGTTTGAACTTTGGAGTCATCTATAAATGGTACAAGAGTAGATGCCTCTCAATTTCCTGGCAAAAAGACAGAACACAACACATGAACATATTCACATTCTCTCTCTAGAGAGAGAGAGAGAGAGATTGATCTCTAGCTAGAGAGAGAGAGAGAATAACTAAAAATAATTCTAATTCTAATCTTCTTCCGAAGTCCGATCCGACGTATCTCGCCGTGCGGGAATCCTAGAAGCTCGACACGTTATATGTATCGAGTCGTCGCTCTAGCTTGCTTATTTCGCGCTTTTTACTTTGATCGAAGCTCATTTTGTTGTGTGCATAAACGGAAATAAGTTGAAAAATTTCCGAAATTGTACACCATGCACTGAAAAAAACCAAAAATGTACGCCATACATTGAAAAATGACATAAATCTACACCATGGCAACCAAAAGGGGATTCATTGGCGGGAGATTTACTACTCAGCTGAATTAACTACCGTAGTAAAATAGCTGTGGCGGCTATAAAATGGTCACAGTATTCATTGAGGTAGGGGGTAGGAGGATTTCTTACCCGGTATTCGTTGCACAGCTTACATTGTAAATACGTAAATACTTCGCATATTGAAGTCGGAGGAGAGAACCGAATCGGAGATATTATGGGAAATGACTCTACTTCGATTCACATTCCCATTTTTATGCCTTCTGAAGCTTTAATCCCTATTATCTATTTATTCAAGTACAGCTTTGAAACTAAACGCCTCAAGAGTATTAGTATGAAATTGTAACATGTTATACGCAGTAGCTTGGAAAAATAACGCTGAAGATCCACTTCGCGATCAACTCGAAGTAAATCTTGGGTGATTTCTCTAGACTCAAAAGATAGATAATACGAAGGTAATTGACATGTAAATACCTGGTACAATAGTAGAAGTTAACAAAATAAAAGCATACTTTTCAGATGTATTCTTGACACATCTTTTCCGGTATCAATCTGTCCATCCCGCTAAGACATGACGTCACGCACGGTACATAAAAAAGTGATGCTTCGATGCAAATGAAGACACATATACAACATACAATTCACTTCACGAACCGTAGATATTCCATATTCCTTTGATAACACCTTCCGGAGCAGCTCCTTGTTTTACATGTGTATATAAATGTTCTTAAAACACTTGTAAATCGGTGTCAACAATCATGTACATTTTATAAGTATTACATTGGAATAAAATACGTCGGTTCAACCCCTATTATATATTTATTTATGTACACCTAAGAAACTAAACGCCACTCCGTGCACAGACACATGCAAATATTTGACGAAGATACCAGGTGATAGATAGATCAGGTGATTCTCTTTTGGCGATCACATATTTAGACGCCATACGAAAGCAAAAATATTTACTCAGAAACATCTAATTATTCAACTCTTCATCCAAAATACTCTTACAATCCTCAATCCACCATCCTTCCATCAATGTTTGCGTGGTACGACATGAAAGCTCTTTCCACATTTTTCTCCTCATTTTATTTGCTACGAACGCTGAAGATGTAGCGAACGTTTGCCGCGACTACAATCGGGTCCAAGAATTTTTCCCTGACGGGACAAATTGCAATTACGGTACCTATCCGACCCAGCAGCAGCTAGATGAGAAAAAAATAACGTGGAAGTTCAAACTTTTCTGAAGGAACACTGTTGTTCATTTGGAGGAGGTGACAGGGTGTTTGAGAACGATTTGGTTTTTAAGCAGCTTTACTCGTTCATCGGGAGGCCAATATCTTCCTTTCAAGATCAGAACTCGCCGTCGCAAAAAGCTTTGTTTTGGCTGGTTTATGAAGATACTTTTCCTGGTTTGAATGAATATTTGAGGATTGGACAGCGGTTTTCTTTGGCTTCGTTTTATTTCGGTTTGAATGGTGATAATGACTGGATAGAGTGTGGAAGGAACAGTACGACAATTTGTTTTGAAACAAATAGAATTTGGATGTCAGGCAATCAGGAATGCGAGTGGGCTTATTTATCGTGTGATCGTAATTTATTTGTGACTGAAATCATTATGCGTGAGTAAGATTATTTTTATATCATGAAGCGATCACACTACTCATCAAAAAAGTCAACATCTTCGGTAACTTAGCTACAAATATTATGCCAATAAAGGAAAAAACCCCAATATTTCATCCGATATTTACATTTTAGGTGAGACATTAGAAAAGCTTGATCTGCGAAGTAACGATATTCATGGGACGATTCCGAAGGAAGTTGAAAACCTTACTCTTTTGTCATTGTTTGACATCCGAAACAATCACCTTGAAGGGACATTACCAGATGGTTTACTTCATAATGCCGCTGGCCTTGAAACCTTAAGTATAAGTCACAATAATCTTACTGGCACTATCGCGGAGTTGCGACTCTCCGGATGGGCAGATCTGAATGGAAAGGGATGCGATGATTATAACGTGGATCGTTGTCTAAATCAAGGACAGAATCAAAATGGTGATGGTGTCAATGCTATCGAAGCGTGCTGTCAGTGTGATGGGGGTACAGCGAACATTCCTTCAGTAATGCCAAGTAATAAATATGATCCAAGCGCTACGCCTTCTGCAAACCCTACTGATTGCTATGACTACATTGATTGGGTAGATGAAAATGGAAACGAATGTGATGATTATGACACGCTACTTTGCCTGACTCAAGGACAAAATCAAAATAATTATGGCATTAACGCTATAGAAGCTTGTTGTCACTGTGGTGGAGGCACGTTGAAACTTCCCTCATCGACGCCAAGTCGCAAATACAATCCAAGCACAACTCCTTCCGCACATCCAACGGGTTGCTATGATTTTATTGGGTGGGTTGATGATAATGGAAACGAATGTGATGATTAAATTCCTTTCTTTGCCTTAATAATGGACTGAACCAAAACAATCATGGCGTTAGTGCAACCGAAGCTTGTTGTCAATGTGGGGGTGGTACGATGAACATTCCTTCATCAATACCAAGTAGTGAATGTTACGATTTTACATACCCAATTTACGAATATTCCCACATGAAAGATAATGACTATAAAGAATGGATTGATATTCTTGGAAGGAGATGTAGCGATTATGCTAATAGTCAACCGAAAGGATGTCCAAGCAGTCATGCTTTTGTTCCAGATCAATATAATATAACAGCCGAAGAAGCTTGTTGCCATTGTGGTGGTGGTACAACAGAACCTCCTGGAAATAGTACTTATGCTAATGAGACCTGTTTAAATTATATTGATTGGAGGGACGCGTATGGAACTTCATGTGGTTTTTATGAGGGATGTGGTTACTATCTTGGATGTGAGGTTTTTGGTTCCCTATTACCGCGTGACGGCATTTCAGCTGTTGATGCGTGCTGTTTCTGCGGTGGAGGGTTAACCGAAGATGGTTTCGAGACATATGAACCAAGATTCGATCAGTCTGGTGAAACCTGGCGCAATTCAGTTACTCTAGATAGTTTACCCGGCGAGAACCATACCTGCGAATTGCTTGATTATTATTTTTCCGGAGTTAATGATGCCTTAAAAGATTATTGCAAACAACTTCACAATGGTACCACCTTCATGGATGAAGTATGTCTTGTTTGCAATATAGCCAAAGATGAAATAGTTGAAGAGAATTTCTGCAAAGATAAAGATCTACAGATACCGAAACCATGGCCAGAAAAGAATTGCGAGTGGTATGCTCGAACTGAGAATAGTTGTCACGAGTTTGGTAACCTGACAATGTTCATTGAAGACGACATTGAGAGACCTGCTAAAGAAGTGTGCTGTGTTTGCGGTGGTAAATTCAATCCTGATTGGACTGATTCTCATCCTGACGCATCATTTTCTTGCAATGACTATGACGTGTATGGCCGTTGCGCGGCGGATGGAAGCGGCTTGATATCGTTTGGACATAACGCAAATACTCAGTGTTGCGTGTGTGGTGGTGGTTACACCTCCAACGATGAAATTATCACGTATGCTACAAACGAAACCTGCATTAACGAACATGAATGGGAAGCTGATGACAAGAACTGCTCTTATTTTGTTGATGATATTCTTGGTTCTCCGGATGTTGGAAAATGTCTTTCCTTTGGTCATCTTACATCAATTCATGGGGTGGCTGCTTTTGATGGCTGTTGTAGTTGCTGGTATGGGTATGAGGATAATTCAGCAGGTGGATATCGTGGTACTTTGATTGGTAAAATGCTACGTTTCAGCGTTATGAACGACACAGACCTTCGTTATGTTCATAACATTATGGGCTCCGATGACATCGAAGAAGGTAAAACTATCTTTGTGGAAGAAGATAGTACAATTTATAAATTTGTGAGGACTGCTTCATTATCGTACGGGTTCGGACTCATTTATTACGATTTGAATGCCTTAAACGAAATTCAAGCCCTAGGGTCGATATCTGATGATCCTTATTCCGCATGTCTTTCTGGTATGTTACAAGTACAAATGTTGAATATATGACAATAAGAGTTTACTAATTTTATTGTTTAGCCCTGGAGTTGAGTTTGCTTGACTTATGCATTGGTAAGATTGTATCGCCGTTTTTATATCTTTGTAAGAATCTATTTGACGTAATGTGCACGATAGGACCGTACAAAAGTACGTCGTTTCCTACAGGTACAAAAACGACGAAACCTCTCTACACGGAGAGCTATATCTTGGTTGTACGTAAGAGAAATGTCAGTTTTGAAGAATATCTAGCGATTCCTTTCGCACCATTCCAAAAAGAGGTACTTCGAAGTAATTTTTTATTCTAGACATTATATCATATCGATTCGAAAAATTAATGAGAACACTTTCGTATATTCAATCAGTCTTGGATTTTGGTAGTTTGTACCATTTTGTTTTTGACCTGTTTACATAAATGGTTTGCTCTTGGAATGTTAAGATATTCTATAGATTCGATACGTGCATTTTTTTCTAAGATTCAGTTTATTGACATCTTCAAGAAATTCTTGGGTATTTTTTATTATTACTTCTTTTCGATTGCCAATGGAGCCATTGAGAGTGAATTCGAAGAAGATGATGTTGAGTCCTCCAGCAACATTAGCATCGAAAGGATAATCGTAGTCGCATTGACTACTTTTTTATTTTTTGTTTTGGTTTTGTACGGTGCTAGTTCAGCGGCAGGATTTGTTGAGAGTCTTAACCCAGCTGGTCCGGAGTAAGTATTTGCTTGATTTATGAATGTCAAGGCCATATTGCTTACAATCATATAATTACAATAGATACGAAAATATTCAAGATGTATTAAACGACTATAGGAGCGTTTGCATTAATTCTTCTCTGGGTGGAATTATGGAGCGTTTTTATCCAACAAACATTGAAAACTTTATTTATTCGGACGTTTCAGACGTAGACAGATTATTAACCCTGCAATTGAATGAAGGTTGTGATGGTATAATCATTTCACGATATTCTTTGGATTTAATAGCAACTTACGTCGAAAACGATGTTGTACCAATTGAGTCTTGTGATGGCTTATATCCTCTGTATGACCAAGAACTGTTTACCCAGGATGTCATTGTACCCGTATCGCAGACTCTAGGTGATCTTGGTGATGAGTTGATTGACATTATGAATACGATGATCGATAAAAAACTTTATCGTGACCTACATGATGAGCGTATAGGTGATCTTGGTAAAGAATGCCAATTTGAGGCATTAGGTGAACCTGATGGAGTTGTTGTACAGTCTTTTTATAGTCCTTTCATCTTCACAATGATCTTAGCAGGGATTGCATTAGTCATTGGCGTCGGGCACTTTATTCAAAAGGAACGGAATCGACAGAAAGAAGTTGAATCAGAAGAGGTTGATTTCAACGATGAGACAGGAAGTAGCGAAACCGATAGGTGACTGTGCTAGAGACGACTTGGATTCAATAAGCATATAGATGATATCATATTTATGTTCTTGAAGTAATTTATTTACAAAATTTATGACGGGCTTTGATATTGCTCGCATTGCTTTAACATCCACCATCTACTCATTGATTATAATCATTTTTGACGGTTCCATATTCGAACACCTGTAACAAAAATTAGGAATTACTTGAAGCTCACACATCATCCGAGTCGCGTCAAATCTAGATAACTACTTCAGTCTTTTGTGGTGCATGTTACGTACTAATACATATTAATTTCTATGAAGGCCTTGTCTTCTTCCTTATTTATCTCCTAATCATTTTTCAGAAATCGTGCATTAACCTACACTAATAACGTTACGCATATTGATTTGATACAAGTGCCTTACAGTCTCTTTAAGGACCTGCTTTTACGCCAACAGCCTGAAGAGAGATACCATCACAAGTGAGTGTGCTGACATGTACAATGTGACGAAATCAAACGTAGGAAACATCAAGCATAACAAGATAGATTTAAATACGAATTATCCACAACAGTGTACACTCGACTAATCCTAAAAACTTATTACCTTCCCTCAAAAGGGAAAGATTGTCGTCTATGCCTTTTCAGCACGACACGCCTTCCAGCACTTCATATCAAAGTAAGCACAATCACCGCACTCCCAGGAATACTCCTTGTTACGAATCTTCATATAATCAGGTTTAGGACTATCGTCTTCATGATGTTCATGGTGCATGACAAGATCACTTCCTCCCTTGATGATACACACAGGAATTCCAACCATGAACTGTTCAAAATTCAAAATGTGTGAGACTTCAAAAATTTCACAACAGATCATTATTTGGACCTAAATAATGAGTTGGAAACCGAACTTACAAAAATCTTCTTCCACTTATTCATCTCCTCCGCAGCAGCCTCGGCAGAGTGAGCTCCGAAGGCACGACGCTGTGGTGCCTGTCTAGCACTTTGCACTAACGCTCTCCTAGCAAAAAAGGACTGCAGCAAACATTAGTATCAGCAAACTGTCACGAAATTCCAAAAAAATCCATGACAGTATTTTATAACGCTAGCAGACGAAATTAGCCTAGGTCAGCAATGGTCATACAACCCCTCCCCTCAACGCAAATCTGTCGTCTTGGAAACGTCACGCAAGGAGTCATAGATAATTACGATAATTTATATTGCGGTCGGAGTAAGAGATGGCGATGGCTGGTTTTAGGATGCAAACAGTACCTACCATGTTCATTTTTTGCTGGTGGGGGTTGTCGATGTGCCGATGCCGAAGCGTTGATTTACGTAACTATATGTAAGCTAATGAAGAGTTAGACGTTAGACGTTGTAAATTATTTAAAGTTCGCAACATATACATTTTTTATTTTGGATTTTTTTTTGTCAAGAGCGTACTGCTATTAAAAAAATGTTTACCTTCTCTTCTGTAGAGACCTGAAAGAAAACGATTCTAGGAGAAATGGAAGAAAGTTGACTTCATTTTGCCTCGATTAGAATCAGAGAAACGGGCGAATGTGCACTCAACACTTTCTTTTTTAGAGGCTAACTCTTTAAGAGTGTTAAGAACTAAACAGTTTTCTTTGATCAATTGGAAAAATGACGAGATGGTATTTAAATGTCGAAAATATTTGAATATTAGATGCGCCTCGTGCAAGTAATGTTTCTATTCATTCATGCTATTTTTTGTCATATTCTATATTTTTCTTCACATGATTGACAGAAGGTAAAAGAGGATTCGATGATTCTCCTAAGTGTTCGCTAATTGTGCGCATTGCGACCTTTTAGTACCTCTAGGAAATTAAAATTTCAATTATGGAAAAAGTTATTTCATATATATTTTAAACTTACAGAAGAAAGCTTTATCATTTCAATATCATTTGCATCTGATCCAAAAGGGTCATCCATTTCAATGCTAACAAATTCAAGGCCAAAGAATCCATAGGTCCCAAAGAATATTATCACGATAATTGAAAACAATTCGTCTGATTGATATAGTAGAGCGAAAGGTAACGTAAACACCCACATAAATAAGAAGATCCTGAAAAAGATGATGCATGAGTGAGTCTTCATAAATATATATATATATATATTAATAAATATATATTATATATATATGGAAGAAGACGAAATTTACAGTACCTTGTCATTTGTGATATTGGAAAAGGATATGGAGTAGCCGAGAACATAGCCATTCCCTGGTAGCTTTCAGCTAAGTCAATGACATATTGGTGCAATTTCATTTCTTTGTGAATAACCATTGGCGGATTCAGGATCTTCTGTTGCATTCGAATAGTACCATGTAAACGTGCAAACAAATCCTAGGCGAATATTATTTAAGAAAAGAAATTGGATTGGATTTGTTTCAAATACGAAAGAATACGAGTGAAATCGTACCATAGGATCCTTGAGCAACAACTCGTTTGTCATTGGAGTGGTATTGTAAACTAGGTCAATCGTTTTCTCGCTATCTTGTATAACAGCTATTATAACGTTAATGGTATATAACAGTTTCGAACTTAAGAGGCGTTTCCACTGATTTGCATCGCTGCTGTTATTTGCTTTTGAAAATGATGCGGCATGGACAGCCTATCACACCAACATAATTCGCATGAGATTAATCATATTTTCAGAAAAAAAAGTCACATTTACCAGTTGTTTGCATTGCTGCAAAGACTTCGCAACATATCTTTTTTATACCCAAAAGATAAAATTCTTCATGAGAAAATTCTTGGATTGACTATTATTACAATTAAAAACACTCACGTTCTTGCCTCCCAAAATCTATTGTATGCAGCACAGACCCTTGAAACCACCAAGAATCCAACCATGATCGACATTGTAGAATGACCAGCTGGATCAAACGTGACATCAACTATATCTAATTCTCGTAGCACATATACCACGATCGTTACAAAAGTGTTGACGAGACAAAGGGGCATTACGTTTGGCCATACAGTTCCGGTGATCGACAAAATGACATCAAAATGCTTCTTCGAATCTGAATAACACGATATATTTTTTATTTTATCAATTCAGCGTAAATGGTCGAGATATTAATAATATGACTTACCATATGTAATCGTCATCTTTTTATTATGAATTAATATTCATCCGGCAATAAAAATAGGAATAATAAGCGCTTTGAATATAAACGGTTTCCTCCTACTATCTCTCAAACTTTTTTCTACTCTTTCAAGATTTCAACGATTTCGTCTAATTCTTCTCACCGTGAACATGTGTAGTATTTGGCATGCTGTCTGCAGTCCAGACTCCAGACATAATTGCATACAGCGATTGTACCACTGCATACACCATGTACACTTGAACAAAAGTAAATAAAAGACAATTCGATCAACATATCTACAAAAATTTACAATATATATATATATATACGGGCAGCGGTGAGCGGGGATATAGTTTCCCGTACAATACCGGTATACATGTACATCTATCTACAAGATAATATACATGTGATATAGTTAATGTATTAATAGATCCCTA
>Ga0209092_10004430_pt1 | contig 11742 bp, 12 predicted proteins | sample FraStrMetagenome_FD_187446 | JGI IMG/M metagenome (GOLD analysis project Ga0209092, IMG submission 187446) | Marine eukaryotic phytoplankton communities from Arctic Ocean - Fram Strait ARC3M Metagenome (SPAdes) (version 2) | ecosystem: Environmental > Aquatic > Marine > Oceanic | place: Fram... | reverse complement strand
GACTCACATGGAGGGTACTGGACGGACAGAAAGATGTGGGGAAAAGAGATAAACTCATTGCAATGCATATCAATACACCAGTTGAGATAAGCACCAGAGTCAAACGATTTCTCCGTGCATTATCCCACAAAAAGAATTGGCTGCCTGGCGTCAAATTCAGCGTAATGGACGAATTTCATCAGTATATGAGACCTACAACGAAGCAGAAATACCGTTACATGGTCACTAAGCACAAATCTATGATGAATCAAATAGCTATGTGTGACCGTACCTAGATCATCAGCTTGGATGAAAAGATAGGGGATTCTACGACGAACGTACGTGGCATAGTGGTAAACATACATGGCAATGATGATAATTACCGTATATTTGCATCAATCGATGAAAAAAGGAACTCAGACACCCTATTTACGGCTATATATAAACCCGATAAGACTTCTAACAACCCACCTACGATATTTGCTCCCTGAAGCTAGTTTAAAAAGAATTTTCACGTTAGATGCTGTCGAAAAAGCAAAAAGTGAAAAATATCATCACAAAATACAAATACTCATCACACAAGATAACGAATTGGACCGTGAAATTCAAGATGATGTTGATAATGATCCCATGATGTTTCTTAAACTTGATGATGAGCTAGACAATCCGTTCCAAATTGATGAAATCATAAATTTGGTGGGGGGTAACAGTATTTGGAATTTCCAGGGCGATGATGAGACTATCAACACTGCAGCAGGTAGTAGTACCTGTGGCATTTCATTTAACAGTATTTGGAATTTCCAGGGTGACAACGAGACTATCAACACTGCAGCAGGTAGTAGTACCTGTGGCATTTCATTTAATAGTGCACATATAAGGTACTATTCTTTGAGAAGTGTAGGTTAGGACTGCATTGGGAACAGCAATTTTTAATAACTGGTTAAATTGCATGGAAATTTTGTTTTCCTTTGGATGTTTTTGATGTTGAAGGATTAGAGTGATGGTACATGTGTTTTCTTTTCCTGGATGGACAAATAAGCAAAGGGTGTAGTAGCTTTCGGGCACAGTTTCTTTTAATCCTTTTTTTTGGTTGAGAATTTGGTGCATATAGCTCAGCCTTATTATTATTTTGTCCTCTATCAGGGTGTGACACTGTTCGGCAGATACCGATCATGCAGAATCTTTGCATGGAGTTCCTCATGGAAAGATTTTCGCTTATTATCGCCTTTGTACTCTCCTTCAGAGCACTTTGCATGGATAATATCACTCTTCTTTTCAAGCCCGTGGGAAGTCGAAGTATATGTGACCAGGGTTTGTCCAGAAGATATTTATCTTGGTAGAGCAAGGTCTATCTTTCCGCGTTGCCAAACAGTTCATGGATAGTGAAGTTTAAGTTCAAGATTCCTCGGGACTTTTTTCCTTTTGTGTAATGCAATGCACCACATCGTTTCCATTTTCGCACATAGGATAGAAGATCTTCGTCCATATGTTTGCATCACAACTGACACCCATATTTCGCCATTCTTCTTATTACCAGTGTTTTCATAGTGTTCATTCATACATGTTTGGAAAATTCTCGTGTAGGCGGCCTTCCATAAGGTGCCACCACCCAAATTTGTTGCTGTATTGGGTGACAGGAGCTTCTTTATTCACATGTATTACTGTGATACATTTATGACCTGAGTTTGAAGTTTAGTCTCTGTGTCCAAAGCTTCCAACTTAGACTCAAGATTGTGCAGCGCTTTTTAAAGTATTTTTCTCGCTTTCGAATCTGCACATTAGAAAATGTGATGTGTTTTTTCATTGTCCATACCGTATCATGGACAGAACGATTCTCTCCATGTTTCCTGTAGTTCCATGACTTGATTGAACCACTTATCCAAAATTTTGACACCTAAAACTTTTGCATCAACTCTTGGTGTGACAAATGATGTGGAAAGTGTTTTTAAAGCAAATAGTAGCTCACCAGGTACTGGGATGATATGCTTAGTATTCTTGTTAATGTCTGTGCATTTTTTGTTGATATAAAAAATTCCCTCTTGACCGCTCAAGGATATTCGATCTGGGTAAAAAATGAATTCGCCGTTAGATTCTCCCCATTATCACGGCCTGAAAGAACCGTCATCCATAGGTATTGAAGAGAGGAGGACAAGTTATAAAGAGAGGTTAAAGCTTCGTCCATGACAAAAAAAAGAGACTATCGTGGAGATGAGAGAATGAAGATGTTCTTACGCTGACGAGAGGTGATAGCACCCAAGGAGTTGAGACGAAAAACGCCAAAGATCTGCGTGGGTCAAGTGACAACACCCGTCGCGCATTGGAGGCCTTGGTAGTGACTGGTCAAATGGACGAGAGAGTGCCGACGAAAAAAGGTTGTCATGAAAGACAAATAGTCGGAAGTTTGGTCTACTAGAGACTCTCATCCCCAGTGATCACTTTTGTGGATGCCTACAGTAATAAAAGGATTCTTCAAATTGAATTTGATGTTTGGAAAGACTGAACATGTTTATGGATATCGGAAATAGAGCTCTGTGTGATTGTAGATGTCAGGGAAGAATTCTTGCAGAAATGTTTGGAGGAGTGACGTCAACTATGATTCCTTTTGAAAGTTCTGGAAGATTCATTTTCATAGTCAATGATGTGTAAACGTCTACCATGATATCTTTCGATGTAGACGACAGTTCTCAATGCTGTTCTAGGAAAGGAAGTGAGAAGGAGAGTCGAGTCAACTGTTGTTCTTGAATCAAAAGGTATCGGTGGATGGTGGGTGGTTGAAATGAAACTTCTCAAGAACTTTCAACTTTGTTGCAAAGAACACCTAACTCTCAATCAATCTCTAGTATTTACAAAATGTTGGGAAGTAATGAAATGAAACAATCTCTAAATCTAAAATGGTAAAAGTTCCTAAATTGATTTGGGAGTTCCTATCTTGCAGATGGATTGCCTCACTCGTGGATTGCATTTTCGATGGATTCCATGTCCTTGGAGATCTCAAAATCTCGCTTTGTGACGTAATCATTGCGTCTTCGATGGCTGGTGACCCTCTTACTGTCACATATACCACAAGCTACGCAGTTATCGAGCACCGACAAATCCAGTGAGTTACAAGTGTCACCGTCATCGATTATTCATATAATAAATAGGAATGTACGTGTGTAAGAATTAGAATCATCTTAATTTCCCGTAACGATTCTACGAAAATGTAATGATAACTTCCTTCAATGACAACATCCAAATGAAGGCACATACATTTCTACACAGCTTTCCAGACTTCAATGAAATGTTCTAATTTGCTGAATCTATGTTCTGGAATTTTTGTAATTTCAAGAAGTTTTTCATCGGATCAGGTCAAATCAAATTGAAACATTTTCAAAAAACACAAAGCTTCGATACACTCTGGAAGGCTCCATTATTGTTGCGGCTATCCTCCCATCGTTCATTCACCCTCCCCCCCTCCGACGTTGAGACAATGAATTTCCCATCCACTACTCGATTTGGAACATTTTGTCTTTTCACAATGTTGTCCTTCATGAATTGTACATGTTTGGCATTTGCATTTGCACCTCCCAACAACCATTCGTCGTGTTCGATGACCCGCCGATGTACACGAACAAGACATCCCAACATTCCCACTCGCAGCAATCCTCTCGAATCGAGAGCCTCCAATCCCATTGATTCCACCAAACTCTATGGATTTTTCAATTTGGACAAATGGAATCATCCTTTGACTCCTCCCAAGGAGGAAGAGAAACCTTCGTTACCCGAAACACTCTCCCATGATATTTTGAAATATGCCCATGATCCCATATTATTTGAAAAGGCCGTCATGGAACAACGAAAAAAACAGCAACAGCAACAGCAACAAAAAGAACAAGAAACCGATAAGAGAGTCCCCACCACACCCTATCAACGAATTGAAGAATGGGAGGAACAAAAACAACAACAAAGGAAGGAGGGTAGTATGTCCTGGGAGGAACGTGTTCAATTTGAAGGATTACGAGATGGGAATCAACTTCGACAAAATGAGATTTTAAGGCATCATCTTAAATCGTATTGACGGAATGGATTTCTTTTTCTCTGTTGTTTGGTAATAACGTAGATTGTTGAAGAAGATAGTCGTTCAATCTTGTTTGTAACATATATATAAATTCTTGTGAATAGTCAGATAGAATCCAATATAACTTTAATTATTATTCGAGTGTGTCGTTTTCTAGAATGTTGAGTTGGATTCCTTCGATGATAGAATCACTTTTTCACCTTGCGCCTTAGGGATACGTGAAATATGGATATCTACGGCGAACATTTTTTTATCGGATCGAGAGAGAGAGAGAATAGTGCTGGGTGGATCTCCATCTCATCCTTGTCCACCAAACTCTAAATGAAACAACCTATATTCCGAGATTATCACAATGCTAGTACGAACATTTATTGGAAAACGACTTGCATCCTATTATGCCCAACCCTCCCACACCGTGGTGGGAACTCTCCCTACGAAGACGAACCACCTCCATTTTCCATCCCTTTTGGGAGAATATCATTGGAAATATCGATTTCGTCAAATATACCAACGTCAAGAAGGACAATGGATGACTCCTGTTGAATTATTTCAACCCTATTATTCCAACATTTTGGCCAATTACATTGCGACTCACAGCACCACCACCACCACCAAAACCCTTCCTCTTCCAAATAGCCACGACCATGACCACCAATGCCATAATCACCGTCCTAAATCTCCCCACCAAATTCAGATTGTCGAATTTGGTGGAGGAAGGGGGACCAATGTCAATTGTCTATTGACGCATTTGAAAGAATGTCATCCTCATGTATATGAGAATGTTCAATATATGGTAGTTGAGAATTCACCCACCTTGCATCAATTGCAATGGGAATTGGTGAAGCAGGGTGACCATGGAGATAAAGTACATCTTATACAGGGTGATATTACGGATGTGGCAGAGGGAAGGTACGTTTATTTATTTCATTAGTTAGTTATATAGTTAGTTATTTGTGATGTTTGGAACGAGTGAAAGGTTTTCTAATGTGTGGCAACGTTCGTTATGACCTACACTCTTCCAGGTATCCATTTCTAGAACCATCCAATGTGGAAACCTACTTTCTCGCCATGGAAGTATTGGATAATTTACCACATGACAAAATATCCCGATGTCCACACACAGGAGATTTACTTCAGGCCGAAGTGGTGTCTTCTCTATCCTCCTCCTCAAATGAACATGTGGAACACTTTGTCCCATTGACCGATCCACTCTTACAAACCATCCTCCATACTCTTCCTCAGTATGCTCCCTTCCCATCTCAAAAAAACCCTCAATGGATCCCCACCATCGCCTGTGGATTGCTCATGGAACTTCTCCAACTCCGACCCAATTCTCATATCCTTCTGGCGGATTTTGATAATCTCCCACCCCCGGATCTTCCAGTCAAATCCATATCCTCCTCTTCCTATGCGATGGCGGAAGGAGAACCCTTGGTCACTTGTATGAAGGATCAAGATCATGAATCTTATTTAACAGCACCCCTCCTTTCGGATATTTTATTCCCTACGAATTTTCCAAATTTGGCGGCCTTTGTGAACAAATTAGTCACCGTCCCCAAGAAGGATACGAAGAAGGAGACTCCCCAGCATCCATGTGGCAACCGTCAACGTGTGAAGATTTGGAAACAATCGGAGTTTTTATGGGAGATGGGACACGAGGAGGTACTCCAAACGGAAAGTTGGATCTCGGGATATTCTCCATTGATTCATGATTTTGGAAATTGCAGTGTGTTAACGGTGTGTCCGGAGACTCCCACAAACTCCAATAAGGTATGATAATAATAATAATGGAAGTAAGTTATACTCTCCCTCCCGTTACCATGTTTGGAAACCGGAACATCATTTTCTTGTTGATTTCCAAAATAAAAAGCACCCCCTAGTGGTCCTACTGACCATCAACATTTAGGATGCGGACCCCTTTCTAGAATGACGTCATAGGTTGGGAAGGACGATGGGGAGTGCGTACCATAGAGAGGAAACCGAACTCTGATAGAGAGTGAGAGAGTCTTCGGCTCTCTGTAGGATCCCGTATGGAATGTAAGTAGCATTTCGAACCATGAGGCCTTATTTCCAAAAATCATGGAACTTAACGATTCGTAATTAGGAATCATCCTCTAACTAATGTGTTCGTCAGGGGCCTCTCCGAACCGAACGATGGAGTGTGTATAATTAGACAACTTCCAGCAATTGGAGATCCGGACACTACGGAAAATGGACGAGAACGTCTCGCATTTCCGGTTCCACCATAGCCGTGAAGAACAAGATGCGGCGTCCAACTTGGCGCTTCTGAGCAATGCGGCGGGGAGACCTCAGGACGAGCCACCACCCGTCGTACAAGGAACGGAACAGGAGGATATCCAGGAAGGACAGTTTCCTTGGGGGGAGGAATGTTCCACGATTCGATGGAAAAAACGAGATCGACCTTCGAGTAAGATGGTGGCTCCTCCTCCTCCCAGTCCTCATCCCAATCACAACCATAATCACAATCACCGCCAGGAGGAAGGCATGGATCCAACTCCGATCGCGAAGAAAGCCAAGACCCTGGAAATGACCGTCCATCATTCCCTCGACGACCCTGGAAAATGCCCCTCCCTCGCACCAGCACCCTTCTTCTTCTATCGCGACCATTCGCAAACCCCCGACGAAGATCCCTTAACCCCGCTCACACCCCCTGGACGAGTCCCCAATTTCCCCGCCAAAATGCACGCCATCCTCTCCCGTCCCGACCTGGCCGACGTCGTCGCCTGGCTCTCCCACGGTCGCTCCTGGCGGGTCTTAAAACCCCGCGAATTTGAAATCCGGGTGATCCCGATCTATTTCGAACATTCCAAATTCTCCTCCTTCATTCGGCAAGCGAATGGATGGGGCTTTCGTCGTATCACGCAGGGGAGGGATCGGAATAGTTATTACAATGAGTTGTTTTTGAGAGGCTTGCCGCATTTGTGTAAGACGATGCGACGACCGGGGGTGAATCAGAAACCCTCGGCGGACCCGGAGCATGAACCGGAGTTTGCCAAGATTTCGGAGCGGTTTCCACTTCCGGCGAATGTGTCAGACGATGAGAGTATTATGTTGGAATGTACGGTGAAAGGAGGGCCCAAGGCGAGGATGCCGGTGAGTTTTCGAGGTGCTTCGGCGTCGTCTGTGCGGCAGTCTTCGACTCGTCTTTCGAAGGCGACGACGGAACCTCCGAGACATCCTCCGTCCCACCCCGCACCCTCCTATCCAACTTCCTTGCTTCCACTTTCCAATGCCCCCACTCCTATACATCCTCCTCCCAATCCTTCGCATTCCGTCATGCTATCGTCGTTGCAAATGTCTCTTCAAGCGGCCGTTGCAAATGTCTCTTCAAGCGGCACAGGATCAAATGCTCCAACAACAACATCAGCAACAGCAACAGCAACAGCAACATCATCATCAACTTCATTTAAATTCCCAAACCCACCATCCTCTCCCCCATCGTCCAACTCCACCACCTCCCCTTCCCAACCCCTATCTGAAGGATCTCCTAAACGCCCAAGCCCAAGTCCATGCCCAGGTATCCCACCCGCAAACCCACCCAAACCTTCCTCCCATGGCCCATTCCAGTGCCAACGCCGCCGCGAATCATTTGCAGTCGGCCGCCAGTCATTTTCGAAGTGCCTTAAGTCATGCCCTGGCACTCAGTCATACTCCGGAGTTCTTAGCGGCGGTGGCGACGACGACGTCTCGTTCGAATACGGGGACTCCTTCGATGAATCAGGGGACGGCATCGTCGATGTTTCCGGTTCCGAATACTTCTGCGAAGGGTCCTTCGGTGGAATGACATGGAGATTCACGAAAGTGACATGGAGAATGTCCCACAGAGACTCCCATGTGTCGTTGTAAATAGTCGTCTCTCTCGTATATAGATACACTCTCTATATACATATATATATAGATATATATAAATACCCTCCTGGAGTATAGGATGGTGGCAGGATCCATATCCTTCCATTTTTTGACTGGCACATTTACGTGTGCGAGAACCCTCCATTCCATTGGGACACGATACACATATCCATTGGGAGGGGATGCCACGAAGGACCGCTATGCGAAAGGATCATTGTCAACATTTTCATGACTTATTTCCATGCTGTGTTAGGAAGGACGGAATTGAATGAATCCTTGAATCACACACACGAAAGGAAGGATAGAAAGGATAGATCTGTAACATATAAAGTCCCATTTTGATTTTAGTTAGTTTTATTTTGGTGATTGGTGATTGGACACACTATTGACATATTGTAGGAATGGAATGGGTTGTTTGGAAGATAGGAACGACTCTTCTTCGATCCAACGAACTTATAATTGCTTACGGATAAGGAGTATCGTCCCCCTTCTTTGTAGGATCCGCCGAGATATCCTCCTCCTCCTCCTCCCACTAACGGTTTCCATAATGATCCAACGTATCTATTCTCCTGCACCTTTGGAATATTCCTCCGCATGGAAAGGTAGATAAGGAGTTCTAGCGATACCCACTTACAAAACATCTTCGTATTGTAGCTATCTAGAGTTACTAGATGAGAAGGAGGACAGCACATGGTATCATGATTCCTACTTTACCAAAACGATGGAACAAAAAACCACCGCCAAATTCCTGTCTGGAAAGGATGAGCATCGTGTGTTGGATCCGAAATATCGATTCCTACCGAACTATCTGACAACGAATATCCAAGTCCGAGAAGATGATTGTGAAACACTGATCAAACCATTGCATAATGGTGACATCCGTTTCGACATTGGACAATGATAATTGCGCTATTTCATGATATAATACATCATGACCTCTCCAATGAATCATTCGCAGACTCTTGAGTTTTTTTTAGTATTTGTTAGTTTTTCAAATCACTATGGTCCTCCAACTTAAGTTCACTGGTAGAATAAGAATGAAGAAATTGGAGTATTTGGACTGGAAAATTCTTACAATTTAGATCTTGAAGAAAAACTTTACACGGTCGCTAAACAATATTCTCGACCCAGCTAAAGGTAGGAATGCTGTTACAATGAGTCATTATCAGGTTTTGACGCTCAAAGGTCTTCTTTTTGTGGCCGACTTTCCCAGTAAAGCTTCAGATTTATATTGATAAGAAAATCCGTTTACAATTGAGCAGAGAGCATCCAATGTCATCAAGCCACAAAAATAGCCCTTTTTTGCAGTATAAAGATCAAAGCATCGCATTCCACCATGGTCAATTCACCATTTCCTTCCACTAGTTCTTCGTCCACAATACAACGGAGATTCAAAACTACTTCTAGTGAATATAATAAGTAGTAGCAAAGTTTATTGTATTACTTGGATTGTGTAAATGAATATTAATATTGAATTTAGCATTGATAATGACAGCCGTGAATTCCACCAAAGAAATCCTTCGTTCCTTCCGACATTCAAAAATGACATTCATGAATCATTTCTCAATTATGATAATTTGTTTTCTATTTTGAATATGTAAGCATCCAAGTCATCCAAGTCAGTGTTTAGCTTCTTCCACTACTGATACACCACAGGGTAAGTCAAACTGAGGAAACTTTCAGGAGGATAAAACTGCTATCATTGAATCCCACTCAATCCTATATGATTGTATACTCTATTCAAACATCCAGAACAATCAAACAATCGAATGGAGCCTTTTCTCGTTTCTGACGTCAAAATGATGTTGAAGAGACATCTAGTAAACCAACACTGCTCCACGAGATCGTAGCCGCAGCCGCTCCCGAAACCCAAACAGCAATAATAATAATAATAATAATAATAGCAACAATCGTCGCCCTAACAACCGTGGAAACAATAACAGCCGTAACCGCAACAGAAACAGAAACAACAACAACAATCGAAATGCAAAAAATCGAAAGTCAACTGAGAAGCCAAAAACACCTACTGCGGAAGATTTGGATGCTGCCATGGATGATTACTGGATGAAGAGTGGGAATAAGGAAATGGCAAATAAGAAATTAGATGATGATATGGATGAGTATTGGGAACAGAAAAAATCCAAGGAAGGCGATGGGGAGGCAGCTGTGACTAAAGATGTAGAGGTACCTACTGAAAAAGAAGTTGTTGCTTAAAATGGTTTAGATGAATATTTTATAATACATAGCTTTCAAATTGGAAAACAAATATACTTTTATTTTGGAATAGTTCTTTGTAGTATTGATATCAATAAATTTGTCGATAGAGCTTAAATCTCCTCAAGGACAGGAAACGAAAAGCTGCAGCTAAAGACAGATTCAATTATTTTGATATTATGCTTGATTATATTTTCAGCCATAAATCATGGAATTAATATTGACATTTTTGAAAATGCTCCGCTGAAAGAATTGAGAAAAAAAACCTTACTTGACCAATGCAAATAATCGTTTTCAAAGCTACCCCTACCCATAACACACGAACATAATAATAACAAATGCAAAAGTTGTAATGTTATGTAAAACACTTCAAAGACAAATGAACCTAAATCATATCTCATTTTATTCCAACTTTCTCTTTTTCTCAGAAGACTCCACTTCACCCTCCAAACTCCTTTTCTTCTTCTTTTTTTTCTTTTTCCCATCTTGACCCCCTTTTCCCCAAACACGTATCGCTTTTAATTTTTTATGAATCTCTTTTAATGTTTCAGTATTTACCGGATAATTCCCACATCCATAAATCCCACCTGGGACTTTACATTCCTTCAATATAGGAAGTACTTTAGTTTGAAGTGTTTGATACAATGCTTCAATCGATGAATAGGAATAACGTTTGGAGGTTTCAAATCGATGATGTAAATATTTACCAAAATCAATCGTGGGTGTAAACTTTGTTGTATCTTCCAATAACATTTGATTCGCCAGCATCATAGCCCCTAACGCTATATGACCGGATGAGAAAAGGAGGGGAATGTCACTTAAACTAACATCTTCTACAATTTGACGTGCTTGATCATAAATTGGTTTTAAATCACCACTACTAATATTGGAACTGGATATTCGTTCGGATGTACCAACCTCCATATACGCCAATTTCGAATGAGCATCACCTTTCAAACATGTTCGTAAATCCTCCCAAAGAGCAATGAGGGCTTTATAGGGATGAGAACATAACAATTCAAAATGAAGTCCTTCCACTAATTGTAATTCTGCCTCTAAAATCAAACCAGACGAAACTTTCCCTAAATTCAATGACACTGTCACATCTTCCAGACTTTGGACATGGACCATCGATTCCTCCACTTTCGATGCTAAAAAGGCACTCGCTAGTAATATACATTTCGGATCATGATGTACAATCGAATTCGAACAAAAAAATCGTCGATAAAAGACATTGGCCGTTGCTGTGACCTTGGGATCTTTCGAAAATAAACGACGGGAAGAGGCATTCGGACCGATTATCGAAGGAAGCATTCCAGCATAAAACTGGAGCAAGTGTTGTTCTTCCTGGGTGGTTAGAAAATGAGAATCAATATCTGTAGGAGAAGAATTATTATTTTCACTAGAGAGTGGATTGGTGGGTAGGGCTTCGTTCGGATTTTGATCACGTCTTTGTTTATAATTAGATGCAAAATGCTGCACTAGATAGGGTTTCAAAATGATATTTTTCTTTTTCTTGGGTTTTTCAGTTGTATCAGTATCTACATGATCCGCACCAGGAGGTTGATTGTTATTGGGAGAGGAAGCTCCAGCTTCTATATGAGCTCGTTTCCAAGAATTGT
>Ga0209092_10004426_pt1 | contig 11746 bp, 3 predicted proteins | sample FraStrMetagenome_FD_187446 | JGI IMG/M metagenome (GOLD analysis project Ga0209092, IMG submission 187446) | Marine eukaryotic phytoplankton communities from Arctic Ocean - Fram Strait ARC3M Metagenome (SPAdes) (version 2) | ecosystem: Environmental > Aquatic > Marine > Oceanic | place: Fram... | reverse complement strand
CTCTATAACCTGATATAGGGTAATAAACTATATTAATCATTAAGAGTGAGATAGGCTATTACACTATCTCATGTCCTACATACGACATATACTACAACATAAATTTATACTCATGGAAAGTCGTCCTTGATTACGTCATCATATCCAAATACCTAATTAGAGATCTGGAGTCATTTTCTTTTTTTTTTTCGCAAGTCTTAAATTTTGCAGTTTCCACCTTCAAGCAACACATATATTCACATCATCATCCAAAAAGACACCAAATCATGACCTTTATCAACAATAACCTTCTGTCAATTCTAGTCTTGTATGTTGCATTTCGACCCCCACTGATAATTGCTCAAGCAATCTCATCCTCATCAGCTCACACTACGGACCTGGAAACGGGTGACTCGTTTGGTGCATGTGCTTCCGCGAATACTTGCTCTGATTGTTCCCGCAGTGCCAAAGCCATGTTAGAGACATCCAATGGTCAATACACTTGTTTATGGAAAATCAACACCATCTCTACTCCTTCTTCTTCCGATTTGAATCGAATTGAAAGGAACGGTGGCATCCATCCTCTCCTGGAAGAACATCAACAGAACCCTAATCTTCGATTGAATACACAACAGCAGCAGCAACGACAACAGGAAGGATCAACAAAAAACATCGTCACATGTGATTTAATTCCCTTCTCCAACAATTTGATCTCTCAATTATCTATACCATGTTCGATAGATCCCAATAACTTATCCTCCATGCTTCAAGAAAATGATACCTCTCAGCAGTCAATATCCCCACAAATTCGATATCCAAAACGGACAATCACAACATTTCACTGGGTTGGAAGCTTATTGATCGTTTTCTTATTTTTTTTAACCTTATTTCGAGTCCGTGCAGTAGTACTGGGGAAATCATTCTTACCCGATAGTATGACAAAAGTATCCTTCAAAAAATTAAATTACAAATCAAATTCCAAGACAACCACAAATTCAAAATCCTATTCCTACACCCCAGCTCCCTTTCTTCCTCATCGAAACCAAGAAGAAAATATTCGGCAACATTCTCAAAATGCTTCCAAAAGCCTTTCTGAAAAGAATGTTCAAGATAGGTGAGTTAGTTTTTTTATCATTTGTTGTTATTTATTGTATTCCGTTGTGATTAGTATATCATGTTGTGTTTCTGATTTCAACGAATGTATGCTCTACGGTTTCATATTCTTTTCCTACAGCATTCTTGCTTTACGGAGTCGGAGTCGAGGTCCAAACGTATAAGAAGAAACTGAATCTCAAAAAGAATGATCAATCTATGATGTAGATTAATTTAGAAATACTTTCAATAAAAAACTGTGATGAATAGAATAAGACCATTTAACAAAGTTTACCTCTCACTTGTATTTGAAGACAGTGCAATTTTTGAAATTCCTTTTATTTTGTGAACCATCAGTCAAGAATCTGCATTATTCAGGGTCTTCATTGATTGTTGGATTGTGTAGTAGAGGAATTCAGTTTCTCCAATATATTTGAGGCTTGTAGCTTGTTTCATACATTGTATAATTAATATATGATGTATTCAGATGACTGAGTAAAATGATGATTGCGTCACACCATTTACATCTTTCGTTTACGTACCATCATACTGCTGATCTGCTGACAATATGTTTTGAAAAAACAAATTACTTCATCATTTCCTAACATGACCGATGAGCCCTCATTTGAATCTAGGTTAACCATCTGACGACATGCTTTCGATTATCGAAAGAAATACTTTATTAGATTCAATTGAAAAGGTGGCAAAGATTGTACAATAAAACTAAACTAAACGAGTTTGCAAAACTTCCCTCCAAACAATGAAAAAATCAAAACAACGGATAGACTGGATGTCTCAGTCCTCCGTTGAATCTTCCAGCTCCAAATCATCCAAAGTAAATCCATCTTGTCAGCATTATCTACTTGAACTTACTCAAGCTGGAGAGCAAGGAATGGAAGTAAATAGTGAGAAAAGTAAAACTGAAGAAGAACATTTTGAGCATAATAATGAGATTATTGAGATTGATGAAAGTCATGAAAGTTCCAACAAAAATGACACATTGCTGTTCACACAAATGCAGTCTTCCTCCCAATTATTATCTCAAGACTCTCGTTTATCTTCCATGAGTTCTACTCTTCATCTTTATCAAAAGGAGCGGTTTTCGACATCCAATAGTAGTGATAATCAAAACGCCTCTCGGAATATTCAGGTAGAAATTAAATCAAATAAAATGGATGACATACCAAACATAGATCTCATGTCACCACTAAAAGTTTTGCAAAAAATTAAAAAGAAGCACAATAGTGTACCGCAGAAGTCTCATGAAACGGATATAAATGGTCATGATCCACATATGATACCTAGCCTCATGCAACATAAAAATGTTAAGAATGAAGATACTAACACAAGTGTCAACAAAAATGGAGCAAATTTTAATTGCGACAAGATGGGATTTATATCACCACTTCATGTCCTTCAAAAATTAAAACAAAGGCAAGAATCATCAGAAACGAAACGAAGAAAGAATACATCACTTTTAAATCACACTCAGGAACAAATGCCAGATGTAGACTATGAACTCTCTACTGCTGATGAAATTATATCCCCTATTGTACAAACTAGAACTCAAACATCAAAGTATCATACAAATTCACCTTCATTCACGGTTTTGCATCAGTTAAAAAGAAAGTATGGGTCCTCTACAACAGCGAGTAAGTTTATTAAAAGCTCGCAAAACTTAAATCCCACCGTCTCGTTTCATGACGAAGTCAAGACAAACCAAAGCTCTATGACAACACCAGACAAATTTACTCAACCATCACAGGAATCCAGTTCATCTACTATTTTAAAGGAAAATATAATATATAAACATCGTATAATAGGAAAACAGACGTCTCAAGAGTCCACTCCATCTGTCACATTTGATGAAAATGTCAAATATAACCAAAAGAAAAAACTGAAAAGCACTGGATTAACTGAATTATCGACATCTTCTAAATCCTCACCCGACAAAAGTGACTTGACTAACAATAGTGAAAAGGCACCACCTAAAGAAGAAAAGGTCATGCCACTTTTATCAATATTAAATATTGTCGTTGATTTTGTCATGCGCCCCCCATGTCCCCTAGAAGCCTTTGAATTTCAAATATCCAATCAAGTAAATAGATCAGCTTCCAACAAAAAGTTGAAAGATATAAGCGATAATCAAACGCCTCCAAAAATACTGGTACCTGTCATGAGAATTTTTGGACCTATTCTAAAAGATGGAAAATATCTACCCGACTCACAAAAAAAGGATAAACAACAGCAAAATGGTTGTCTTCATATACATAATGCTTTTCCGTATCTTTTAGCTCGGCCATTATTTGCAGGTCCCGATGGTTATGTTCCAGTGAAACTAGATCAAGATGAAAAAATAGAAGAGGTAGAAGATGAGAGGGTAGATAATAAAAGTAGGGAAGAAGATAAGATAGAAAACATTATTGATTGGAATGACCCTACCAAACTTTCTCTTCTAGTAGATGATATTGCTCAATCATTGGAGGAATGTCTCCAATCAAATAATGCTAAGACTTCGAACACCACGTTTCAAAAAGATAATGCTCAAAGCATTAATTTATCTGTTACACGTTTCATCCGTCAGATTACTATAGAATCTGGACGAGGATTCTATACTTATTGTGATGGCCCACCTGCTCCTTTTTTGAAGGTAGAATATTACGATCCTAGAGATCGATGGAGAGTTAAAGCGTGCTTAGAAAAAGGCATAGATATGGAAGTCGATATACTCAATAATATCTGCGATAATGAGAACGAAACTATACCAACGACAATATTCACAAGCAATATCAAATTTAGATGTTATGAAGCACACATACCTTATACAATGCAAATCTTCAAAGATTTGAATTTAGCTGGAATGACTTATATTAAAGTGCGAGAAGGCAGATTCCGGACTCCTTTGCCGCGTTCAACTTCCTCAGAAAAAGATTTTACACGGGATAAAATCTATTTCACAAATACTTCCGTTAAATCGAATCTTTGCTGGAACCACAACACAGATACTTCAATTTACCAGAAATCTTTTGATGATGAAAACCAAGGCAAAACGAGTGCGTGTTTGAAGAAAGTGGAACCCAATAGTATAATACGACCAATTAATCTCGAGTCTGAGATACATAATTCAGCAACAAACGCTACACCAAATGTAATTGTTGAAACATATGTTGAACAGAACCCAAGTAGTAATATATCATTTCATTGCTTAGGGCAACTCTCAGAAGAACGTGATTCGTTATCCAGTCATACGGCACACCTGAAGGAACGAGAAATATCAAAAAATGGTTCGACAAGAGATGGAAAAATTGCGAATTTGAAAGAAAAAGAAAAAGAAGAAGGAAACGTTAAAAACAAAAATCTTCTGTCTGGAAAAGTTTTGAATGAAGACAAACAGTGGTGGCTCAAAAAAGAGACAAGTAGTGAAGTAGAAATTGATACTACCATTTCAGAAATTATGAATGTAAATGATATTATGACACCGTTTGATATGGTTGGTGACTCTGCACCCGAGAAAGAGTCTGAGATTTTCTGGAGAGCAGTTCCCTCTCTTTATGAGCTGTGGCAAGAGGAGCGATCAAGAATGAAAAGATTGCTTCCTCAGTCGTTAGATTTTTTGAACTTTAAAGGAATGAAGAAAGATACTGAAAAAGAAAAGTTGAAAAACAGTTTACCTGGTGCCAAACAAGCCATTAAGGGGATGAGAAAGTTGTTTGATGCGGGTGGAAATGAATGGAATGATTATCGAAAAGCATTGGATGATATTTATATAAGATACAAAGACATCATTGATATGGAAGACAATTTGATTGCTAATATGAAGAGGATTGATATTAATTCTATGACCAAACAAGATTTTGGAGGAGAAGAAAATAACCCCTGCAGTTCTCAACAAGCTTCTCCATCTAGTGAAGATGCAATTCGAGCGCTTGCTCAACTCGGTGACCAGTTCAGCCAGTCTGTTTTGAATGACTCGCATACACTGACACAATGGCATTTTAAAGAAGATCAAGTCACTGAATCAAAATCCAGAACTCAAAGTTTTAAACAAAGGAATGCTGCGAAAATTCGAAATATGAAGTCTAATCAACTTTTAACTGCTGAAGATTACGAGTTTGGTAGATGTGTTGACCAAGGAGGACAAACAAATGTTTTGGAAGGAATCATAGATCCTCAGACATTAACTCCATTTGACAATGATGAGATGGATTTTGATATAGATGGTAATAGTGTTGAAGAGATCGAAAAAAATTTATCGGGTCTTTTGAAGGGAACTAACTCACCAGGAGGTCTAGAATGGAATGCCTTAACTAGTAACGATCTTTCCTCCCAATGCCAAAAGTTATCCGACCAAACCCATGACAATAGACCTGACTTTCCTACCTTTCAAATCGAAAATACAATTTACGAAGATAGTGAAAGCCTTGATTTACCCATATCTTCCACGAACTCGATTTTGTCAATAATGCAGCAAGACTTAGGAAGTAATTCAAATGAGACTTCTCTAAAATCTGAGATGCATAGCACTAGAAATTCTAAGGAGTTGACTCAGTTTGAAAAGATTAAAACGTCTATTCAGCTTCCAACACAAGCAAATACTTCTAAATTCATCAATTTGGGTAGTATAGTTGAACCAAAGATGAGGCCCCCCCTAAGATCTCAATGGAATGACTACCGTCTGTATACATGTCGTTCAGCCGATCGATTCAAACATGAATATGATAACAGACTGATGCACCTGAAAAAATATAATCAGGAAAATTTGCCGTGGTTACATTTTACAGGGTCTTATCAAAATTTTGAATCTTCCAATATAAACAAGTCTCATAAACGTGCTTTCCCAAGTCATATTTTTCGTAAAAGGTGGATTGAACCTACTTTAAGACCACCAAATCCTAAACTGGTAAGATTTTGGATTCGAAAAAGAAAGCGAATTGAGATCGGTCATAATCAAAACAAGCTCTCAGAAAAGCAGAAACCTTCGCCTTTGGGCGCCAAAATTGCTTCCACGAAAGATAAAACGATGGAGTTGATCATAGATGAGAACTCAAGAAAACGCATTACTAAAGTTAATTCATCAAATACTGAGAAATCAAAAAATGTTGCTTTTTTTGGCGTGTCAAATTCTTGTGGTATTGAAGAAGTAAATTGGGACGACAAAAAGTTTTTGTCATTATCTCAAAATGCACAATCGTCGTTCTCTCAGATTTCCAATTTTACTATTTCTGATGAACATGATGAATCAAAACTCAAGGTCAAACCACTAAATAAGAAAGATTCTCCCGAGAGTAGGACTGAAATTGATAGTTCTTTGAACCAAAAGATGCTACATGAGCAAGCAAATTCAATAAATAAAGGCATCCATCACTTGGAGAACAGTGCAGAATCATCTCTTCCACCTCATAGTTGGACTCAGCATCCGCTTGGACAAACCAATGATAATTCTTTGAACATCAATCCCTTGGACGGCATGGGAAACGTTGGGGGAAGGCTCCACGTTGAAGGTGGTGGATTAAAAGCAAACACAAATTCAAATGATAATAACTTGCCATTGCCTACTCCGCTAACAATAATGTCTATAGAAGTTCATGTTCAGTGCCGTGCTGGTAAAGCTGGTTTGAATGACTCAAAAATCATCGCAATGAAACCTGACCCTTCAAAAGATGCGGTATTTGCAATAACGTACATTTTTGCTCGTGATCCTGGTGGAGGTGAAAGTTTACGGCTTGTAGAGGAAGGATGTATATTTCGTCCTGTTGAAGCTGAATTTAGAAAATCTTTTGAACCAAGTCCAAAATCACGGGATACATCTGGAGACACTTCAGCAAGTTACCTGAGAAATCCCAGGATACACAAAAATATGGGTCTTGTATCAAACGGAACCATTTTGGAACAAGTTGACTCCGAAAGACAATTGTTGCTTCGTTTGGCTTCTGTTGTCCAGTGGAAGGATCCTGATGCTCTAATGTCATGGGACACGCAAGGAGCTGGTTTGGGCTATTTGATTGAACGTGGGGAACTATTGGATGAAAATGGAAGCGAAAAAGATGAGGAAAAAATAATTCCCGTTGATCTGGTACGTTTACTAGGAAGAACTCCGAAAGCGAAACAAAAGCATTGTGACAACACAATTTCAGGCGCTGCTTCTGATGACAAAGCTCAAATTGACGTCGATGAGAAAGATACTGAAAGAAAACGAGAAGAAATTTGGAAAGGAAGTGGATTAGGTTCTGAATGGGATGAGCGGGTTGGTGCTGGAGCAGCTGCAGCATCAATTGTCGGCAGAATTATTTTTTGTGGATGGAAAATTATTTCTGAAGAAGTAAAGCATCCAAATGTTTCATATCAACCGGCTGTTGTTGCGGCTGTTTTACGAAAAAGAATTCCTCACCATGATGATCTGATTTTGAGTCGATGGTATGGACAGAATGGAGGACAAATGCGTTGGCGAGTTTTAAAGTATAGGCTAAATCAAACGCGAGCAACTTTGCTTTTGTTTGACTCTTTGGATGTTATCGGAAGAGCTGGCGAAGCAGCAAGATTAAGTGGCGTTGAATTTTCGCAAAGTTTGCCTGGAATTAGAGGGTCTCAATATAAAGTAGAAGGCGTCCTTTTGAGAGCATTGAAAAGTGTATTTTCAGATGAACGTGGAGTTAAAAGTGGGAGAAATGCCGTTAAAGTATCTGGACAGTCGTCCAGCAGTATGACTAACACTCAAAAGAAGTCACAATCTCAGAGTCCCTGGAAATTGAGGCGAAGTTTAAATAAAACAACTCGATCATTTGAGGAAAATAAATCAAACACTGATCGAGGTTATTTCTTTTTCTCTCCCTCTAAAGACGATTGCTTAAAACAAGAGGCTTTAGAATGTCAAGCTATGACCATCGAACCCCAGTCAGGATTTCACTACGATCCTGTTGTTGTTTGCGATTTCACTGCACTTTATCCATCTTTGGTTATAGCGTATAATCTCTGCTACTCAACCTGTGCAGGAAAGCTTGATTATCATTCAACACGAAGCGAAATGGGACGAGAAGGTCGCACTACAGGTCAACTTGGGCCTTTTCAATACTCAGAACATCGTTCTGCTGCGGTAATAACACATCACATGAAGTCGTTAGGTTCAGTAGATGAGAATAATATCGAAGGTACAGATAGAGCATATGTTGTTCCTACTGGTTCTATATTTGTATCTGAAAGCGTTATCAAAGGTGTGTTACCGCAAGTCTTAAAGGAGATTCTTGCCACTAGAGCAATGCTTAAGAAAGCAGCCAAACATTACCGCAAACATGTACCGAACCTTAGTCCGTCTATTCTTAGACAACTAGAAGCTCGTCAACTTGCGTTAAAGTACGTTGCTAATGTTACATATGGCTATACTTCAGCAACTTTCTCTGGGAGATCCGCAATGCCCTTGCTTGCAGATACAATTGTTGAGTGTGGAAGACGAACTCTAACGAACGCCATAAACTTAGCCAATTCCTGGGGAAGAGATTCAAAAGGAAGGTGGAGTGGAGCGGAAGTTATATACGGAGACACAGATTCAATTTTTGTGAAACTTCCTGGTAGAACTGTCAAAGAGGCTTTTGATTTTGGGACTGAATTTTGTAAAGTAGTCACTGCTAGCAATCCTCCTCCAGTTGAACTGAAACTGGAAAAAGTCTACGCTGCAACTCTGCTTCAGACGAAGAAAAAGTATTGTGGAATGAAATATGAGTGCTCTGATCAGAAGAAACCTATTTTTGAGGCTAAGGGTATAGAAACTATTCGAAGAGATCAATGCTCTCTTACCCAAAAGATCTTACGCAATGCTTTGATTACGTTATTTCGAAAGGGTTTGATAGCGGTGAAGCAATACCTTTACCGCCAATGGGCTTTAATTCACGCTGGTCGTCTACCAGTCGCAGATTTTATTTTAACAGGACGCGTCAGAAATCAATACCGAGGAGGAAGAATGGGACCTGTACAAGCAACACTGGCAAGGCGATTGGCAGAGGCTGATCCAGGAAGGGTCGTTCGACATAAAGAACGGTTACCTTATGTTATTGTAGCGTCACCAGGGCGTAATTTTAAGCTCCGAGACTGCGTGTTAACTCCAATGGAATTGTTAGAGCAGTGGGATTCTTACACCATTCATTCCACATATTACTCAACTAAGCATGTCAATGCATCCCTTCAGCGTTGTCTTGGTCTTCCCCCATATAATGTAAATATTAATGCATGGTACGAAGCATGTCCTAAGCCTAGGAGACGCTTACATTTTTGGCCTATTACCAAGGTGGGTGCAACAACAATGATTTCAAATTATTTTGGAAGTGATATTTGCTCTTTATGTGAAAAAAAATGCATGGCCAACGGAAGTTCTAGAGCTGTAGTTTGTGGTGATTGTATGCAAAATAAGACTCAAGTGGTGTCTGTTGCCCTAACAAGGTTGAATAAAGCTCAGCAGATTTCTAACTCAATATCAAAGGTGTGTGAACAATGCAATGGTTGTATTGAGAACTCTGGAACGTTTGCAATTGAAAAAGGGAGTTTTGTTGATGCAAAACGATCATTTCATCAGGTCAATAATACAACTTTCAGTACGAGAAAAATGTGGAAAAGTTCAGGTGGAATTATCACTCCATTAGCAAACTGCATATGTATTGATTGCCCTGTAACATTTGAGCGTCATAGGGTCAAAGAATTAGAAATACAATCCCTTGCTTTATGCCGATCCTTAGAATTGTTTTAAATAGAATTTCATTATTAATTTATAAAAATTGTTATATATATTCAATAAGATATTTCCAAATCTTAAAGTTTCACATGAAATAATAAACAAACGAAATAATGTGTCTAACTATGAACATTTTTAACAAACTTGATTGAGAAGAGCTTTAAAGATTCAGGAAGCAAAGCCCCAAAACTCCTTATTTGATAGAATAAAATATTCTGCCCAAAGTGACGTGTAACGTGTGTGTTTGCAAAAAAATCTTTAATTAATCGAATAGAAAAAAGAAACAATGTTGCTGATTTTCATTTCAATATTTTTCTTTTCTACATTACGGTGAGAATTTAGCTAGTGATTTCTTGACTCCAACTCTAAATTCAATTGCAGTCATATCGTCTTTTTCTACCTTACCCTCTTTCAATAATTTCTCATCTTCTTCCACACTACTTTCTTTCAAACAATCCAAAACTTTCTGCCTTTCCAAAGATGTGTTCCCACCCCCTTCAACCACCCTCTGTCGGCCTAAAAGTTGTCTTGCGACAATGTCATAGCCTGCATTATCCCAATCTAAGAAACCATAGTCTTGGATAAATCGATCATTTCCAGCGACTCCGCCCCCATAGCATATGTTGATTTGTTCACCAGCCTCAATATTACAACCTGCGATAATTTTCAAAGTCCCCCCTGGTACAGCTCGACCCGAAAGAATATGTGGAGAGGAGCGGTCATGATTGCACATATCAATTAATGGAATCATTAGGCGATAAGAAGTGTTTGAAAATTCCTCTCCTTGCACTGTGAGTACACGTGATGTAATGAGCCAAACAGTATAAATAAGATGGTCCACATTTATATCTGTACAAGGAGATGGTTCCTTTTTATCGTTGTAAACTGCTGCCCAATTCAAGTTTTTAATCTTTCCTTCATCGTTTTCGAATCGAGATTCTGAAGCTTTTCGTCTCTTCAATGTCTCTTCTTTAATTATTGGGAATTGCAAGGAAGATAATGCCTTATCAGAGAAAAAATCAGTAGATCCTAAGCAATCGTCTCCTTTAAATTTAGGAAGCATGCTTAAGTATGGAGAAAGTTCTTTTTTATTTTCGCAAAGAATCTCTAACAAAGATAGAGCAGGTATGGTAGGATCACCACCTTCTTGACCTAAATTGATTGCCATTTCGTATGGGATACTTATAATTAATTCGCCTTTCGCAATGGGCTTAAGTGCCACGACACCACGGATTTTTGCCTCCGAATTTCCCAATGGAAAACGACCAAGCGCTACGCGTTTTAAATTGGCCCCTCCTCCATTCTTGTCTACATAATCATAAAATGCAAGAGAATTTTTTGATCTATCTATTTCACATGAAATAGGTGCACCGGAAGAGGAACTAGTTGTTGTGGTTGAAGAACTCGATGCAGAACCAAAACCTTTAATACCAATGGTAGATGGGCCCTTTTTCTTTTTCTTGGTTGTTTTTTTCGCCATATTGAGAACTGCTTCAGATGAAATAGCCTGTGAAATATCATATGAAGTTCTTCCTATTGATGGTACGGACATGAAAGCCGTAGACTGAGGGAATGACACAAGCATCATAGAAGTTAGTTGCAAAAATATTCCAAACTTATTCCGATTGTTTACTTGAAGCATCTTCATGTTATTTGTACAAAGTTTCTATAAACAAGATGGCCTCACGAAGGATGAAAAAAACCTCTATTCGTCAAAAATACAAGCTGCAATAGATTTGTCTTCAAAGGTCAAGGTTTATTGAATTATGTACAAACTTCTTTATTTAGCTTTTTAATTTTGATTACGTACGTCATAGCACCGAAGTGGGTAATCAATTCGAAAATCTCTCTAGATCTCTTTACTTGTAATAAGAGTACGTCATAGTAGTTTTAAATAGATGTAAATTCGTGACTTCTTTCATGAACCTTGCGACGAACTATTAAGTTATTTTGATGCCA
>Ga0209092_10004425_pt1 | contig 11746 bp, 14 predicted proteins | sample FraStrMetagenome_FD_187446 | JGI IMG/M metagenome (GOLD analysis project Ga0209092, IMG submission 187446) | Marine eukaryotic phytoplankton communities from Arctic Ocean - Fram Strait ARC3M Metagenome (SPAdes) (version 2) | ecosystem: Environmental > Aquatic > Marine > Oceanic | place: Fram... | reverse complement strand
TCGTATATTAAAGAGCACTAGAGAAGATGGTAAAAAGTACGAGCTTAGATTATGACAATGTATTGCATTGCTGGTCTGAGTATGATGCATATGTTATTACACGTGGAATCTGAGTGTGACATACATGTTATTACACGTGGAAGAATGTGGCGAAATAATACACCCTTGCAGCTATGTATACATTGCATTGTAGGTTCGTGTGCGTGGCATGTTTCGCTTATTGTAGAATCAGTATGTATATGTATTGTTAACGCACAGTCATATGTGTGTGATGGTGATTTTGACATAGTAAGTTGTGTAAGACGAAATATATATTGTTGAGGTTGAGAAAATCGCAAATTTTAGGCTTTTTGCACTCCAAAATCGCAAATTTTAGACTTTTTTGAAGCCTCCACAAGTAAACAATGTCAGCTACATATATAGACAACATTACATATAGCAAAACTAATTTAGCCATGTTCTCTTCAGAATCCACATGCAATCGACTAGGAAACTGATGCTTATTGGTAATTATTACACATATTGGCGCCTCTCTGCATTCGTAGGTTAATCAATGTCGATGAGGTTCTATCCTAGATTCGGTCAATCGGCTGAATCGCTGTTACTTGTACGAGTACCTATGCTCTGATCTTTAAATCTTACCTGACATTCAATTCTTTAACTAACCTTTACTCTTCAGAAGTCCAAGACCTGCACCTCCTTCCCAATGAAATCTTGCATTGCGGTAAATATTTATCTTTACTTTAAATTCAAGTTTTACCTAAAAAAGTGGGAGATCGTTACTGCATTGCTCTGCCTATATGGCCTACATATCAGGCCTTTGTGGATTTTTTTTCGACTATCGGTACTTTTATTTTGTTAACTTCTACTCTTGTACATTTGTACCAGGTGTCAATTACTTTGTGGTGATCTCATCCTCTTCATCAGTTACAGGTTCGGAAGAGGAGTAGTAGCAGTTCTTATTATATATTTATCAGTTATCATTTATCATGCGTCACATGACAACATTTGTATTTTCAACACTTCTCATTCTCAAATTTTGTCTTAAAATACAGAAAAAAGAATAACATATTTTTGCTGATTGAAATCAGAGTGTGGGAATTTTACGAATACTGTAAAGCTTTTGGCCTGAATCGACCCATGGATTTTTAGAGTTTAAAATAGAGATGGACGAAACCACTTCCTATATTATGAAATATCACATTTGCACTTTCTTGCTCTTTATGCTGGTTATTTGCGCTACGTTTGCATCTGAATCCACGAGCGTATGCCGAGACTACCTCCGTGTAATCGAATATTTTCCAAATGGGAAGACTTGCGCTATTGATAATCTACCGACCTCCTACGATCTTCAATCGGTCGGTATTGAAATGACCACTGTTGACTTTTTAGAAGAACACTGCTGTACTTTTGGAGGTGGTGACAGAGTGGCTCACGATAATTCAGTGTTTGAAAATCTTCATAAATTTTCGGGGAAGCCCGTTTCTGAGTTTCAATACCAGTATTCGCCGTCTCAGAAAGCATTATTTTGGTTGGTAACAGTAGATTCCTATCCAAATCTGGAAAGTTATTTACACACTGGGCAGAGGTTTGCTCTAGCATCGATGTACTTTGGGTTGAATGGAGACACGGATTGGGTGGAATGTTCGGCACGATCAGACACGAGCTGTTCAGTTCCGAATAATAAACTAGCTTGGATGTCTGGTGCGCAGGAATGTAAATGGGCCTATTTGAAGTGCGATCGAAATTTATTTGTGACTGAATTAATTATGCGTAAGTTATTAATACATGTAATTATTCTTCTAATTTAAAGGGATGATTCCAAATTTCCAATACATTGACATAAAGATTTCTGAATTTGTCTATTGTCTACCGCACAGCTTCGAATGTTTGTAGTCAAATGGAAACTGGCTCAACGATTTCACAAGATATTGGACTATTGGCTAAGTCATTGAAGAAAGTCAATCTTCGTAACAATAGGATTGGTGGAAGATTTCCGAATAGCATCGGAAGTCTTACCCTCTTAACATCGTTTGACGTTAGTTACAATAGACTTGAAGGCGAACTACCGGATAATCTCTTAGCGGATGCCACCGGGTTAGAAGTCTTTCGAATTGGTCATAACTTATTGAATGGAACACTACCGGAGCTGCAGCTTTCTCAACTGACAGAAATAAACTTAAGTTTCAACGACTTTACCGGAGATATTGCAAAGGTTTTAGTTTATCTTCCAGAGCTTGGTAAGTTAGGACTCGATAAATGTACTTTATGAATTAATTCACACAACTAAATTGTTGATGATTATCGATTACATTTCTTTTTTACAAGCCAACGTCGTTCTCCTGGCCACATTATTTACAGGTGTATACCCAAGCGACATGTGCATTCGCAAAATTGAAGACTCATCCAATATAGTACGTCTTTGATGTCCATTGAATAGCAACATTGCGTTGGAAAATGCGATAGTTGATGATGTCTCGTCAAATGACTGTGGTGGATTTGGATCAGGACTATGTAGTGATTCCAGTGGATGGGTAGACGTTTGGGGGCGTGAATGTTGGTGGTTTGAGGGCAATGATGATCCTGGTTGTCCTACCAATTTCGTGTTTCCGAACGGTGATTACGTCACATCCAAGGATGCCTGCTGTTACTGCGGCGGTGGCGAATGCAAGGATACCTGCTTCAGCACTCTTGATAAAGGTTGTAGGAATGATGAAGAATGGACGGCGATTATTAACCACGAAATCATTTCATGTGATTGGTTCGAAGAGAATGACGAACCGGGATGTGTGAAAACGTACTATCATTTTCTTAGCATGGATAACGTGTCTGATCCTCGGTTATCGTGTTGTTAATGTTCAGAATACTGTCAAGATTTGCTTGGATGGAGAGATGGACGAATGTATTTTGGAGATGATAGAACATCTGGTGTTGAAGGTCGGGGTTGTTGGTGGTACGAGGAATGGGATCAGCCTGGATGTCCATTTTACGGAGATAAATGGCCAGATAGTAATAATATTTCAGCTCGCGATGCATGCTGTTATTGTGGCGGATACGATAACACCTCCAATCCTCCTGTATGTTACGATTACATTGAATGGTATATTGGCTGGGTTGACGATTTTGGAGTTGGACGGGAATATGGATGTGATTTATTTTGGTATAATGATGAACCTGGTTGTCCACTGTATGGAGAAATCACCAACGAGGATAATATTACTGGTAATGAAGCATGTTGTTACTGCGCCGGTGGTTTGCTGGACGTTCCCTCAGGCACTCCAACCACGAGTGAAGGTCCAAGTCATCAATATATGCCAAGTGCAACGCCTTCCCTAACACCTACAGGTAGACCAAGTAATCAATATGAGCCAAGTGCAACACCTTCCATTACCTGTTATAATTACATTGGATGGCTTGACTCTAATTACAATGGATGTGAATATTATGAGGTTTTGGAAGATATCGGTTGTCCAGATAGGGGCGATTTGTGGCCCAACGCTGATGGAATCGCAGGTAGTGAGGCATGCTGTTACTGCGGTGGGGGATTATTAGAAGTTCCCGCTTGTTATGACTATATTGGATGGTTTGACGCTTTAGAAATTGGATGTTGGTGGTATGAGTATAATCTAGTTCCTGGTTGTCCATATGTTGGTGATATGAAGCCCAACGACAACGGTATTACAGCACGTGAGGCATGCTGTTACTGTGGTGGCGGATCGTCGGAAGTTCCCTCAGCAGCTCCAAATTATCAATATCAGCTAACTGTAACGCCTTCCGTTACTTGCTATGATTACGTTGGATGGGTTGACTCTTTTGATGTTGGATGTGATTTTTACGAATATATTTCAGATACTGGTTGTCAGTCAATATAGGTGGAACTTTAACGCCAACGACGATGGCATCTCCGCCAATGAAGCATGCTGTTACTGCGGTGGTGGTTTCAATACCATCGGATTTGATTTTATGAGCCCGCATTGTGATGACAACCACACCGATTGGCGAAATATCGCATTAACTAAATATATACCCGGAGAGGACCAAACCTGTGATGTCCTCGAGTATTACATTTCAGTTATAAAAAAGCAAGCAAACATTGACTTGACTCAGTTTTACTGTAACGACTTACACAATGGTACTTCGGGCATGAAAGACGCATGTTGTATTTGCAGTTCTATTGTAGATGACGAATTCACAGATTATGATACCAACGACGAAAAAGATATCAGCTGCGTAAATGATGATATCCAAATACCCAAACCGTGGCCGCAACGCAACTGCGAATGGTTCGCTAAAAATATGAGGAGTTTGGCGAAAGCACCATTCTGATCGAAGGGAGCGATGTCCCAACGCGAAATGCCAATGAAGTTTGTTGTGTTTGTGGAGGTGGCATACAAGGATGTAGCGAGTTCAACCGTGATTGGGTTGATTCCCATCCGGTTGAACCTTTTAGTTGCAGTCAATACAATGATAATGATCGCTGTGAAGCTGATGGAAGTGGTCTAATTTCTTTAGGACATAACGCAAACACTCAGTGTTGTGTATGTGGCGGCGGTTATACCTTCAACAATAATGTTATTGCAAATGCTACTGACAAGGCTTGCCTCGATGAAAAGGATTGGCAATCAAATAATTTTACTTGTTCTTCTTTTGTTGACGAGTTTGAAGCGCCGGATGTTGATCGATGTCTTGCGTTTGGACATTTGTCATCAATTCACGGTGTAAATGCTTCGAGAGGCTGCTGCGTTTGTTGGTACGGCTATGAGGCGGACACTGGCGGTGGATACCAGGGCGTGTTGCTCGGTAAAATGTTTCGAGTAGGCATTTCGAATTATACGGATCTTGAATATGTTCATAATGTAACGAATGGGAACATTGATGAAAATTCCACTCTCTATAAATTTGTGAGAGATTCCTCCGAGGCATATGGCTTCGGGCTTATTCAATATGACTTAAATGAATTAATAGAAAGTCGTGGTTTGGGTAAGGTTTTGGGCGACACATACTCTGCATGTCTAGATGGTGAGTAAACATATGTCACATGACGCTAATACTTGTGTATAAATATATACCGTTATATATATTTCGCAACATCTTTCGCAATATATTTCATTTTCATTGTACGTTTATTTTCAACTAGCTATGTCTTTCAATTTAATTGACGTATGCATCGGTAAGTTTTAAGAATGGGTCGATCATTGAATCGAAATGGGAATTACAATTATCTACATTTATGAAACAAAGGTCCGTACAAAAACTCAACTTTTCCACCAGGAACAAAGTCGATACAGAGTCTTTACATAGAGGAGTACATTTTAGTTGTCCGCGAAAATGATTTAGGGTTTCGAAAATATGCGTTACTACCATTTGCACCTTTTGACATCAAGGTACATTACTTTGAGTAAATTCTCAAAATGTGTAGTAATTTTACTTCGTTCTCACGAAGACTCGCGTATTTGTTTAAACGCTTAATCTTATTTCAGGCTTGGATTCTTGTAACCTTGATTATCCTAATTTTGACAACTATGCACAGATGGTTTGCACTTGGCTTTTAGAAAAGTCATCAATCTGACGAATTAGATTCACAAGCAGAGATATATCCGAAATCAAGTTTTTTGAACAGACTTGACTACATATTGAAAAAAGTTGCTAGCGTGCTTTACTACTTCTTCACTAGTTTTGCTACTGGCGCTGTCGAGACAGAGATAGAAGTCAACGACTTAACACCTGCGAGTACTATTTATATTGAAAAATCGCATTATCAGTTTTTCTATTTTTTACGTTGATCTTGTATGGAGCAGGTTTAGCGGCAGAATTTGTGCTCAACCCACAGGGTCCAGAGTAAGTTCACGTTTTCATAAATACCTTCATAATTTATTTATTAACGAACATCGTATCAATAAGGTTCAAGACTATCCAAGATATCTTCGCTGCCGAAAGCAAGAAAGTTTGTTTTCATGATAGCTTATATGTTGTTATGGAACGCGACTATCCAACAAATACAGATAACTTTTACAACTCTAGCGCAAATGATATAAACAGACTAAATCGTCTACAAACTAACGACGAGTGCGATGGCGTGGTGATTTCTCAATACTCATTGTCATTCATTTCAACGCAGATTGATTCTTGTGACGGTTTGTATCCGCTGTACGATGAAGAGCTGTTCACCCAGGACGTGATCGTTCCCATATCACAGACTTTAGAAGGGTTAGGAGATGAACTCATCAATATCATGGACATAATGGCAAATAAAAATCTCTACCGAGATAACCATGATGATCATGTAGCAAATCTCGGCGAAGAATGTAAATTTAGAGCTCTGAATGATCGAAAAAGGTTTGGGTGGAAATTATTCTTATTTCCGATTGTTATTCAGTGTCTTTGGCAGTGATTGCGTTTACAGTAGGATTTGTGAAATATATGCGTTTGCGAAAGTCAGGACGAGATGAATCAAACTTGCCACAATGTAAAACTGAACCTCAGGAGGATTTAGCTTCGTTGTTGGATCGCAATGCCGAACTAAATAATTTTTCCAGTGAGGTGAAACGATTGAACGAAGAGAGCGAACAACGCATTATGAAACGAATTGTTGAAAGTATTAAAAATAATGTTGTGGAACAAAAAACCGAAAGTATTCAAAATAATAGTATGAAAACAATCACCGGAGGAATTGAAAATGGTATTATGAAACGAACCACAGAAGATATCAAAAATACTCGACGCGCAATAACAGAGAGTACTGAATACACTGAACTTTTGACGCAAAGGAAGGATTAGCAAGACATTTTTCTATGCAAGTGACTCCAGATTAAAGATCGGCGAAGATAACACACTAGATGGAAAGCTTATTAGCATAAATTACTAGTTACATTTAATCAAAGCTTTGTTTCAGTTTTTGTAGGAAAGTTTTATGTAAGTGGTATGTTTCTCTAACCTTGTATCTATCTGCCCAACACTATGGTGTCACTGTTTAAATGTCTTTCTCGTCTGCTGGATACCTTTTCTAGATATCCTGGACTGCTGACGTGTAAACAATCAAAATAATAAATATATACGCCATTATCAATAATTCTTAGACCCTTACATTTTCGGAGCCAGTTTACAGATCTACCACACTTTCGTATTATTGACTGATTGCCCCCTTCTTAATCAATAAGATTTAACCGAATCGCCTACAAATTAATCCGATGCTCCTTCTGCTCTCCATTTTCTGTTTAGCGTCAGTCGGGGGTTGAAATTTTTGTGACACAACTATATCAAGCCAATTCTCATTATTTCTTGTAGCTAGTGATTTCATTACTATAGAGAAGTTGTATTGATTCATTGCGTACATAATATAGCTTTGATTGTGTAGTAGTGTATGGCAGTAAACGTGGAGTATTTGAAATTTGAAGCTGCATGGATAAGTCAAAGGGATTAAATGGCTATTCATAAAGCATGGCGCGTAGATAATATTCGGTTTTGTTAGTATCGTGCACTTAAATTTCATTACAAAGATTGAGGCACAACTACCGGTAGAACATCACAATAGTTTGATCAACCAATGAATAGATGGACAAAACTAGCGCCCTCTGATAAACAAAATTTGAAAGAAGTTATCGCAAGAATACTAAAGAATCATACAGTTTGCATTACTTGGTCGCTCAATTAAGTCCTTTTTGGCGATAAGTCATATGACGCCATCATATATTTCGATCCTTACATATCATCTATCATTCGTAACTATGGAAATCTATCTAACGATTAAGTAGAATTAACAATTTATTAGAAGCAAGCAAAGAAGATAAATTTGCGGTACAGGGTCGCTACCTATTTTTAAGTTCCTATTAAGAAACCAACTATTTAGCGTTCTTCAAACATTTTACTTGGAAATGCAATAATAGTTTTTGGCGTTTTCTGAACTCCTCAGCCTCTGTCTTTGAAATATCTACTGCATAAGAAATAGAAGGATATTGGATTGCATCTTATTAGCTCTTCATTTTGACAAGAAGATTTATTAAATACAGCAAGCAATTACCTATAATTTTCTTTCATATTTACCATTTTTCTCCCGAAGAATAGTTATCGTACAAAGATTATACGAGTACATGGATTTTACAGTCCAAGAAACAAGAATACATTACATCAATTTCGTGGTCGATTGACTGTAAATTTTCGTCAAAACCTTGCAAACACTATAGAGATGGAATTGGTCAAATAATCCCTTTGGTATTGACTCCAGTCTTTTAAGGCAGGCAGCCAAATACATTACAAACTAACCTAAAACGAGGCAAATAGCAAAGCTTTATGTATTCGTAGAAATGAATGCAGAATGTGCTCCATTACAATTGGGATTCGAATCAGATACCTTCTGAACCAACTCTAGCATACAGTTGAAAACAAGATCATATTCCGAAAAAGTGCTTAGCTACTTACGCAGCGTACCAAGAAACGACCATAAAGTCGTTACTGGCAGGGAGCCTGGAACCTTTACTAAATCAAGTATTGATGAAACCTATTGCTACGGGATAGGGCATGTTCCACTCTTCTGCAGTATAACTTCTTCAAATACACAGTTTGATAACGCAAATGAAATATCCCTAGTGGTATGTTTATCGTTACCATCTCCCAATGTAAGGGAGAGTGTCTCGTTTTTCTGCGTCATATCGTTCGTCGCATGACATTGCTGTAATGCAGTTACACTTTCCCGCTCCCTTTTCGTCGTTAAATGTACCAGCAGGACATCTGATACAGGAATGAGACGATATTGCACCATATATTGGATTGTAGGTTCTTGCCGGGCAAGGGAAACAGCTTTGCGAATCCCGCCCCTTCACTTGATTTCGAAAAGTTCCAGGAGGACACAACGAGCAGCGGGATACATCGTCGTACGACACATCTCTATAGGTGCCCATTGGGCAGACCTGCATAACCCCTTCTTCAAGAACGTCGTCTGTAGAAAGTTGTTGACAATAGTACCCCGGTTGACAACGTTGGACAGCCATGATACAACCATCTCTGCACTCTAGCCTTGCTACTTCTACGAAATCGTTGTAGCCAACGGAAACATTGTAATGGAAAATTTCATCGCAGCGTTGTAAGCACGAGCTGAAATACGTTACGCTCTGAGTTTTATTATTCTCGTCCAACACATCTCTTTGGACATCGTCGGAAAAGAAAATCGAGCAACCGACACTGCAGAACTTTGTGTAAGGATTTGGAGACATTTCTTTCGTAGTTCTCTCAATTTGAAAAGATGATTCATCAATATCGATAGCAATGAGATAAGCCTCATGAAGTGTATCTTTCACGCCAGTAGCGTAATTATCCATTGGGTAACTGCTATTGAACACTTTCTGTATACGTGGAATAATACCGTATCGATAGAAAACAGAGGCATTATTTTCATTGTAACCATTAAATTCAGCAATAATGGCTGTCAAAATTTTATAATCGAGGTAAAACGACCCTGACACTTCGTCGATGAGAACAGATGAGGAATAAATAATGCGCTGGTCCCTAGATTTGTAATACGACGATATTTGATCTCGCCATACGTTGATAACGGCATTACGCTCAAACACTCCAACGGATTGACCTGATGAATAATGAGGTATAAAAAGTCTCAGAGTTGTATTGAAAGAAATACCAGTTACATTTACGAGCGTCTGAGCTATAGAATGTGGGTATTGTTTAGTAAGAGAAAGTTTTTCTCCAAATTGATCATATTCAAAATACGGGCGAGTAGGACCAACAGGTCGCAATTCAGTCGGTGCTTTGCAATCTAAGCGGCATTGCTTCAATGTTGCATTTACAACCCATGCATACCATGTTAGCAACAAAGCGTTGCTTATTTTCATTCTTAGGCTTCGCGCGACTGATCCAGACAAAGCATTATATTTAACCTCTAAGTTTAATAAATATCCATAATCGAGGAAATCCATTCCTTCTTGAGAAGTTCAACTCAAAGTCAACGTAATCGAATATTTAATCACGACTGGATAACCTTATGATTAGATTATATATTTTGAAATTATTTTGACCTGATCGTAGCCCCACACTCAGTCTTGGTTCAGCCAGTTCATGGGTTGATCCTTTGTTTAGGCCAACAGGATACAAGGATGCTTCGTTATTGATATAGCAGTGGGATTAAACAAACCTCTCTTCAATTATGCACTAATTTCATACATGCACCAAATCAAGTTCAAGTTCTAATTCAAGTTCACCTACTCGTTTCAGTAGAATAATTGCATGATTCAATCGGCTTTTTGCATCGCTGGCTATTTACTTTACTAGAATGCGGGATTCTGCTTACATCGATGAGAAATTTTCCCCACACAATTTTTTGTAAGGAAGATCCATTCTATTGTTCCGTTGATTAAAATTTGAATTTCACGGGTAAACTTTTAAAAAAATTAATCTACTGCATAAAATTTTTCTTTTCTCTTTCTCGTCAAGAAAATATTGCTGAGGTTTTGCATGCATAGTGCTGCATGATCGCATGACAGCTGCGAAATTTCTAATTCAAAGCTTTGCATCGTAGTGATTTTGAAGGAGACGAACAAATTCGCCCTTCTCCATGAAACCAACAGCTTTGCTACTTAAACCAGCATCTCGGATTGCAGCTTTTAATTCTTTGATAGACATTTCAGAAGGGTCTTTCGGCTTTATGTTAAAGCTTTCATCCTCTGGAATATGTTCTTTAATGAATTCCAACACGTCCTGAATTTCTTCCGGACAAGCTGAATGAACCATACCAGAATAATGTTTGACAGTATAATTCGTGACACCCTTCTTTTCCAGTAACTGCTGAGACATACCCGCAAGCTCAAATCGCACCACCGGATCTGCCGTCCCATGACAGTGCAACACCGGCGTATCACCCAATCCTTCCGTCAACTGAAACTGCTTCTCTCCAGGCAAATAACCCGACATAGCAACCACCCCCGCCAACTTCTGCTCCACCGAAGGCATTTGCAAACCCGTAAAAATACTCAACGCCCCACCCTGCGAAAACCCACACACCATCATCCTCGAATACGGCACACCCCGATCATACTCCACAGCCAACAACTTCCTCAAGGCATCCCGCGACTCCAAAATCCCCTCACACTGCTCATTACTGCGCAAATCCAGCCCCGTAATATCATACCACGAAGGCATAGGATACCCCCCATTCATCGTCACCGGCTGCGTCGGAGCCGTGGGCAATATAAACTTCACATACGGCAACTTCGAGGCAAGATGTTCGGCCACATCCACCCATCCTTCCGACGTATCTCCCAATCCATGCGATAGAACAATGGCAGCACTCTGAGCATATGGATGTTTGGGGGATATTTCAATGAGACCTGAGCTGGAACGTTGGGTGGTATAGGGGGATGACATGGCGGCTGTTGTTGTAACGAAGGATCTGTGATGGAGGATGGTTGTGTGCAGCAAGCAGGTGGTGATGAGAAAGGGGATGGAGGAAGGTGTGGAGTATCGGTACATGTAGGTGTGGTTGTAAACGAGTGGTGGCATTCGAATGGATCTTTCCAGTCAGTGAGTGAGTGAGTGAGTGAGTGGAGAGGTGGAAGGGTCTCTCTATCTTGTGAGTTGAATGTAGATTAGAGAATACTGTGGATATTTGGGTGTGGTCTTATCCCCTCTCTGGATTTTGTCCCCGTCCTGTTCGGTCCGGTTCCATATAAAAGCTTGACTTGTATACCGGTATGCTTGGAGTCACTGTGCACTGAGCTCTGGTATCTGTACGCTGCGTGCATTT
>Ga0209092_10004424_pt1 | contig 11747 bp, 10 predicted proteins | sample FraStrMetagenome_FD_187446 | JGI IMG/M metagenome (GOLD analysis project Ga0209092, IMG submission 187446) | Marine eukaryotic phytoplankton communities from Arctic Ocean - Fram Strait ARC3M Metagenome (SPAdes) (version 2) | ecosystem: Environmental > Aquatic > Marine > Oceanic | place: Fram... | reverse complement strand
TTTCTTTAAACCAATCAAGTACATGAGGATAATAGTTTTTCAACGTAGTGGTAATTCTATTAGTTAAATCGACTCTGTCTTGAACAAGCTTTCTGCGGTACTCAACGAGTTGAGTAAGGCTTCTAACACTTTCAGAGTCAGGTGTGATGACGTTGAGCTTACTCATATGAAGCTGTAACATTTCAACTTGAATAGCGGCATCAGTTGGATCATCTTTAGCACCACTATGCGTAAAAGCTTTTCGATACTTGGCAACACTCGATGGGTTAATTGTAAATAAAACCAGATGAGAAAACTTACTTAGCGCATAGATTAAAGGGCCTTTTTTTAATTCACAGGCCACAGCAATTAGTTGCCCATTATACTTTTGTTTTAATTCATTCGCCCATGCATTAATAGCCTTGGGTTGAGATAAAATAACGCAGAGATGTTGTGTATTGGTTTGGCAATTTACTTCACAAATATCATGTTTACGGTCTGCCCAATCGATACCGATAAGGGCGGAAAAATCAGAAACGTTAAAAGCTTTCATTTTTGACCTCCAAAGCGTAAAGTTAAGGATGGAATATGACAGTGGTATTGTTTCTCGCAGGTCTTATAGATAGTCGGTATAGCGACAATCCCTGAGTATGCGTAGTGAAACAAGTAACTTCTGTTGATCCGAAAGTCTTGTTATAAGCATCAACTGTTTCAGTTAAAGTATTCGTGATCAACAGAAGCATATTCCACTTATTATTGAGTTAGGTAAACTGATTAATTTATGGAACGGTCAAACTATAAGCTAATAAATAAGGACAAAAAACAGTTGGCTGTTTTCGTTCCTCAACATTTTAGCCAACAATTTTTTCCGCTCAGTTTAGCGTTAGGTAACATGATGAAAGCTTCACTTTTAGTAATATTATTATTAGTATCCGGTTGCTCATCATTGAGTAATACGACCAACTATGAAATAGAAGAAGGCGATAATTTATTTAGAGTTTATGTTTACGACTGGTGTGAAGAGAACCAATATTCATTAGGTGCTTTTGGCGTCGATTGTCTGGGTGTCTATAACCCTCCACTCTACTCATCAAGCTATAAAGACGGGATTTATGTTTTTTATCCTATGCGTATTAATCATAGCCCTGTTTTATTTGGTCCATTAATAATTCCATTAATTCCTCTCGACGGTAAACCTAATGTAGAATCAATAAACTATAAAGTTAGGAGTATCCACAAAGGAAGTCAGCCCCACATCAAACCAAAAAAAGTCACTTTGTATGTAAATGGTATCGAAAGTTCTAGTTGCATACTTAAAGAAGAAATAAACGATGGTATTAGCGATATTTTTACGTGCAATTTTGATATTGATTTAGAAATAATTGAAAAGTTTTATTCATTGTTAACACTTGATGATGAAACAGAAATAAAGCTTGGGTATAGCAAAAATAAGTTTTGGAGTTATAGGCCAATTGTTGCTCCAGCTGGTAGAGCAGGCAATAGAGTTAAATATATCCATATAAACAAATAAGTTGCCTATAAGTTGTTAAACAAGGATAAAAAACAGTTTGCTCGGTTTTTCTCCGCTTCACATTTTAACAAACAATTATCAGCCCCTTATGCCGGCGTTATGAGTAAAGATCAGTAGATTAACCAAAGAAAGTAGGCTCTATTAGTCTCAAGAAACCTCTATCGTTGATAGGGAATTACTTGGTGAAAATAGTGGTAATTTCCCGACTTTATCTTTAACTTGGGATCGTATTGAAAAGTTATAGGATAAGGTTAATGAGTGGTATGACATCATGTCATATGTAATATTTTGTGGTTTTAACAAAAAAGCAGTTAATAAACTTACTAGTGGTGATTCATCAGCGGTTAAGTTTAATGAAATAGACTCTTACTATGTTAACTTAAGGCTTCAAAAATATTTGTCATAAATTTACCCTAGTTGGCCAAGATCTATGAGAAATCAATATGTCATTGATGTTTACTCGAAAGAAAGTGGTAGGAAAAAGACAGATGGAGTTGATTGATGAAGCAAAAGAGATCCTGATAAATCAACTTGACCTTACATCTACTCACCCGCACTTTAATATTGAAGAACTGCAGATTGATAGAAGAACTTTTATCAATCGATCGCTACCGTTTGTTTTCTTAAATACCAAGAATGAAATGCCGTAGAGCTACTTTGAGAAGGTTCAGGAGTTTCGAAATCAGTTCTTCAAAAGTTTTTTAGCACTGGATGGGATTAGATATAGAGTGCCAAATACAGCAAGGCATTCATATGCCAGTAGACTGCTTACCGTGGGAGTATCCACAGATTGGTTAGCTATACAAATGGGACACACATCAACAAAAATGATTGAAAAGTATTATAGAAAATGGATAGTCGAGAACAGACCAGATATGGCTAGCCATGTTTCTAAGCTATTAGATAATGAGTAGCTTAATTACGTATTTTACTAAGCTATTAGGTAAGAAATAGCTTAGTCACATATGGGTCACACTTAAGTGTAAAATATTAATTTTACCTAATAAAATCAATAATAAATATGGCGGTGAGCGAGAGATTCGAACTCTCGTTAGGGGTTAACCTAAACACGCTTTCCAGGCGTGCGCCTTAAGCCACTCAGCCAGCTCACCAATTTACAGCGCTATGGTAAGAAAAAAGCCCTGCAGGTGCAAGGCTATTTTCATTTAATCAGTAAAAAAGCCAGTAATTGCTTTTTATTTGTTCATTCTGTGATATCGATAAAAATCACATTATCGCTAGTCATCATTTAACTGGGTAAATAGTGTCATTTGATAATAGCTCTCAGATCGTTTTACTCATTTGATTACTTCAGATCAAACTCAAGGTAAATTTAATTTGTGTCAGGCTCTGTTAAGTAAAGTTAACCCTTTTAAATCATAAATATTAATCGTTAAGCGTTGCCTTTAACTTTTAATTTATTCTCTGCAGCAAAGTTAAGCATTCTATTTAAGGGAATAAGTGCTTTTTCAGCTAACGCTTCATCTACATGGATTTCTCTTCCTATAGGGCTTACTAGGGCATCGTGAATAGATTTGAGGCCATTCATTGCCATCCATGGGCAATTAGCACAACTTTTACAGGTAGCACCATTTCCGCCCGTGGGCGCAGCAACAAAGGTTTTATTAGGGTTTGCTTGCTCCATTTTATAAAAAATACCCCGATCAGTGGCTACAATAAAGTGCTGATTAGGCATTTCTTCACTGGCTTTAATCAGTTGGCTAGTTGAGCCTACCGCATCAGCCATGCTAACTACATTAGCTGGGGATTCTGGGTGAACTAATACCCCAGCGTCTGGGTATTGAATCTTCAAATCACGTAATGCTGTTGCCTTAAACTCATCATGCACAATACAAGCGCCCTGCCACATAAGCATTTTAGCGCCAGTTTGTTTTTCAATGTATGAACCTAAGTGGCGATCTGGACCCCATAAAATGGGCTTACCTTCACTCTCAAGCATTTCTACAATTTCAAGGGCAATACTCGAAGTGACTACCCAATCAGCCCTCGCTTTAACGGCAGCGGAGGTGTTGGCATAAACGACAACTGTATGATCAGGATGTTCATCACAAAAAGCAGAAAATTCATCAATAGGACAGCCCAAATCTAGCGAACACGTTGCTTCAAGTTCAGGCATAAGTACAAGTTTTTCAGGGGTTAATATTTTAGCGGTTTCTCCCATGAATTTAACACCTGCAACAATAAGGGTTTTAGCTGAATGTTGTTTACCAAAGCGAGCCATTTCTAATGAATCGGCTACACAACCACCGGTTTCTTCAGCCAGTGCTTGAATTTCAGGATCGGTGTAATAATGTGCAACCAGTACCGCATTTTTTTCAATGAGCAGTGATTTAATTTTTTCAATATATTGGGCTTTTTCATGGCTATTTAAAAGCTTAGGTTTAGCAGGAAATTGAAAGTCAAAATCTATCGCGGTATTACTTGCACTCATGGAGTCTCTCTGGCTTAGGACATAATAAAACCGCATAATTATAAGTGAAAGTTAAGCTAATGTGTAGTGAAGAATATTCGTAGCATGGCCGTAGCATTTTTTAAATTGAAATAAAACTTAATAACTAATATTAACTTGATGAGTTAATGACCGACAGAAGTTAATTTTAGTTATTGTACAAAGCTGTTGGTAATAATGGTTTGAATTACCAGAGAAAAAAAGAGTAGTAAGCAATTCGATAATCGCGGATGAATGATGGTTAACGAGAAATTATTCAGGTATTTGTTATCGACTATAAGTTCAGTTATAAGTAAAAAATTCAATCAATAATTTAATTATAAGTTCAATTATATTACTTACCAAAGATCTTATCGAGAAATATTAATCAATTATCAAGAGTGGTCGGCCGTGAAGGATTTGAACCTTCGACAAATTGGTTAAAAGCCAACTGCTCTACCAGCTGAGCTAACGGCCGTTCTTAATAATGTATCGTATCAGTTTAAAATATGAATATTAACAAGCAATGATCAAAATTTATTAGAAGTGGTCGGCCGTGAAGGATTTGAACCTTCGACAAATTGGTTAAAAGCCAACTGCTCTACCAGCTGAGCTAACGGCCGTTTCTAATACTTTTACTACTTATTAATTCTTAAATTGGTCGGCCGTGAAGGATTTGAACCTTCGACAAATTGGTTAAAAGCCAACTGCTCTACCAGCTGAGCTAACGGCCGATTTAAGATTTCATCTATTTTTTAACTGTACACTTAACCTTCAAATATACTAAATTTTATGAGGGTTAAGGTGGTCGGCCGTGAAGGATTTGAACCTTCGACAAATTGGTTAAAAGCCAACTGCTCTACCAGCTGAGCTAACGGCCGCCGTCACGTTGAATGACTGCCTCAACGCGGGGCATATAATACTCATAATTTTGTTAAGTGCAACTATAAACTGCTTTTTTTTATATATTATTTGCTGACAGCATAAATTCTCGACAAAACGCTAGTTTTATCAGCATTTATTAGCAGCAGTAATTGATCAATCAATTTTAGACAAGCTGTCTAATCTTGGTTTAGCAAGTTTTGCTGCTGATGAATCAGGGTACTCCGTTAACAATAATTGGTACTGCTTAACCGCCTTATCTTTGTTATTTTGTTTTTGCGCTATCATAGCAATTTTTAATAATGCATCCGGACGTTTGCTCGAATTTTTATACTTGTTAGCAATTGTTAAAAATTCATTATTTGCTTCCACAAGTGTACCTTGATTAAATAGCAGTTGTCCCAGCCAATAATGTGCATTAGCTGCATAATTTGAGTCAGGAAAATTATTATTAAATGCCTTAAACTCTTTAATCGCCTGCTGATAGCTCTTATCTTTTAAAACAAGGTTAAGGGCACGATCATAGGCTTCATTTTCAGTTAAATTACCACTATAGCTTGTTGTATTTTCTTCAGTTAGGGAAGTTGTTGGTTCAATAACCACTAATTTAGTACTTGATTCAAGAACTTCATTAACACGCCTATCGATTTCTTTGTATAGTTCACGTTGACGTTCGAGCACCTGGCTTAATTGATGGGTGTGAAGCTCAGTTACACCCCGAAGTTCATTTACTTCATCTTGTAGTTGTTCTAACTGACGCTGAATATTAATTTGCGCTTTGTTACGCGAGTCGAGTTTGCGAGACAAAGCCGTTAATTGCTTTGTTAAAGCTGCAGAATCAATTGTGTTGGCATTAATATCAACTACTGGCGCTTTAGCTACAGCTAACGAACTGAATACGCTAGTTGTAGCTATTATGCCAAATAAAACTGTTCTTAGTTTCATTTAGTTACCTACTTTGTGTAGCTATAGTGCTTAGTAAACTAATACAGCACGACGGTTTTTAGCAAAAGCATCTTCACTACGATCTTTTATCATAGGTTTTTCTTCGCCATAACTTACTACCGACAGTTGGCTTTGCGAAACACCCATAGTTTCTAAGTAAGTCACCACTGATTTAGCCCTACGCTCGCCTAGGGCAATATTGTATTCTGGTGTACCACGTTCATCGGCATGACCTTCAATGAGTACTTTTACGTCAGAGTTTTCTGATAAAAAGGCTGCATGTGCGTCTAATACTGCTGAGTGTTGAGCGCTGACATTTGACATATCAAAATCAAAATAAATAATATGCTCTGAGCGTAACTCTTCAAGTTCTTGGCGTTGTTGCTCTTCAATTTCAGCCGCACGTTTTGCTGCATTGACTTTTACCTGCTCTTCTTCTGCTAGACGAGCAGCTTCTGCATTTTGAGCTATTTCAGCATTTGAATCAATTTGGCTTTGCTCATCGGTTGAACTACAAGCTGATAAAACAGTTAGAGGTAAAGCAATAGCTAGGCTTTTTACGATATTATTGAAACGCATTTTTCATTGTCCTTTCATGTCAGGTTATAAAGTTTAAGTTAAATAAGGTTTGTCTTTGTTTATTATAAAAAAGGTGACCAAGCGGGAGCCTTTACTTGTCCATCTAGGGCTGGCAACCTTGCTTTAAAGCGGCCATCAACCGAGACTAATCCCAACACTTGTCTATTATTGTGCAAGGTACTGTAAATTATCATTCCACCATCAGGTGATATGCTTGGTGATTCGTCTAACCGAGTTTCGGTTAATACTTGAAATTGACCTGAAGCTAACTCTTGCTTAGCTAATCGGTAATTACCACGTGTTCTATTCACCATAATTAATTGTTTACCATCAGGGGTTACAGAGCCACCCAAGTTCATTTCACCGTCGAAGGTGAGACGTCTAACTTTGTCACTCGATAAATCTACGCGATATAGCTGAGGTTTTCCACCCCGTTCTGAACTAAATATTAATGAACCACCGTCAGGAGTCCAACTTGGTTCAGTGTCTATCGCTCTATTACGCGTAATACGTCGTAATTTTTTAGTGGTTAACTCCATAATATATAGATCAGGATTACCATCTTTTGATAAGACCATGGCCATACGTTCTCCGTCTGGAGAGAACCTAGGAGCACTATTAATACCTTTAAACGCACTAATCAACTTTCTTTCACCAGAATACAGATCGATGGTGTGAATTTGTGCTTGCCTATTTTCAAACGAAACATACGCTAATTCTTCGCCATTGGCCCGCCATGAGGGTGACATTAATGGCTCTTTCGAGCTTAATAATACATGTTCATTAAAGCCATCATAATCAGCAAAAGCTAATTGAAAAGGGTAATCACCTTGGTCTCGTACAATAACGTAGGCAATTTTACTCAGAAAAGCACCTTTTGTACCCGTCAGTTTTTCATAGACAACGTTACTAATACTGTGTGCATAACGGCGTGCTTGATTTAACTGAATATTGGCACCACTTTTCGCTAAGATATGGTCATTGCTATTTACTAATTGACCATTACTGAGCATTGACGTTTCACCGCCAGTCAGCTGGCCTCGAATAACATCAATTAATTGATAATTAACTTTATATTGACTTGGCGATACTTCGGTAATTTTACCTACCACTACGGCTTCAACACCTAGGGTAGCCCAAGCACTATAATCAAGATTAGTCGCATCGGCACTCGCTTGTGGAAACTTATCTAATGATATCGGGCTAAATTTACCACTTCGTAATAAATCATCACTAATAACTTTAGTTAAAGACTCTGGTCTTTCACCTGTTCCTGTCCACTGAAATGGGATAATAGCAATAGGCCTTGCACTATCAACACCACCGGTTATAACTATCTCTAGGGCAGCATGAGTGTTAAGTGAAGCTATTGATATAATTACAGCTGATAAAACTTTTGATAATACTTTCATATCTTTTCTATTTATCCTTTTTAATCGTTAGTTAAGCTAACATTAACGGCTATGAGTAATGTCACGCGACAAGCTAGCCAAAACAATTATCACTTTAAAACTGAGGAATAACATTTACTGCTATCGTTCGCATTTCTTTAAATACTTCAGGGTCTTTAGATACGGGTAAGGTACCCGCTTTTTTAATAGCAATAGTAGCTGCATCACACACCACTTTATCACCCTTATTTACGTTAACATCGATCACAAAACCTGAAGGAACCAAAGTAATGGTCAATCGGCATGATTTATCAAGCATGGTACTTTTATCTTTGATCATACGTTGATTAATACTTTGCGTAATCAAGGCCGAATATCGGTCTATTTCAGACATTACTTGTTGTTGTCTTGCTTGGTTTCTACTCGCCATTTCAGTAGCCATTTGCTCAGCTAACATTGCATCTTGCATTGCCTGCTCTTTTTTAGCTATTTCTTGTCGTTTTTGCTCAGCTATTTTCTCTAATCGAATAACTTCCGCTTCTTTAGCCGCGGCTTCGGCTTTTATTCGTTTAGATTTTGCTAACGCAGCAGCCTCCTCTGCAACTTGTTTTTCTTGTTCTTTTTGTTGTCGTACTTTTTCTGCTTCTACCGCCTTAGTTTTAGCTGACTGGGCGGCTTTATCAGCAATGATTTTTTCTTGCTCTTTCTTTTTACGTTGTACTTCAAGTTTTTTGATACGAGCTTCTTCTTTAGTACGACGTTTTTTTGCTTGTAAAGCTCGTTGCTCGGCGGTTTTAATACGCTTTATTTCGGCATTTTGCTGGGCTGTTTTTTGTTGTTTAATCTTATTAATCGCTTGCTCATATTTAGCTTTATCTACCACTACCGCTTTAATTGGGTTAACCACTTGATTGCTCAAAGGACTAGGCTTAGGTAAGGATGAAAAATCACCCAATAATAATCCTACTAATAAAAAACCATGCAAAATAACACTAAACAGCAGTGCTTTAGTAAGAGATACTTTAGACACAAAGCCTACGTTAAGTGATTGACTCACCTTACTCCTCCACCGAATCTGTCATTAAACCAACAGAGGGAACACCCGCTACAGTTTGTAACATCACCATAAGCTGTATCACCGCGTTGTATGAAACAGCGCCATCACCATTAACAACAACGGGGGTATTTGGCTCTAGCGCTAAATGGGCTTTCACTAATACGGCAACCTCTTCAGCTGACATAGGTTCTTTATCATTTTCACCAACGGTCAAGTAATAAAAGCCTTGTGCATCAACACTGGCTACTAAAGGCGTTTTACTCTCGGCATCTAGCGGCTCTGCGGCGGCTTGGGGTAAATCAACTTTAACACCTTGAGTAATAAGTGGTGCGGTTACCATAAAAATAATAAGTAATACTAGCATCACGTCGATATAAGGAACGACGTTTATTTCTGCTACTTTACGGCGTCTAACTCTTTTGTACATAGTTATACCCTACTTATTGCTTTGTTCTGTCGCTGATTGACGTTGCAATATACTAGAAAACTCATCCATAAAGTTGCCATAACTGTTTTCTAATTTTTCTACTTTATGACTAAAACGGTTGAATGCCATAACAGCAGGAATAGCTGCGAAGAGTCCCATAGCGGTTGCAATAAGTGCCTCAGCAATACCTGGAGCAACCATTTGCAAGGTGGCTTGTTTTACAGCACCTATCGCAATAAAAGAATTCATAATTCCCCAAACTGTACCAAACAAGCCAATATAGGGGCTAATTGAACCGACAGTAGCCATAAAAGGTAAATGCATCTCTAAGTTATCAACTTCACGAGATAGTGCTACACGCATTGCTCTATGTGTACCATCGACAATAGATTGGGGGTTATTGATTTGACTTTTCCTTAAGCGAGCGAACTCTTTAAAGCCTGCTAAGAAAAGGCTTTCAATTCCTTGTGCATTAGCCTTGGCTGAGGTTTCACTGTAAAGTTTACTTAAATCAGCACCACTCCAAAATTTGTCTTCAAACGCCTTAAGTTCATTACCTGCCATATTAATTACTTTTCTGCGTTGAAATATCATCGCCCAGCACACTACTGAAAAAGTTAATAAAGTAAGCATAACAAATTGTACGAGTATACTTGCTTCTAAAAAAAGATGAAAAAAAGATATTTCAGCTGACACGTTTAAACGCTCCTAAAATTATTTGTGGAATAGCACAGGGTTTATGCAGCGTAAAATTAACACACGCTAAACGCACTATTGCCGAACATAAAATTGTTTGTTGTTGATTAGTTATGTGTTGTTTGAAGACTACACTGGCTCGTTTTAATGAGACAATAGAAGAGGTCACTACAATTGATTCATCAAGTATCGCCGAAGCAAAGTTATCCATTTCAACTTTTCTGACCACAAAACCGATATTTTGTTGTAAAAAATGTGTTTGATTAATATCAAGCTCTCTTAACCACTCAGTTCGAGCTCGCTCGAAAAATTTTAAGTAGTTGGCATGATACACTATTCCCCCAGCATCGGTGTCTTCATAATAGACTCTAATAGTAAAGCGGTGAGTACCAGTGGTATTAGTTGAAGGTGTTGGGTTAAACATGAGTTGAAATACTTTTCATTTCCATTGAATGGTTGGTTTTTTTATTGTGCTACTATTTATTGCACTACTATAGTAATAGATAAAGTGCTCAGCAAACAAGCTAACTAAGGGAATAAATACACTTTTTAGTGTAAAAAATATTATCTGCTATGATTGTTATCCTTAATCATAAAAAAAAGCGCCTTAAGGCGCTTTTGAACTACGTAAACAATTAACTAAAAATCTATTAATTATGACGTGGGGCTTTGTCACTTTGACGACGTGGTTGTCGTTGTTGGCTAACAACGGCTTCATCTGAAGTACTAATTGCTAGTGGTTGACGACGAACACGTACACCTTTTAGTTGTTTAAATAAATCAGCTGGAATACCTTTTGGTAACTGCACAAAGCTATGTTTGTCGTGTAAATTAATAGCACCAATGTAACTACTATCCAATGAAATTTCATTGGCGATTGCACCAACGATATCACCAGGACGGGCGCCATGCTCTTTACCCACTTCTAAACGGTAAGTTTGCCAATCGACATCACTACGAGCAACTTTAGGCTTACGAGGTCGTTCTTCGCGGCTACCACGATTATCACTACGAGCATCACGGCGATTATCGTTACCACGATTATTGCGTTCTCCGCGATTGTTACGATCTCCGCGGTTATTACGATCATTGCGGTCATTGCGTTCGCGCGCATCATGACGTGGTTTAGGATCTTCTTTAGGTTGAAAGGGTTGTTTTAACTGTTTTTGGTATAGTAAAGCTGCAGCTAAATCAAGTAGTGACAATTCAGATTCACTTGCCATTACTTCAATTATTTCACGCATGCTAGCTAGATCTTTACTACTAATGACATCACTTATTTCTTGCTGGGCACGCGCTATACGCTTTTGGCCAAGCTCATTAATATTAGGTAATTCATAACTTTCTACTTTACCAGACGTTAAACGTTCGTAATGGCGTAACGAGTACATTTCACGGGGGCGAACAAATGATATTGCTGTTCCTTCTCTACCTGCACGACCTGTTCGGCCAATACGGTGAACGTAAGCTTCATTATCACCTGGCAAATCATAGTTTATAACGAGAGAAATACGGGGAATATCTAATCCACGTGCTACTACATCAGTGGCTACTAATATAGAAGACTTACCTGACTTCATTTGGTCAATACAACGCTCACGTTGAGCTTGATTCATGTCACCATTTAACGCTAATGCTGGATAGCCTGCACGTTCTAATTTTTCAGCAACATCAACCGTATCGTTTCGAGTTCGTACAAAAATAATCATGGCATCATAGTCGACAATTTCAGCAATACGCTCTAATGCAGTTATTTTTGTGATGCCGGTTACTTTCCATGCATATTGGGTAATATTAGCTTTAGCTTTTTT